>Ga0196970_1001281_pt1 | contig 18094 bp, 12 predicted proteins | sample S1v_513CmetaG_FD_148672 | JGI IMG/M metagenome (GOLD analysis project Ga0196970, IMG submission 148672) | Soil microbial communities from Anza Borrego desert, Southern California, United States - S1+v_5-13C | ecosystem: Environmental > Terrestrial > Soil > Desert | place: USA: California...
GTGCCGACCACATCTTCATCGAAGAACTGCGCAAGGCCGACTGGTACCACAAGGTCAGCCAGGCTTTCGTGGTGTTCCAGCCAGTCAAATCGGTGGGCGTGGTCGGCGACGGCCGTCGTTACGCCTGGGTCGTGGCCCTGCGTGCCGTAGAAACCATCGACTTCATGACCGCGCGTTGGGCACACCTGCCTTACGAACTGCTGGAAACCGTCTCCGGCCGCATCATCAATGAAATCGAAGGCATTTCGCGCGTCACCTACGACGTGTCGAGCAAGCCACCGGCGACGATTGAGTGGGAGTGATCCTGCGCATGCCAAAAAGTCTGTAATCAAGAAAGCCCGCTGAATTGCGGGCTTTCGCATTTTTGCGTTTCGTACTTTCCGAAAAACATTTCATTACAACCGGACGAGCGCGACGCTACCGGTGGCTCGGTGTGTCTTGCCTCTTGGTGTGCTACCTTGTGTAGCAGAATGATCAAGCCGTTTGGGGTATCCAATCCATGAACAACAAGCTGAATACCTATGGTGTATCCATAGTGGATAGGCCTAAAATCAAAGCCACCAAAAAGCTGGACTTGGGTGGTGACCAAGGTAAGCAGATTGTTTACTCAGAAACGAAGCTCGTTCTCAGAACTCACCAGAAGACTTTCAAGAAGCTGGCTGACATGTAATGGAATTGATCTTCTTTCCATTTGAGCGGGTCGTTGAAATAAACACTCAGATTTTGACTACCGAGCCCGGCATGAGAGGGCGGATAAATATTCCAATCCTGCAAGGTGCGCTGGCCAGAATCGACAACGCGATTGCTTATAATGGCCTCGATGATGTATTCGAAATTGCCGCCAAATACACTGCCAGCATCCCGCAGGGCCGACTGCAAGCCCGATGCCAACAAGCGCACCGGGCTTGCAGTCGGCCTCGAATACCTTTCTCTAAATGATTATGAAATTACCTTGGACAATGATCTGCTAGCGGATGCCGTTAGAGACTTGGTTACTGGGGATATTAACGAGCAAGACTTTGCTGATATTCTTTACTCCAGCTTCAGGGCCTCTCAAAGTCAGACTTAGTATCTGGAGTTCTTGTCATGGTTACTGGCTTGATTAGCTGAAGTTTTGATAAGCAATAATATTGGCTTGATGGATTTTCATCTTCTGTTGTTAATTTTGTAGAACTATTCCCTCAGCAGCTCGATTAACAAAAAACCCTTGGCCTCAAGCCAAGGGTTTTTTCGTTTCATGAGCCTGCAAGCGATTCAGGTGGGCAGGCGGCTTTGCAGGGTCAGGCCGATCTCTATCAGCCGTTCGGATAGCGCGGCGAGGTCGCGGAACATGATGCCGCTGATTCGAGGCATCGACTGGGCCCAAATGTAGACCTGGCCGTCCCTTCGGCTATTCACCGCTGTTCGCACCAGATTGCCTGAGCTGTCGCGGCGTACCAGTGTGTAAGCATTCTGGTTTTTTTCGAACAGGAACATGCCATTGCGATGCAGCAGCTTTTCCTGCGCGGCAGGCGTCCATTGCGGTACAGGTGATTCGACCTGCAAACGCAGGTCAGCATAGAGCACGTCTGAGGAGGCACGGGTCGTTGCGCCGTTATCAAACGGGCCGCGCGCGACTTTCAGGCCGGAATCGATACTGACGCCTGCTTCTCCTGCAGACGAGACCTCCTCGATCCGTAACCCGATGCCGCCCATGTGTTCGCTGATTCCCGGCAGGTTTCTGAAATTGTTGGTAGTCGTTGCTTCGCTCAAGACAACCCATTTGCCCGGTTTGTTGAGAATTTCGTCACCCCACATGATTCGGGTGGTCAGGCGAGTGCGCATCATCTGTTCTTCAATCGAGGTGAGCGGTACCTTCGGCTTGTAGTTCTGCGCAACGTCAAGGCCATGAACCCGGATGCCATTGGCCTGCGCGGTGCTGACCAGTTCGAGGACGTTGGACCTTTCATTCGGGTCGGTGCCAAGACTCGACAAATAGGTACGCAGATCCTGCGACATCTCTCCCGACAGATGAAAGTCGTTGAGATCAACCTGAGCAAAATCACTGAGCAGTCCACGCACGTAAAGGGTGTCGATATGTCGTGCGAATGCCGACATGTTTTCGATCATGAAGCCCATGCTGGTGATGCGATCCAGTGTCTCGCCAATCACCAGTCCATTGCTGTTGGCAAAAATACTGTCAATCAGCTCGCCTGCCGGCATCGCAAAAGTGACAGGCGGGATGACCGGCCGGGCGGGCAGGTTGGTCCAGCTCAACTCCGAATAGAACTCCTTGGCCTCGTTGAGCAGAATGGCTCGTCTTTCGCCGAAGTAGGCGGCAAACACCTCAGCAATCGGTCGATTGCCGTGGGCGGCGCTGGGCAGCGTAGCGAAGGTTTCAGGCAGGTTCATCGCCCATCTTCTCAGCGCTGGCATGTCCATTCCCATCACTTCATGAATGGGCGTCACCAGGCGCAACGGGCGGGCAGATGGGGGAACCGGTTCGACCAGCGGCAACTCCGCCGAGGGCGTTGTGGACGACGGCATGGAGGTTGTCGTTTCAATGTCTGGCACACACGCCTTGCCCACGCATTGACCGCCGCCCCTGAGCCGCAACGCAGGTATGCGTTCCCACTTGCCGCCAGCACCGAAGCGTACGGGCAGCGAATAAGCGAACTGATTGGGACGCTCGGGATTGACGATCGCCCAGTGTCCGCTCTCCTCGGAATCGTCAAAGTAGCGCACGTAATACGCGTCGTCGCCGATTTTGATCGCGTAGCGTGGCTCCTTGTCGAGACGATAGATGCCTTCAAATTTCCCTGGGTCCGCCTGGACGGCGTCCGGTACCAGCACCTCGTTGCATCGGTAGCGGGCAGGAATGCCTGGCACGGGGACAGTGGCAGTCGTGGAGGTTTGGGCGGATGTGGCAGGGGGCGTTTCGACGGGAAGGTCGTTTGCCAACTCATCGCCGGCTTCTTCAATCACCGTGGCTGGCAGCGGCTCCACAGGGGGCAGGAGAGGCGTGTTCGCCGAAGTGAACTCGATCAACCCGGCCATTTCTTCGGCTTCGGCATACTCGACTTGCGGGCCGACTTCCAGATGCGCGCCCGTGCCGATCAGAAACGGCACATCCAGTACGATTTCAATACCGTTGAGCACTGCATTGGCAAGACCCTTTTTGCGTTCGTCGGCTGTGGCGCCGTTGACGGCCTGATCGATATTCAGCCCCATGTTGGCGATGCTCGCGCCGATCAACGGCAACGCCGCAGGCCAACCCACCGCCGCCATCGGGCCGAATACTTTCAGACCGGCGCTCAAATAACCTGTCCAGAGTTTTTTGCGCAGGTCGCTGTTGGAGGTCAGCACCAGCTGTGCCTCGGCGACCATGGCGCTGCGCGTCGATTCGCTTAACCAGGTGAACGCGTCACCGGCGACAGCGACATTGCTGCGATTGATCATCTGGTGATTGCTATGGCCCCAGGCGCTCACCAGGCGGTTCATCAGATCGGTGAGGTTCTCGCTGATGCGGTGACTCTCGGCGAGCGGGAAATGCTTGAGGAATGCGCTGCGTTTGTCCTCGGCGTTCATCTGTTCAAGCAGCCACCAATGCAGATCAGCCTCCGTGTCCATCAAGCGAAAAGCCGGGGCTTCGCCTGGCAGGTAAAGGGTCTGCCGGCCGCTGTCTTCGACCAGACGCAGCACGTCGGTGGCGACGTGGCCATCGACATCCAGGGCGCGTACCTCCGCGCCGACCGGGTAGGTCGCTCGCAGCATTTGCAGAGTGACGGGCCAGGTAATGGGCCCGATGACCGAGGCAATGATGCGCTGAAAATCATCGCCTTCAAGGTCATTCTGTTGCAGCGCCTGCACCGCCTGACTGAGGAAACTGCACTTGGCCAGGACGCGAAAGTCATCCGCCGAGGTTTGCCAGAATTTGCTTAATTGCGCGGTGTAGCGCGTACTGAAATCGATTTCCCAGAACACTTTCAGAACATCGCTGCCAAGCAAGCGCACTTCGTTGCTCTGATTGAAGTTCTCGGCAGTCGGACCCTCCGAATAAAAGCCACCGTAGAGGCCGAGGAGGTCGGCGTTGTCTTGATCTGTCGCACGAAAGCGATGAATGACCAGTTGCGTGAGGGTCAGCGTTTCGTAGGGCTTTTCCAGCAAATGTTCCCAACCGGTAAAGGTCAGCGTGCTGCTCTGCGCAGTTTTGAAACGATGGAAATACACCCGGTCGGGATCGAGGTCGGACAGACCTTTGGCCATCAGCAGTTCGCTGGCAACTTGACGCGCCGCGTCATACAGACCCGGGCAGGTCGTCACGAGGGTCGTGGCGAGGGCTTTCAGGGCGGTTTTGTCTGCTGCGTTGGGCAGCAGACGGCGTTCGGGAGCGGTCATGAGTTTTTCATCCTTGAGAAAACAAGGATCGAGCATGACTGACTCGCCCAGGGCGAGTGCGTTACCCGGCTATCGTCGGGTGTTCTGTTGATGTTCTGCGAATGCTGCTGCACTTATCAAAGAAATTGCGACCGAATCAGATCCGTGTCGAACGGCGTCAGCCCTTGATCTGGCGAGAAGACCGTTTGCGCCTGCTGTGCAGAGGCCACTCGTACGCCTCGTGCCCGCACATGTAAATCGAAAAGCGTGTGCAGATCCGGCCGCGGTGTATGCACCAAGGCGCGCAGCATCAGCGAAACTCCGCTGAGGTTGTTGTCGACGTTGTTCCAGCGGGGCGATGAGGTCAGCCCCAGGTCGGCCCAGATCATGCGTCTCTCGTGTAAGTCCACTACGAAGGGCAGGCAGATACCGGTGTCCGAGGCGATATCGATGCGATCGACCACGGAACGCGGCTCGAACACTTCACCCGATGCCGTATCGGCGCGAGCCATCCAGCCTGCGAAGCATTCAGGAAGGTCACAATATGGCTGCCGGGTAAACGAGTTGAGGGAGGTCACGACATAGCGGATACCTTTCTCGACGAGAACATCAAGGTCTAGGTCGATGAACTCGGAAGCCCCCTCGGGCGCGTCGACGATGTCGCCGCTGTGGTAACCGCCGTAACCTTTGAGGTTGTAGTACGCGACCGCGTCCTTGAAGACGAAGTCGGCGTCGAAGAAGACAGCGGACAAATCGATATCCGTGCGCTCACGGCCATTCTTCCACCACAGAAAAAGGCGAATGAAACGCGTATCGGGCATCGGCAATCGACTGCCGCGTACCAGCGTGCGCAGGGATTTCGCTGCGGCCCGCTGTGCCAGTGGCACTCGATATTCGCGCAATGCAGGGTCGACGAAGCAGCGGCCCAGCGGTGGCAACGATGCAAAGCGCGTTATCAGGGCGTGTTCACATATCTGTGCGGCACGCGCCAATACTGGTGGTGCGATTGGATCACGACGATCTTTGGTGCCGAAGACTTTGGCCAGCGCTCCTTTCGGTGTAAACGCCCGCAAGGGCAGGGGGCGCGGGGCTTGTACCTGAGCCAGCAACTGCAGCAGAACAGGCGAGGACACTTTCGCTGCAACAGTTTCAAAAGCGTCGAGTACCGCGTCTGGATCGGTGGCACGCCGCAATGTTACATCCAGACGTCGGGCGAATTCTCCGGGACGATCTTGCAGCACGGGTGTCAGCGCGGCGATCTGGCGTTGGGCAAGCATGGTTTCGACACGGGACCCAAACGAAGCCGGCGCATCGTTGCGCCGCGCTGCGGTGATGGCGGCGAAAGCTTGCGGATACTTGTCAGCGTAATCGCCCGGATGCAGGACTTCGGCCAGGCGTTTCCAACGTTCAGGCTGGCGCATCACATCTTCCGTAGCGTTGGGCGCGCGGTCGAGCAGGCGCAACAGCCGGCGACGCATCGAACGCTTCATTTTGCAGAAGCGCGTCAGCGCTGTCGCCAGCGACACGTCCCCACCATGCAAGGCGATCGCCACGCGCAGCACGTCGGTTGCTGTTTCGACGTTTTGTTCCAGAAATGCCTCTACCCCGGCGTTGTCACCAATATGCAGAATCAACGCTCCGGCGACCAGTGCACGAATTTCGCGGAACGGGATGGTCTCGGGCAACAGACGGAACACGTCATTTTTATAGGTTTGAATAAACCAGATGACATCGGCGGCTTCCTCGTCGGATAGCGAGGTGCGCGATGAAACCAGCGGTTCGAGCAGTGACTCGAATTCGCTGATGCTTCCCGGTTCGATCACCCAATGGATGAAGTTGCCTTCAAGCAGGGCCGGCCGAACCTGTTCACTGGGCGGCAAGCGTCGCAGGGTGTGATAGTGCAGGACGGCGTTGAGATACAACTCCGCCTCTGAAGCCTCGAGGACCTGATTGGGGAAATCGGGATAAAACGGTCGGTGATGGACGTGAGCGCCGCTGCGTCGCCGAAGTACTCGGATAACCTCACGCAGCCAACTCCTGAGTTCTTCCGCAGAGAGCATGCCAATTTGCTCAATCAGCGGCTCGGAAAACACGCATCGGAACGCCGTGACTTCTTTGACAGCCGATGCGACCTGCGCACGCGTGGCTCCGCCGGTACCCGCAGGGACGTGAAATTTAGTACGGCGCCGCAGGAACAGCTCCTGATTGATCATGATTTCTTCCTTGGTCGCCGTTTCCAGTGAGCGGAGGCTCACCTGTGCAATTGATACGAAAACGCCTGCTATAAGCAGGCGCAGTGTGGAGAGCGGAACCCCTAGTTCATAGGGGATAGAAGGAAGGTGTTCCATAGCCACGGCGGCATACTAACGGAGGTCATCGGATTTGTCAGCGAACCACATATTTTGAAACCAGCTCGCTTGACAGCGGCTGTCAACGCCGCGCCACATCCGAAAAATAGAACTTGTCCAGCGTATGCCGTGACTCGGTGTACTCGAACTGCCGGCCGTCCTGCAAGAAGGTCTGGTTGCTGACTACGATGACGTGGCTCTGGCCGTCGAGGTCCAGATGCAGTTGATCGTCCTTGCTGCGTGGTACGGCTTCGATGGTGCGCTGGGCGTAGGCGATCTGTAATTGCAGGGTCTGCTCGATGTGGGCGTAGATCGACTGCTCGGCGATATCCAGAGACAGGCCGGGAATCACCTCGCTGACGAAATGGTTGATGTCGAGAATCACCCGCTTGCCGTCGATCCGCCGCACGCGCTTGATCCGCGTAATCAGGCTGCCGGGTTCGGCATGGATGTGTTCGAGCAGGGCGCCTTCGAGGGCGAACTGACTCAGCTCGACCACTTCGGTGCTGACGTTGTTGCCCAGGCGCGGGTAGGTCTCCTGGAAGCTGACGATGCCGCCGAGCTGAAACTCGATCGGGTTGGTCGAAAGTACGAAGGTGCCTTTGCCGTGGATTTTCTGGGCGAAACCGCGTTCCTGCAGCAATTCGATCGCCTTGCGCACCGTGCCGCGGCTGGCCTGGTAGCTGTCCATGAGCTCGGTTTCGGACGGCAGGCGGGCACCGCGCTCCAGGCGTTCAGTGGTGATGCTGGCCAGCAGATCGTTGTAGATCTGGTTGTATTTGCTCATGGATGGGCTCGGTGCCGAGGCTGCTCAAAGCCTCGAACCTTAAGGCCAGGGTAGGGCTTTGTCCATGTGGACGATAGAAATCGGCCTAGGGCCAAGTAGGAAAATTCGCCGTTGGTCTGGCGGGAATATGCATAAACAAACTCGTACAGACGAGTTGTTGCATTAACTCGTCTGTACGAGTATTTTTCGCTTCGGCGTGCTGCCAATAACAACAATCCACAGCGGAAGAACAAGCATGAGCCACGACTACCCGAACATCGCCAGGGACTTGCTGCAAAGCCTCGGTGGCGCCGACAACCTCGAGCAGGCCGCGCATTGCGTCACGCGTTTGCGTCTGGCTCTGAAAGACCCGAGCCTGGTCGACACCGCTACGCTCAACCAGATCGATCTGGTCAAAGGCTCGTTCTTCACAGGCGGCCTTTATCAGGTGGTGATTGGTCCGGGGGAAGTGGAAAAGGTCTATGCCGAACTGCGCAAGCAGACCGGTCTCGCTGCGTCGACGATTGCCGACGTTAAACAAAAAAGCGCGGAGAAGATCAACGCCATGCAACGGCTGGTGCGGGTGTTCTCCGACGTGTTCATGCCGATCCTGCCGGCGCTGATCATTGCCGGCCTGCTGATGGGCATCAACAACCTGCTCGGCGCCAAAGGCATGTTCATCGACGGGCAGACGCTGCTCGATGCCTATCCGAAACTCGACGGGCTGTGGAGCCTGATCAACCTGATGGCCAACACTTCGTTCGTGTTTCTGCCGGCGCTGGTGGGCTGGTCGGCGGCAAAGCGCTTTGGCGGCAGCGAAATTCTCGGCATCGTGCTCGGCCTGATGCTCGTCCATCCGGACCTGCTCAACGCCTGGAACTACGGCAAAGCGGTGGCCGGGCTGGACGGGCAGCAACTGCCGTACTTCGACATCCTCGGTTTGTTCCAGGTGGAAAAGGTCGGTTACCAAGGGCAGATTTTGCCGATCCTGCTTGCTGCCTACGTCATGAGCGTGATCGAAAAATGGTTGCGCGCCCGCGTGCCCAACGCCATTCAATTACTGGTGGTGCCGATCACCACCATTGTCGTCACCGGCGTGCTGGCGCTGGCGATCATCGGTCCGGTGACGCGGCATATCGGCATCTACATTACCGAAGGTCTGGTGATGCTGTTTGACCTGGCGCCGTTGGTGGGTGGACTGATTTTCGGGCTGCTGTATGCGCCGCTGGTGATCACCGGCATGCACCACATGTTTCTCGCCGTGGACCTGCAATTGATCTCGAGCCAGGGCGGCACCTTCATCTGGCCGATGATCGTCATGTCCAACCTCGCCCAAGGCAGTGCGGCGCTGGCGGTGTTCTGGATGACGCGCAATGCGCGGGACAAGAGCATGGCCTCGACCTCGGCAATTTCCGCTTATTTCGGTATCACCGAGCCGGCGATGTTCGGCGTCAACCTTCGCTACAAGTTTCCGTTTTATGCGGCGCTGGCTGGCTCTGCGCTCGGCTGCATATTCCTTTCATTGAACCGCATCCAGGCCTCGGCGATTGGCGTCGGCGGTCTGCCGGGGTTCATTTCGATCATTCCGCAGTACATCCCGATGTTCGTGATCGGGATGCTGATTGCCATGCTCGTGCCGTTCGTTCTGACCTGCGCGCTGAGCATGAAGATTGTCCGTCCCGGTTTTCGGGTTGCCTGAGATATCTGAAGGAGTTGTGCCATGCAGGACTGGCAGCGTTCGGTGATCTACCAGATTTATCCGAAGAGTTTTCATAGCCACGCCGGCAACCCGACCGGGGATCTGCTGGGGATTGTCGCCAAGCTCGATTATCTGCACTGGCTGGGCGTCGACTGTCTGTGGATCACGCCGTTCCTGCGTTCGCCGCAGCGCGACAACGGCTACGACATCAGCGATTACTACGCCATCGATCCGAGCTACGGCAGCATGGCCGACTGCGAACTGCTGATTGCCGAAGCGGACAAGCGCGGGATCAAGCTGATGCTCGACATCGTGGTCAACCATACTTCGATCGAACACGTCTGGTTTCAGCAGGCGCGCAGCAGCCTCGACAATCCTTATCGTGATTTCTATATCTGGCGCGATCAGCCGAACAATTGGGAGTCGAAGTTCGGCGGATCTGCCTGGGAGTACGAGGCGCAGACCGGTCAGTATTACCTGCATCTGTTCGATCACACACAGGCCGACCTGAACTGGGACAACCCGCAGGTGCGCGCCGAAGTCTTCAAAATGATGCAGTTCTGGCGCGACAAGGGTGTCGGCGGTTTCCGCCTTGACGTGATCAATCTGATCTCCAAGCCCGAAGACTTTCCCGAAGATGACAGCGATGGCCGACGCTTCTATACCGACGGGCCGAACGTGCATGCGTACTTGCAGCAGATGCACCGTGAAGTCTTCGAAGGCTACGACCTGATCAACGTCGGCGAGATGTCATCGACCAGCCTCGAACATTGCATTCGCTATTCGAATCCACAGTCGAAAGAGCTGTCGATGACCTTCAACTTTCATCATTTGAAAGTCGATTATCCGAACCTGCAGAAGTGGGTGCGCGCCGACTTCGATTTCCTCCAGCTCAAGCGCATCCTCTCCGACTGGCAGACCGGCATGCAGGCCGGCGGCGGCTGGAACGCGCTGTTCTGGTGTAACCACGATCAACCGCGGGTGGTCTCGCGTTTTGGCCATGAGGGCGAGTTTCGCGAGCTGTCGGCGAAAATGCTCGGCACCGCGCTGCACTTTCTGCAGGGCACGCCGTTCGTGTATCAGGGGGAAGAGCTGGGCATGACCAATCCGGGGTTCGAGTCGATCGAGCATTACCGCGACGTCGAGACCCTGAACATCTTCCGCCTCAAGCGCGAGGCGGGAAGCAGCGACGCCGACAATATGGCGGCGATCATGCAGAAATCCCGCGATAACGGGCGCACGCCGATGCACTGGGACGCGACGCCGAACGCCGGTTTCAGCGTTGCCGAACCGTGGATCGGTGTGCCGGCCAATGCCGCGCAAATCAACGTCGCGCGGCAGCTGGATGATCCGGATTCAGTGCTGCACCACTACCGCACGCTGATCGCACTGCGGCGCAGCGAGCCATTGATCACCGACGGGCTGTACCGGCAGTTATTGCCCGAGCATCCGCAAGTCTGGGCGTATCTGCGTGAGGGCGACGCCGAGCGCTTGCTGGTGGTGAACAACTTCTACAGCACACCGTGTGCAATCGAATTGCCCGCAAGCGTGATCAGCGAATCGACGCGCCAGCGAACCTTGATCAGCAATTATCCGGACGCCACGCCGCGCACTCGCCAGTTGATGTTGCGGCCTTACGAGTCGTTCGTAGTGCACCTGATCGACCCCTGATTCTTAACTCGTAAAACCACGTTTGAAAAAACACGCAGAACCCTGCGCGGGGGAGCTTTGCGCGCTGAATTTCTGCAACACACAATAAAAATAATGGGATGGCTCATGAAAACAACAATAAAGCGCAGCCTTGCAATGACAGGTGTTTGCCTGGCGTTACCAGCGTCGACACATGCGCTGGAGTTCGGCGGTTACTTGCGCAGCGGTGTCGGTACGTCGGTCAACAGCAGCAGCCAGTCGTGCTTTCAGTTGCCCGGCGCGCAAACCAAATATCGCTTGGGCAACGAGTGCGAACAATACGGTGAACTGGAGCTGCGTCAGGATCTATACACCCTTGAGGACGGTTCGGTGCTGAGCGTCGACGGCATGGCTTCGCTGTACAACCGCTACGACCGCAAGCCCACGTTCAAAGACCACACCGGTTCGATCCGTTTGCCCCAGGCCTACGCCCAATGGTCGGCGATGCCCGCGCTCAACGGCGGTTCGTTGTGGGCCGGGCGCCGTTACTACAAGCGTAACGACATCCACATTTCCGACTTCTATTACTGGAACCAGAGCGCCACCGGCGGCGGCATTGAAGACGTGTTGATCGGCGATCTGAAGTACAGCTACGCGTTCTCGCGCAAAGACAACCTGTACCAGAAGGACTACATCAATCGCCACGATTTCAACGTGGGTGGCTTCAATAGCAACCCCGGCGGCGAACTGGAGTTCGGGCTGAGCTACATCGACAAACCTGACAGCCGCGACGCCCATCGCGGCTGGGCGCTCACCACGCAACATGTGCAGGACGGATTCCTCGGCGGCAAGAACAAACTGGCCCTGCAATACGGCGAAGGGCCCGGTACCGGGTTGGGTTATACCGGCGACGTGAAACTGGACGACAGCAATAAAAGCTACCGCATCGTCGAGTTTTTCGACTGGCAACTGACGCCGCGTTTCGGCGGCCAGATTGCAGCGGTGTATCAAAAAGACATTCGTGCAAACGGCGCCGATCAGAACTGGCTATCGTTGGGCGTGCGCCCGGCCTATGCGCTCACCGAGCAGTTCAAACTGGTCACCGAACTGGGCCACGATCAGGTTGATGCACCAGGCGGTACGCGCAAACTGAGCAAATTCACCGTCGCCCCAACCTGGTCGCCGAAAGGCCCGGCCTTCTGGGCGCGGCCCGAGGTGCGGTTGTATTACACCTACGCGACGTGGAACGAGGCGGCAAAACGCGCGGCCAATCAACTGGCGAAAGGCTCGGCACTGTCCGACAGCGGCGCCTTCGGCAATGCCCGGCACGGTGCGAATGTCGGATTGCAGGTCGAATACTGGTGGAAATAAGCGATGCTGACGGCAGCGTCGCGCTCCGTCGGTACTTCAATATGAAAATTGCAGGTGACGTCATGGCCACACCCCAACCCTTACAACTGCTGGCGCCTTTGTCCGGCGTGCTGATGGCGCTGGACCGGGTGCCCGATCCGGTGTTTTCCGGCCGGGTGATCGGCGACGGTCTGTGCATCGACCCGACCTCGTCGACCCTGTGCGCGCCGCTGGCCGGCGTGGTCAGCAATGTGCAGGCAAGCGGGCACGCCGTGAGCATCACCGATGAGCACGGCGTGCAGGTATTGATGCACATCGGTCTGGACACGGTGAACCTCGCCGGGCAGGGGTTCACCCGTCTGGTCGAAGAAGGGCAGCAGGTCGCCGCCGGACAGGCGCTGATCGAATTCGATGCCGACTACATCGCCCGCCACGCCCGCAGCCTGCTGACCTTGATGCTGGTGGTCAGCGGCGAGCCGTTCACCTGGCTGGTCGAGCCGAGCGGACTGGTCGAATGCGGCCAGCCGTTGCTCGAAATCAGCGCAGCCCAAGGACTGACCGAAACAGCCAACGCGCCACAAGGCCAGGCGCTGTTTTCGCCAGCGCTGATCCTGCCCAACCGCAATGGCCTGCACGCGCGCCCGGCTGCGGTGTTCGCCCAGGCAGCCAAAGCGTTTACCGCAACCATTCATCTGCATAAACAACAAGCGCAGGCCAACGGCAAATCGCTGGTGGCGCTGATGGCGTTGCAGACTGCGTTTGGCGACAGCGTGCAGATCAGTGCGGCGGGCGACGATGCGCAAGCGGCCATCGACACGCTGGCCCGCTTGTTGACCGAGGGCTGCGGTGAACCGGTGACAGCACAGGCGCCCGTCGTGATCGCCACCGACGAGCCGCTGACGCTGTTGCGCGGGGTGTGCGCGTCTCCCGGCTCGGCGTTGGGCAATGTGGTCCAGATCAGCGAGCCGAGCTTCGACATCGACGAATTCGGCGGCGATGCCGATAGCGAACGTGAAGCGCTCGCCCACGCCTTGATCGAAGCGGATCTGGCCTTGCAGCATCTACGCGATACCGCCGCAGGCGAGGCTGAAGCGGAGATCTTCAAGGCCCATCAGGAACTGCTCGAAGACCCTGGCCTGCTCGATCAGGCCGCGGCGTTGATCGACACCGGCAAAAGTGCGGCCTTCGCCTGGCGTACGGCAACCGAAACCACCGCAGCGATGTTCCGCCAGCTCGGCAACGCGCTGTTGGCAGAGCGCGCGGCGGACCTGAGCGATGTTGGGCAACGCGTACTCAAGCGCCTGCTGGGCATCGACGAGCAGACGCTGGACCTGCCGCAAGGCAGCATTCTGATCGCCGACCAACTGACCCCGTCGCAAACCGCTCGCATCGATACCAGCAAAGTGCTCGGTTTCGCCACGGTCGGCGGCGGCGCGACCAGCCATGTGGCGATTCTCGCCCGGGCGTGCGGCTTGCCGTCGATCTGCGGCGTGCCGGTGCAAATGCTTGCCTTGCGCAACGGCACCGAGGTTTTGCTCGATGCCGACAAGGGTGAACTGCAGGTGCAGCCGGACGCGGCGACGATCGAGCAATGGCAGGCGCGCCACGCGCAACAACGGCAACGACATGCCCATGATCTGGAGCACGCTGCGCTGGCGGCCTGCACTCGCGATGGGCATCACGTCGAGGTGTCAGCCAACGTCGCCTCACTGGCAGAAACCGAGCAGGCCATGGCCATGGGCGGCGCCGGTGTCGGGCTGCTGCGTTCGGAGTTTTTATATCTGGGCCGCAACCATGCGCCGAGCCATGACGAGCAGGTCGCCACTTACAGTGCCATCGCCCGTTGTGTCGGGCCTGAGCACAATCTGGTGGTGCGCACCCTTGACGTCGGCGGCGACAAACCGCTGGCCTACGTGCCGATGGAAAGTGAAAGCAATCCGTTTCTCGGTCTACGCGGCATTCGCTTGTGCCTGGAGCGCCCGCATTTATTGCGTGAGCAGTTGCGCGCCATGCTCGGCTGCTGCGCACTGACGCGCCTGCACATCATGCTGCCGATGGTCACGCAATTGGCGGAGCTGCGTCTGGCCCGGCAGATGCTTGAAGAAGAAGCGCTGGCGCTGGGCCTCACCGAAAGGCCGAAACTGGGGATCATGATCGAAGTACCGGCGGCGGCGCTGATGGCCGACCTGTTCGCGCCGTTGGTGGATTTTTTCTCGATCGGCACCAACGACCTGACCCAGTACACCCTGGCCATGGATCGCGACCATCCGCGTCTGGCCAGTCAGGCCGACAGCTTTCATCCCTCGGTGCTGCGCCTGATTGCCACGACGGTCAAGGCTGCGCACGCCCACGGCAAATGGGTCGGGGTGTGTGGCGCGATGGCGTCCGAGCGGCTGGCGGTGCCGCTGTTGCTGGGCCTGGGTGTGGACGAATTGTCGGTGAGCGTGCCGATGATTGCTCCGATCAAGGCCACCGTGCGCGAACTGGCGCTGGCCGACTGTCAGGTCGTCGCCAAACAGGTGCTTGGCCTGGAAAGCGCCGGGCAAGTGCGCGAGGCGTTGCGGCTGTTTCACGAAGCGAGCGTCGAAACCGCGCACGTTATGGAGAACTGAAGATGTTCGATCAACTGCAAAAAGCCTTCTGGAGAGCCCTGACCCCCGATCTGGTGCCAGATGCACCGAACGTGCAAGCCACGCCGGAGGACGGGTTGAGCGCTGCCATCGTTGCCGCGTTGGGCGGTGTGGATAACCTCCTATCGCAGCAGCCGGTGGCGTTGACGCGGGTGCGGGTGACGTTGCGCGATGTGTCGCGGCTGGATGAACAGGCCTTGAGCGATGCTGGCGTTGCGGGCGTCATGCCTCTGGAGAACGGCGTGGTGCACCTGATTACCGGGCTGCGCGCTTAGCCTGCAACTGATGTGCGGCGGCGGGTCGCCCTTACTGTTTCTCAACCGCAGGTGTATCGTATTCGCCTTTTGCGGGCCCTCGGGGCCTGTCGCTGATACGTGAGGTAGTTGAGTTCATGTCCTTTACCCGTCGCCAAATCCTCGGTGGCCTGGCCGGTCTTGTTGTCGTTGGCATGGGGGCGGGGGGCGCATCGCGTTACTGGCTCGGCAAAATGGCCGACGCCGAGGCGGGCCACGACTATGAACTGATCGCCGCGCCGCTGGACGTCGAACTGGTGCCGGGGCACAAGACTGAGGCGTGGGCGTTCGGGCCGTCGGCACCGGGTACCGAGCTGCGCGTACGTCAGGGTGAATGGTTGCGGGTGCGCTTCATCAACCACTTGCCGGTGGCGACCACGATTCACTGGCACGGCATTCGTCTGCCGCTGGAAATGGATGGCGTGCCCTATGTGTCGCAATTGCCGGTGCTGCCGGGTGAATACTTCGATTACAAATTCCGCGTGCCGGATGCCGGCAGTTATTGGTATCACCCGCACGTCAGCAGCAGCGAAGAACTCGGCCGCGGACTGGTCGGGCCGCTGATCGTCGAAGAACGCGAGCCTACCGGTTTCCAATACGAAAAGACCTTGAGCCTGAAAAACTGGCACATCGACGATCAAGGCAACTTCGTCGACTTCAGCATTCCTCGCGAAGCCGCGCGGGGCGGTACGGCGGGGCGTCTATCGACGATCAATGGCGTGCCGTTGCCGGTGATCGATTTGCCGGCCGGGCAGATCACCCGCGTGCGGTTGCTTAATCTCGACAATACCCTGACGTATCGAATCAACATTCCCGGCATCGAAGCAAAAATCTATGCGCTGGATGGCAACCCGATCGAGCCGCGGCCGCTGGGCAAGGAATACTGGCTCGGCCCGGGCATGCGCATTTGCCTGGCGATCAAGGCGCCGGCAGCGGGCGAAGAACTGTCGCTGCGCAACGGCCCGGTGCGCCTGGGCACATTGCGTTCGGTGGCCAATAGCGATACGCCGACGGACTGGCCAAAAGCGCTGCCGGCCAACCCGGTGGCCGAGCCGGACCTGGCCAATGCCGAGAAACTCAACTTCAATTTCGAGTGGGTCGGTTCGGTGTCGGTGAATGTCGACAACGGCAAACCGCCGAGCCTGTGGCAAATCAACGGCAAGGCCTGGGACATCACCGACAAGACTTGCGCCGATCGACCGATTGCCAGCCTCAAGCTGGGCCAGAGCTACATCTTCGAATTGAAGAACATGACCCAGTATCAGCACCCGATCCACCTGCACGGCATGAGTTTCAAGGTCATTGCGTCGAACCGGCACAAGGTCATTCCGTATTTCACCGACACCTACCTGCTGGGCAAGAACGAGCGCGCGCAAGTGGCGCTGGTGGCTGATAATCCGGGGGTGTGGATGTTCCACTGCCATGTGATCGACCACATGGAAACCGGCCTGATGGCCGCCATCGAGGTGAAGTGATGCGCCAGATTCGCCCAGCGGCGATTATCGACCGCAGCCGCGACCGCGACTTCATGCACGAAGCCCTGATGCTGGCTGCGCAAGGCGCAGCGCTGGGCGAAGTGCCGGTGGGCGCGGTGCTGGTGCAGAACGGCGAGATCATCGGTCGCGGCTACAACTGCCCGATCAGCGCCAGCGACCCGAGCGCCCATGCAGAAATGGTCGCGATCCGCGCCGCAGCCCAAGCTGTGGATAACTATCGTCTGCCGGGCAGCACCCTGTATGTAACGCTGGAACCGTGCAGCATGTGCGCCGGGCTGATCGTGCATTCACGGGTGGCGCGGGTGGTGTATGGCGCGCTGGAGCCGAAAGCCGGGATCGTGCAGAGTCAGGGACAGTTTTTTACCCAGGGCTTTTTGAATCACCGGGTGTTGTATGAGGGCGGGGTGTTGGCGGAGGAGTGTGGGGCGGTGTTGACCGAGTTCTTTCGCGCCCGCCGCGCGAAACCCACTGAATAAACACAAAACCAAACTGTAGGAGTGAGCCTGCTCGCGATAGCGGTCTAACATTCAACTTTGATGTGACTGTCAGATTGCTATCGCGAGCAGGCTCACTCCTACAGGGGTATGCGGCGTTTGTGAAAGTTACTTCCTGGCCACGATCACGGCCCGCATCGGCGCCGGCAGCCCTTCAACCGTTTTACTGTGATCTTCAGGATCAAGAAAATCGCTCAGCGACTGATACTTCATCCACTCCGTCCCGCGCTGCTCCTCGACCGTGGTGGTGCTGACATCCACGCAACGAATATCGGTGAAACCCGCACGGCGCAGCCACAATTCCAGCGCCGGCACCGACGGCAGGAACCACACATTACGCATCTGCGCATAGCGGTCTTCGGGCACCAGCACCTGATGCTTGTCGCCCTCGACCACCAGCGTTTCCAGCACCAGTTCGCCGCCCTTGACCAGGCAATCCTTCAGCGCCAGCAAGTGCTCGATCGGCGAGCGGCGGTGATAGAACACGCCCATGGAAAATACCGTGTCGAAGCCTTCGAGATTCGCCGGCAGGTCTTCGAACGGGAACGGCAGGTGCCAGGCGTTCGGCTCGGACAAGTAGCGCTGCACCGCCTGGAACTGGCAGAAGAACAGCCAGTTCGGGTCGACGCCGATCACGCTGTCCGCGCCAGCGCCGAGCATGCGCCACATGTAATAACCGTTGCCGCAACCGACATCGAGGATGCGCTTGCCCTTGAGGTCCAGGTGCGGGGCAACGCGCGACCATTTCCAGTCCGAGCGCCATTCGGTGTCGACGTGCACGCCGAACAGATCGAACGGGCCCTTGCGCCACGGCGACAGGCCCATCAGCGCGGTGCGCATCTGCGCGCGGGTTGCGTCATCGCAATCGGTGTCGAGTTTCAGACCGTTGAGCAAATCCACTTCGCTTGGCTGGATCTTCGGCAGGGCGTCCAGCGCACTTTGCCAACGTTCCAGGTCGCCGTGACCTTTCTCCATTTTCTTGTCGAGTTGCGCCTGCAGGGTGTTGGCCCATTCGGCCAGCGGTGTACCGGCC
>Ga0196970_1001282_pt1 | contig 18092 bp, 16 predicted proteins | sample S1v_513CmetaG_FD_148672 | JGI IMG/M metagenome (GOLD analysis project Ga0196970, IMG submission 148672) | Soil microbial communities from Anza Borrego desert, Southern California, United States - S1+v_5-13C | ecosystem: Environmental > Terrestrial > Soil > Desert | place: USA: California...
GATCGCCGTGGCCCAGCGGGCGCGCGCCGCCACGTCCGCGGCCGCCGCGCAGGCCATCGGAGTCGCCGCCGCCGCGACCGCCGCGCGGGCCGTCGAAGCCGCCCATGCCGTGGCCGCCTCCGCGGGAGGCGTGGATCGCGCAGGCGTCGGAGTGGAAGAAGCGGGCGGCGCGGTCGTACGAGTGGTGGTGGCCGCGGCCGGTGGATTCAGCGTGTGTGTGCGCATGCGCGGGATGGCCATGCGGGCCACCGTGGCGGGCAAAGCGTGGGAAGGGCATATGCATGATTTTGATATATCGATTTTGGTGTCGGAACGATATATCGAAATGGCGTCGAGGGCAAGGGCAGGGTGCGCCCAGGCTTTTCAACCTTTCGGTCGAATGCCGCATCCAACGTTCGTTGTCATGCCGGCATGGCCCGTCCGGGAGGGGGGCGGGCCGCCGGCACCCTCGTCGAAGGAACGCCATGACCATTCCCGTCCGCCAGCTGCATTTGCTGCTGGGCCTGCTCGGCGCAGGCTCGCCGTTTGCCGCCTCCGCGAGTTGGTCAATCGTTGCCTGTGACCCGGATGGCAGCTGCGGCGTTGCCGCGTCCGGCGCGTCGGCCTTGGGCGGCGACTGGGAGGGCACTCGGGATGGCGAAGGTTTCAGTGTGCAGGGCAACGGCCTCCACGGCCCGCAGGTGCTCGATGCCATGCGCGCCCGTTACCTCGCCAGCGGCGGCCCGCTTGCGCTGCGGCTGATAGGCGCGCTTGAAGCCGGGCAAGCCGCAGGTGGGCCGTGCATTGGCGCGATGTCGGCCGCCTTGCTGGTGCGCGCACCTGCCGGCGGTTGTGCTGATGTGGATCTGCGCGTGGGTGCCTCGCTGGATCCGGTGCGCGACCTGCACGTGCTGCTCGATCGTCGCCAGGCGCACGAGACCATGCTGCGCGCCGAGCGCCTGCAACGCGGTGGCGACAGCGCAGCCGCTGCCCGCCAGGTGACCGATGCTCTTGCCCTGGGCCCCGATTGGGACCGCCTGTGGCGCCGCGCCGCGCGGTTGGCGATGCAGCAGGGCGACTGCGCGTTGGCTTTCGAGCGGCTGGGCGTGCTGCACCGCCTCAATCCGATGTGGGCGCGCGAGGAGCTGCGCGACCCCATGTATGCGACGGTGTCGAGCGATGCGCAGGTGGCTGGTTGGCGTTAGAGGCAGAGCGTGTAGGCGGGGCTTCAGCCCCGACCGAGCCGGCCCTCAAAGCCAGAGCTTCTCGCCCAGCACCATGCGGCGGTAATAGCTCACGTTCGCGCGCATGCCGAACATGATGTAGAAGGCAGTCGCCAGCGCGCGGTTGGCGTTGTCCCAGCCAAGGACGACCAATACCAGGCTCAGCAGGAAAATCAGCACCACATAGGCCAGCGCCTGCCGCCACATGCCCTTGGCCAGGTAATAGAACACGCCGAAGAAAAACGCCAGGAAATTGAAATTGATGCTCAGCCGCTCGCCGGACGTGAGCTCGCGCTGGTGCGGCAGGCTTGGGCCGCCGGCCTGCTCGATCAGCCGGAAGCGCCGCTTCCAGGTCTCCGATACATCCAGCGCTGCAATCGGGTCGCGCACGGGTCGCGGCGCGGGTGCATTGGCGTTCAACGGCGGCGGCGGCGCGGCCATCTGCGCGCCGACGGAATTGTAGGGATCGCTCATCTTCAACTTCCTTGTCAGTGGTTGGGAAAACTTTCGCCTGCTCTCAATCTCCGCTGGCCGCGCCGGCCTCGCCTTCGATCACCTTGCGCTGCATCGCCTCCAGGTACGCGTCCAGCTCCTGCGTCGAGGTGAATATCTCGCCCAGCGGTACCGCCTTGACCATGTCGAAGACCTTGCGGATCTGCGGCTGCGGATGGGTGACCAGCACCTTGCCCTGGCGCGGAGCCAACGCCTTGCGGGCCTTGAAGATCGAACGGATGCCGGCGCTGGAGATGTACTCCAGCCCGTCCAGGTCCAGCACCAGGGTGTGCACCGTGGTCGCCAGCAATGGCGACAGCGCATCGTCCAGGGTCTGGTAGGTATGCGTGTCCAGGCGTCCGCTCAGGCTTACGCGCTGCCGGCTGTCCTGCGGGGGGTCGATCTGGATGCTCAACGTGCTCAAGAAAGCGCCTCCATGTCCGAAGAGAACGGATGCAGCAAGGTGACACGCACCACGTTGGTGTCGCCTTCACGGCGATAGTCCAGCGCGTCGGCCAGCTGCTGCACCAGGAACAAGCCCAGTCCGCCCACCGGCCGCGCTTCCAGCGGCGAATCCAATGCGGGCGCGGCATGCATGCCCGGGTCGAACGCATGCCCGCGCTCGCGCAACTCCAGCACCAGCGCCTCGCGCTCCACCCACACCTGCAACCGCAGCGGCAAGCCGCGCGCCGCGCACTGGCCGTGGTGGATCGCGTTGCTCGCCAGCTCTTCCACGATCAACCGCACCTGGCCGATGCGCTCGGCCACCACGCCGCGCTGTTGTAGCGAATCTTCCAGCTGGTCGTTCAGGCCGGCCAGTGCTTCCAGCGAAGGCTGGATATCCAGGTCCATGCGCATCACTCCCCCGCCTCCCCAGGCTCCCGGCGCAAGCGTATCGCCAGCAGGGTGATGTCGTCGAATGGCTCGGCCGCCCCGGTGAAGCGGTGCAGGTCTTCGACCACCGACGAACACTGCTCGGCCGCACTGCGCCCCGGCCGCAGCGCCGCATGCAGCCGCGCCACGCCGTACGCCTGGCCGTGTTCGTCCAATGCGTCGCTCACCCCGTCGGTGTACCCGAACAACGTCTGCCCCGGCGCCAGCCGGCCATGCAGGGTGGGGTAGTGCTGCTGCGGCTCGATGCCCAGCGGCGGGCCCGATTCCAGCGGCAACGTTGTCACCCCCGCCTGCGCATCCAGCAGCAGCGGCGCTTCGTGCCCGGCGCTGGCCAGCCAGTAGTCGCCGCTGACCACGTTGATCAGGCCGCACAGCACCGTGGCGAACATGCAGGTGTCGTTGTTCTCGGCCAGCCGCGCAGAAGCCGCGATCAGGATGCCGTCTGGCCGCGTATGCCGGCGCGCCGCCACTTCCAGCACGCTCACCGCCCGCGCCATGAACAGCGCCGCCGGTATGCCCTTGTCGCTCACGTCGCCAATCACGAACCACAGCTGCCCCGGCGCGGTTTCGGCGAAGTGATAGAAGTCCCCGCCGACCATCTTCGCCGGCTCCAGCCGCGCGCAGGTTTCCAGGTGTGAGCCGGCGTGGTCGAACGTGCGTCCCGAAGGCAACATCGCCTGCTGCAGGTCGCGCGCAATCTGAAGCTCGCTCTGCATGCGCTCGCGCGCCGCCGTCATCAGTCCGATCTCTTCCAGCTGCTGGCGGATGGAGCCGCGCGCGCTGTCGAACGCGCGCGCCATCACCCCGACCTCGTCGTGCCGCTGCACGTGCGGCAGCGGATACTCGAACTCGCCACGGCGGAAGTGCGCCGCCGCGTCCGTCAGATCCTCGATGGGCCGCGTCAGCTTCGAGGCAAAGCGCCGCATCAGTAGCCACCACAGCGCCAGCCCGGTCAGCGCGCCCAGCGCCAGCCACAGCGCCAGGCGGTTCAGGCCCGCCAGCACGTAGCTGCGCGATGCCGACAGCACGAACGTCCAGCCACTGCGCCCCACCGCCGCGCTGCGCGTCAGGTACACCTGCCCGTCCGGCGCGCGGTGCTCGAACGCCGCCGGCTTGCCCGCCGCCATGGCCGCCACCAGTGGCGCCAGGTCCGGGCGCGAGCGCTGCACTTGTTGCACCAGCGTGCGCCGCAGGTTCAAGGCCGGGTCCGGGTTGAGCACGAACACGCCTTCCGGCGACAGCAGCGTGGCCTGCACGCCGAAGTTGTCGGGCAGCTGCTGCACGATGTCGCGCAGCCGCCGCACGGGCACATCCACGCTGACCATGCCGATCGGCTCTGCGTCCTCGCCATCGCCCGGGCGCCGCACCGGCAGGTTGTAGGTGGTGAACAGTTCGCCGCCGGTGGCTGCGTTCGCATATGGCTCGGACCACCAGGCCTGGCGCGTGCTCATCGTGCGCTGGTACCAGGGCATTACCCGATAGTCGTAACCCAGCGCCTGGCCGGACTGCTCGATCAGCCGGTCGCCCTCGCGGCGGATGTACCAGACAAAGCCCGGGTCATCGGCCAGCTTGGCGCTTTGCGGGTGCAGCACGATCATCGCCCCGGCGGTGTCGTTGTCCCCGGCCAGCGTCGCCTGCAGCAGCGCACGCAGGTTGAACGGCTGCGCCCCCACCGCCCCGGCACTGGCCGCCAGCGTGCGCCCGCTGACCTGCACCGAATCCAGCGTCGCCGCCAGGCTGCGCGCGCTTTGCTGAGTGAGGCCGTCCACCTCCTTGCCCGCCGCCGCCACCAGCTCGGCCCGCGCGCCCAGGTAGAACAGCGTGCCCAGCAGCCCCACCAGCGCCACCAGGCTCCACATCGCCCCCACCAACATGCGCGTGCGCAGGCTGTGCCGCCAGCGCACCTGCGGTTTGGGCGTATGCGGGGAGGTGTCCATGGGGCGGCTTCCGGTGCCGGAGTGGAGGGACTATGAGGGTGGGAGTGGTTGGGGCGCCAGTGGGAGCATCGGGACCCGGGACCGGGGCCACGTTCTCCGGTCCCCGCACCTGTGGAACTCAGCTTTCCCCCTCTCCATACGCCCCCGTAGCGCTCAAAGCCGCAATCACGCTGGGTTACACTTCGTAGTTCACGAAAACATTGCACGGCGTACCCCACGCGCCGGATCCGGGAGCGTTATGAACTGGTTGACCGAAGTACTGCAGAACGATCCGAACCCGCTCGAGACCCAGGAGTGGCTCGAATCGCTCAAGGCGGTCATCGATAACGAAGGCCCGGACCGCGCCCACCAGCTGCTCGAAGGCATGGTCGAACAGACCCGCCGCGCCGGCGCCTACCTGCCGTTCTCGCCCACCACCGAGTACGTCAACACCATTTCCCCCGCCAACGAGGCCAAGAGCCCGGGCGATGCGGCGATGGAGTGGAAGATCCGCTCCATCATCCGCTGGAACGCCATGGCCACCGTGGTGCGCGCCAATCGCAAGCCCGGCGACCTGGGCGGCCACATTGCTTCGTTCGCCTCGTCGGCCACCTTGTACGACGTGGGCTTCAACCATTTCTGGCGCGCGCCGTCGGACAACCATCCGGGCGACCTGCTGTACATCCAGGGCCACAGCGCCCCGGGCATCTACGCTCGCGCTTTCCTCGAAGGCCGCATCAGCGAGGCCCAGCTGGACAACTTCCGCATGGAAGTGGACGGCCAGGGCATCTCGTCTTACCCGCACCCGTGGTTGATGCCCGAGTTCTGGCAGACCCCGACCGTCTCCATGGGCCTGGGCCCGCTCGGCGCCATCTACCAGGCGCAGTTCATGAAGTACCTGGAGAACCGCGGGCTGATCGAGAAGTCCGACCGCAAGGTGTGGTGCTTCATCGGCGACGGCGAGTCCGACGAGCCGGAAACCCTCGGCGCGATCGCGCTGGCCGGCCGCGAAGGCCTGGACAACCTGATCTTCGTCGTCAACTGCAACCTGCAGCGCCTGGATGGCCCGGTGCGCGGCAACGGCAAGATCATCCAGGAACTGGAAGGCGTGTTCCGCGGCGGCGGCTGGAATGTCATCAAGCTGCTGTGGGGCGGCTACTGGGACGCGCTGCTGGCGAAGGACACCAACGGCGTCCTGAAGAAGCTGATGATGGAAACCGTCGACGGCGAATACCAGAACTGCAAGGCCTTCGGCGGCGCGTACACGCGCGAGCATTTCTTCGGCAAGTACCCGGAGACTGCCGCGATGGTGGCCGGTCTGTCCGACGACGACATCTGGCGCCTCAACCGCGGCGGCCACGACCCGCACAAGGTGTACGCCGCCTACCACCAGGCCGTGAACACCAAGGGCATGCCCACCGTGATCCTGGCCAAGACGGTCAAGGGTTACGGCATGGGCTCGGCCGGTGAGTCGCTCAACCCGACCCACCAGACCAAGAAGCTCGACGACGAAGCCGTGCGCCACTTCCGCGACCGCTTCAACATCCCGGTGACCGACGCGCAGCTGGCCGACGGCCAGGTGCCGTTCTACCACCCGGGCGAAGATTCGCCGGAAGTGCAGTACCTCAAGGCGCGCCGCGCCGAGCTCGGTGGCTTCCTGCCGCAGCGCCGGCCCAAGGCCAGCAAGTCGTTCGTGGCCCCGGGCCTGGACAAGTTCGAGCGCCTGCTCAAGGACAGCGGCGAGCGCACCTACTCGACCACCATGTCCTTCGTGCAGAGCCTGAACATCGCCCTGCGCGACAAGGAAATCGGCCCGCGCATCGTCCCCATCGTGGCCGACGAGGCGCGCACCTTCGGCATGGAAGGCATGTTCCGGCAGATCGGCATCTATGCGCCGTTCGGCCAGAAGTACAAGCCGGTCGATGCCGACCAGCTCATGTACTACCGCGAAGACCAGAGCGGCCAGGTGTTGCAGCAGGGCATCAGCGAGCCGGGCGCCATTGCCTCGTGGATGGCCGCCGGCACCAGCTATTCGGTGTCGGACGTGCCGATGCTGCCGTTCTACATCTATTACTCGATGTTCGGCTTCCAGCGCGTGGGCGACATTGCCTGGCAGGCAGCGGACATGCGCACCCGTGGCTTCCTGCTGGGCGGCACCGCCGGGCGCACCACGCTCAACGGCGAAGGCCTGCAGCACGAAGACGGCCACAGCCACCTGCTGGCCGGCGCCATTCCCAACGTGCGCACCTACGACCCGACCTTCGGCTATGAAGTCACCGTCATCATGCAGCACGGCATGAAGGCGATGATGGAAGACCAGATCGACGAGTACTACTACATCACCCTGATGAACGAAAACTACGCGCACCCGGAAATGCCGGCAGGCGCGGAGCAGAACATCATCAAGGGCATGTACCTGCTCAAGGATGCTGGCAAGCCGAAGAAGGGCGAGCTGCGCGTGCAACTTCTAGGTAGCGGTACCATCCTGCGCGAGGCCATTGCCGCGGCCGAGCTGCTGGACAAGGACTTTGGCGTGACCGCCGATATCTGGTCGTGCCCGAGCTTCAACGAGCTGCGCCGCGACGGCTTCGATGTTGAGCGTTGGAACCGCATGCATCCGGAAGCCGAGCCGCGCAAGGCGCACGTCACCCAGCTGCTGGAAGGCCGCCAGGGCCCGGCGATTGCGGCGACGGATTATGTGCGGTTGTTTGCGGACCAGATCCGTTCGTTCGTGCCGATGAATTACACGGTGCTGGGTACGGATGGGTTTGGGCGTAGTGATACGCGGGCGAACCTGCGCCGGTTCTTCGAGGTTGATCGGTACTACATCGCGCATGCGGCGATTGCGGCGCTGGCGAAGGAAGGGAAGATGACCGGGAAGGATGTGGCTCGGGCGATTAAGCAGTACAAGATTGATCCGGAGAAGAGTAATCCGGTTGGGGTTTGAAAAATCTAGTCAAAAAAAGGGCGGCCCAAGGGCCGCCCTTTTTTAATGGACAGCGGTCATGTGGCGTCACACGCTGCAACTGCGATTCGAAGGTTCAAAATAGAGATGCTTGATCGATGCTGTCACTTTCCAGCTGAATCACCTCGAGGATGATCAGGGTTGGGCGGTAGTCCAGTCTGGTTAGTGAGCCGACGTGGCGATTTACGGTTGCGACAACTTTGCAATGAAGGAACATGGCTGGCTTGTACTTTCGTACGTTACCCGTATCGGGAACGCAGTTAAGAATGTGCCCTTTGAACTGGAATCCGATCGAGTTGGTTGCCTGGTTCCCGCGCGTGATTAGCCCCTCTAGTTCAAGCGTGACTCCATGTTCAAGTTCTGGAAACAGAAACTCATCTTCCGAGTCCTCGTCCTCGCCATGCAGCAAATGTGATTCACCTGCTTCGATTCTAACGGCCAGGATGCTTCCATCAGGTTGCCTGGACGCGACCGTCATAGTGCGGTTAGCAGCGATCGGTGCTGCGAGCTTCTTCAAAGTGCTGACTGGGAATTCCTTGTACCACTTGATGTACTCGGAGGGCACCTCGATCTGATGTCCTTCGGCATCTTCTATGTATGCGTAGTTTGCGTCAGGCGACCAACTGATCTTGATTGAGTTCCAGTCGATGCGCTTTCCTCGTCGCTTCATCATCTCGATGAGACGGACAAGTGCGTCCATGGATTTTCGCGCGACGTCCTTGAGGCCGATATCGCTGAAGTCCCGCTCTGCCATCTTCTCGCCAGCCTTTTTGGCGTAAGCGGTGGCGAATGCGGTCGCTGGGATACCTAGAACCCCTAGGACGAGTGCAAGCCAGGAACCCTCGCCGGTATACACCGGTATCTCATAACTGGTGGAAGGCAGGCCCTTGGCTTGTTTGCGGTTGAAGTACCTAATGGCTTCATCAAGCCCGATTAGGGATGTGCCGCCAGCATAGGCATCAATCACTCCGGCCGGAGCCTTGTCCCACTCATAGCTAAGAAAACCAACGTCGCCCAATCTGTTGTCCATAACTCTCCGAGGTGTCCGTTTGCAAGCCTATCGGCTGCTGTCCGCAGAGCTTTAGGCATGTTCTCGAATTCACGCCCCGTGTGGACGAAAAATCGAATTCCGTGGGCCCTGCGGCTGCGGGACCATTGAGTCAGGAGCCTAGGAACTCCGCACAAAGCGGTACCCATCTACGTCAAATGGTGGGCATGTTGCGCTTCCGAGCGCAGACCGACGCGGTGCCCTGCGTCGGGAGGGCGGCTAATACAACACCCGCAAGGGGAATACGCCCGCCGGCTTTGTGCGGTTTCTAGCCTCCCGACACCCCGTCGCAAGCATGCGGCGGGGCCTTTCCCGTCACGGAGGGCTACCCATGCGTAAACCCCGAGTCTCACGCGCCGCCAAGCGCCCTGAGCCATACCCGACCACCCTGGCCGAACGCCTCAACCTCACCTACCCGGACAACGACTGGCGCTCGCCCAACTACAAGGGCCCGCCCACAGTGGAAGAGCTCAACAGGAGAGAGGCAGCCGCCGCGCGGCGAGGCCAGCCGCGCGCAGCCCGGCAGCCCGAGCGCTGCATCGTCAGCTACCACCATCACGAAACAGCCCGTCGTGCGGTGCCCATGTTGCGCCTGCGCGGCAAATGGCTGGAGGCGCTGGGCATCCACATTGGCTGTGGCGTGCGTATCACCGGCAGGCCGGGCCAGTTGGTGATCGATGTGGTGTCGCCACCCGCCCCCGGCGCCAGTGGCGCGCAGGCACCCCATCCGCAACAGATGTGGGAAGCGCCGACCTGGCAGTAGTGCTCAATAGGTCAGCCGGCACCGCTTTGCGGCGGTGCCGGCGCCGCTACTAATCCGCTGGTCGCTATTGCGCGTCCCGGGCAGAGCCTTGCGACCCACCAGACTGGTGTCTAATCTTTGCCACAACGTCTAAGGGGACGGCATGGACGCAACGAACAAGGCGCCAGGGGCGCCTTTGACCTTCGCCGCAATCGAAGCGCGCATTAGCGCTCTGCCCAAGCCGCCATGGGACAAGGTGCGCGTCGGAGGGTTCGTGCGCGTGGCTGCCTTGGTTATGGGCGTGGGTATGGTGTTGGGGCTTTCCCCGTCATTCCTGCTTGCAGTGTTTCACCCCGCACCATGGATGGTGTGGGTCGCGCGTGCCGGTCTGCTCATTGCCCTCGCCGGGTTTTTGCCGTTGTTGGTGTACAACGTGTACGTGATGGTCCGGGACATCCGCCACTGGATACCAGATCAGGCGCGGCGCATGGACTACCACATGACGCAGTACGGCGACGAGGTGGCCTGGTTGCGAACCTACCCAGCCGCACAACTGCGCTGGATGCTGGATTACGCTCGCTATAGCTACGCGCGTCGCGCGGGAAGGATCGCGCTTGTTGCCGGCAGTGTCGAAAAGCTGGGCCTCCTTCCGGTGTTGGCGACGTTGTTGTACTCGTTCGCGGCGGCGGCGATCCCTTCGCCACTTCCGGCTGGCTTGCGGCACTCGGTGTTCTTGTTTGCTTCTTCTGGTTCATTTGCTGGATTGCGAACTGGGCCCGAGGCCAGCTGCAGATACACGATTTCTGCTGGATGCGGCACTCAAAGCGCAAGATGCGCACTCAAGGGAATGTGGATGACGCAGACAATCCCGGAGAATAAGCGGCGCCTATGGCGCTTGTTCGCGATTCTGCTGATATCCCCCACAGTCGTGATTGCGATTGCTGCGCAACTCGAGCCAATGCAGAGTTTGGCCGGGCTAGTCCTTCAATCCGCCCCGGAAGGTCTGGTGCACCAAGCCATGCTTAGGGTGTACGGAGTAGGAGGTGCTGAATCGTTGGCGGCGATTCTCATGGTATGGGCATTGTCGCCCATCACCGGCGCCGCTGGACTCCTTCTCCTTTGGAGGATAGTGGCACGCCATATCATGCAGGTCACGCCCGATAGCCGGTCGGCAATCGTACTAAGGATCATCGGGGCGGTGATCATCTTCGGAACGGCAGTAGCCTCGCTTCTCGTGCTCCCGGGGCGAGGTACCAGTCGATGCCCGACGTGTGAACAAGATTTTGTTTCATTGCTCCTTTTGAATCAGCTGCAGGTCTACGCCGCAGGCGGGGCCGCGGGGTATCTTGCGTGCATGTTGGATAAGCTGCGCTCGCTCTCTTCGCGGCCCTGGGGGTCTACCGATCGCTAGAGATTCGTCGTGTTCTAGCAACTCGGCCAGTCCGCCAAGCACGATGAGCTCGACAGCTGTCGGTTGAACCTTCAACTCTTCCGGCGCGGCTCCGGATCAAAGTAACCCCGGTTGATCGAAAATCCCTTCAACCGAGCCTTCTTCATCTTCACCACCATCGATTCGCGCACAAGCAGGCTCGCGTGAAACCGCTGGTCCTCAGGCACCGTAGATACCTCGGCATCCGACAGGCCTCGTCAAACGCCGCCCACGTCGGCCAGGCAGGTCGGCTGCTTCTTGGTGGACCCGAAACCGGGCTCCATGCGAATCGGCCGCTGCTCCGGCGGAGGAATACTGAAGCGCCGGAAATACATCCGCTCTTGCAGCGCCTGATCCGAAACCTGATAGGCCTGGCAGTTCATCGCACCGCTGATGAGGAAGATGGCTTCCGTGCATGGCCCTGGTCAAGGAGAACAGCAGTAAAGCTGAGAGTCGATCTTGATCTCGCTGGCCTAGCCCCTTTGACTACGACAACGCGGAGGTGGGGGAAGAAGATTCGCATGGCTGGCACAGGCGCGGCCAAATCTTATGAGCAAATATGGCGCGCCCATAAATTATGGAAAGCGCATAACGGCGCATAAGATGAGACCCACCCTTCACGACCTGCCGTACTTCCCGCGCCCGGCGCTGCTGGAAAGCATCCTGGCAATCTACCAAAGCGGGCTGGCCCAAGGCATCACTCTGTTCGCGCCGCGTCGTCAGGGCAAGACCTCCTTCGTGCGCCATGAGTTGCTGCCCGCCGCCGCCAATCTGGATTGGCAGCCCGTGTATCTGGACTTGTGGAGTCGGCGGGAGCACCCGGAGCTGGCGCTGGTGGAAGGAGTAGAGGCCGCCGCACGGCACGGGCAAGGTCTGTTCCAACGTCCGCTCAAGCTGGACAAGCTGCGCACGACGGCCAAACTCCCCGGAGTTGAGCTGCAGGCCGAAGTGGCCCCGGAAGCGGAGCTCGCACGCAGCGACGACCTTGTACGCCGACTGGCTGGTGCGCTTGGACTGCTGCTGACGCGGCACCCCCAGACGCTACTTGTGCTGGATGAATTTCAAGCCTTGGCAGCGGCTCAATCGGAAGGTTTCGTGGCCGCCCTGCGCGCGGCCATCCAGCGCTACCGCGGGCAGCTGGTGCTGTTCTACACCGGCTCCTCGCGTGAGGCGCTCAACTCCATGTTCCGACGGCAAAAGGCGCCTCTTTTTGCGTCAGCACATCCGATCACGCTGCCAGACTTGGGCGAGGATTTCGTTGCAGATCGTGCTGCGTTCCTGCAGGACCGCACCGGCCTGCAGGTGGACTTGGCGGCATTGGAGTCTGCCTTTGCACGCATGGGCCGCACGCCGGAATTCCTGAACTCTCTCATCATCAACCTCATGGTGGCCGGCAATGCGGATATAGGGCCGGCCATGGAGGCATGGCTGCAGCACCAACGGGAAAACAGTGCCGTCCAGCTGGCCGAGTTGGATGCATTAGACCTGGCCGTACTGCAGTTGTTGGTACTGCCGCGACCACCGAAACTGTTCAGTCGAGAAGCACTGGCGGAGGTCAAGAAAGCAGCGGGGAAAGAAGTGACCACCGGCCGCATCCAGACATCAATCAAGCGTCTCATTCGCAGGGACCTTGTGGCGCCGACGGGTGGGCACGGCGACTACGAGGTGAACGACCGAGCCTTACTGGTGTACTTGCGGGAAGGTGGGGTGTGAGGCAGCGCCGTCACAGGGTGGCAAACCCAGGGAGCTCCCTTAACGCGACAGCCTCCACCGTCAGGAATCCCACCCCCCGGCCGCTAATACACCTAAACCTCATGCAGGTCCGGTGGCGCCCGAGACGACTCGCACGTTGAAGCCCGCCCCCGGCACGGAAACGGGAGCCATGTCTTTCAGCGCGGGCAATTTCCAGCACTTCCTCAATGCCAGCCCCATACCGATGTGGATTTACGACACCGGTACGCTGCGCTTTGTCTGGGTCAATGCCGCGGCGGCCGCGCGCTATGGCTACAGCGCGGAAGAGTTCGTGCAGATGGGCGTGCTCGACGTACGGCCGGCGGCCGAACGGCAGCTGGTGGCGGAACTGGCGCGCAGCGAGAACCGCACCGCCGCCAACCTCCCGCGCGTGTGGACGCACCTCACCCGCAGCGGCACGCCGCTCAGCGTGCGCGTCACTACCGTGGACATGCTGCCGGCCGGCAGCGGCTTGCGCCTGGCGCTGGTGGAAGACGTCACATCGTTCGTGGAGATGGAGCGCACGCTCACCTACCTGGCCACGCACGACAGCGCGACTGGGCTGCTGAATCTGCAAGCCCTCACGCATCGCCTGGACGAAGGCGCGCTAGGCGAGGGCTACCACGTGGTCTGTGTGCGCCTGCAAGGCCTTGTCGAGGTGGGCGACCTGTTCGGCCGCAAGCTCGAGCGCGATGTCACCGCCAGCGTGGCCGACATTCTGCGTCCATGCCTGCCCGAGGGCCTGTCGGCGTTCCATCCGCCCAACGCCCTGTTCGTCGCCCATGCCGACCTCGCCGCGCTGCGCACCCTGGTGGCCGAGGCCGGCCGCCTGCTGGAGCCACCGGTAGTGGTGGAAGGCGCGCAGTGGCAGGTCACGCCGCGTTGCGGCATCGCGCAGCACGCGCCGCCCGCACTGGCCGAACAAGTCATCGCCTGGGCCACGGTGGCCGCGCGTGCGCGCACCGAAGACGGGCAGGTGACGGTCTATCACGATGCGCTGGGTGAAGGTCTTCGACGCCGGCGCCTGCTGGCGGTCGAACTGCGCACCGCGCTGCGCGAAGGCAGCATCGAGGTCCACTTTCAGCCGATTGTGCGACTGCAAGAGGCAGCCGGCACGGCGCTCAAGTACGAGGCGCTGGCGCGCTGGACGTTGCAAGGGGTGAAGATTTCACCGGCCGAGTTCATCCCCATCATGGAGAACGCCGGCCTCGGCGGCGCGCTGCTGCGCTGCGTGATGCACCGGGCCTGCGAGCTCATCGTCACGCTACGCGAGCGCGGGCAGACCTGCGTGGTGATGGTGAATGTGCCGGCGATCGCCGCGGTGCTGCACCGGCTGCCAGAAGACCTGCAGGAAATCTGTGCGCTGCATGGCGTGGCGCCTTCGTGCATCGGCATCGAGATTACCGAATCGGCCGCCATCGAGGACTCCGGCGCCTGGCGCCGCAATATCGCACTGCTGCGCTACCTCGGCGTGCAACTGGCCATCGACGATTTCGGCACCGGCTTCAACTCCCTGACCACGCTGGACCGTCTGCCGGCCGACGTGATCAAGATCGATCGCACCTTCATCGGCGCGCTACTGACCAATGACCGGCAAGCGCTGATCTGCGCCTCGATGATCCGACTGGCGCACGGGCTTGGCCTGAAGGTGGTGGCCGAAGGCGTGGAAGACGAAAGGCAGCTGCGCTGGCTGGTTGAGCAGGGCTGCGATGAGGCGCAGGGGTTTCTTTTCAGTCGGCCGATAAGTGCGGCGCAGGTGTTGGCGAGCTTGTCCGATAAGGCGAACGACACGCTGGGTCGAGCAGCGAGTTCGCGCTGACTGGAGGCCGGGGGGCGCGAGAAGTTATCAGCGCCCGCGTCCCATACCCAGGATGTACAAGCCAGACGCTGTATAGGCGTCAAGCCGACGTTGCAGAAACGCAGGCAGGTCGCTTTGCTGGACTACCATAAAGCCCGCGCGACCATAGAAGGCCGCCAGATGCGCATAGGGCAGGCAATAGGAATCGCCGGCATCGAGGTGTCGCACGCAGGCTTGCAAGAGTTGCGACCCGACTCCCTGTCGCTGGTAGTCTGGAAGCACCTGCATTCCGCGAAGAACGATGACATCCTCTTCGGCACAGAGGCGTACTGCACCCACGAGTGCTTGCCCCATTGTTGCGCCGATGACGCGGTCGGTGCGGGAAACCGTTCCGCGATAGCCGCATGAGTCATAAAGTGCGCGCACAACTGAAGCGTCCGTAGCATCGATCTCGATGATGTTGAGCATGCAGAACTCCAGCGGCGACGGCGTGGCGACTATAGCTGCCTGCAGATCGGCGGCATGTCAGACTCACCCTCAGCACTCCGCCAAGGACCGCCAATGCTCACCGCACTACTTACCGCACTGGCCATCACCGCAGGCGCCCCAGTCGAACAGACGCCAGCAGCCTGCGCCTACGACCAAGCCACCATGCTCGCGCTCGACCAGCAGCAGTTCGACCAGGACGTGAGCGGTGGCGGCGGCGGTTGGCGAGCAGTAGCGGCGCGGCCCGGTTGCGAGCGCGCCGCCGCCGACCTGATCCGGGACTACCGCGCCGCCCACCCCGGCAGCCCGCGTCTGCTGTTCTGGCATGAGGGCCAGCTGCGAGCCTTCACTGGCGACTACGCAGCCGCCACCGCGCTGATGCAAGCCTCGATGATGCCGGCCGAAGAGGATCGCGGCGGCTGGAATCCCTACGTGGAGGCCACCCTGGCCTTCCTCCGCCACGATGCTGCCGCACTTGCCAAGGCGCGCAAGACACTGGCGGCCGTACCCGCCCCTCCTGACCTGCCGCCGGTAAAGGATGGCCATGTCGAGTTGCCGCTGCCAGACGGCCAGTTGGTGAAGATGCGCTGGCCGCCGAACGTGGATGTGGTTGATGGCCTGGCGCGGTGCATCGACAAGCCTTATGTCGAAGCCTATGGGGCCGCATGCCGTGAGCGGGGTGATTGAGCCGCGCACCTCACGCTAAAGGGAGGTCGGAACGCGAGGACGCAAGAGCCTGGGATGCTGATGTACCAAAGTCCCCCGAGCCCCTACCGCTCATTCGCCTCCAGCGCATCGGCAAAGCGCTTCATCAACCGCACCAGGTCAGACACATCCTGCGCCGACCACGACGCAAAGATGGACCGGCCCATCTCCTCGCGCGCCGCGTCGAGCCGGTCGGTCATCTCCTTGCCCTTCGGCGCGATGGTCGCCTCGCGGATGCGCCGGTCCTGGGCGTTGCCGGTGCGGGTGATGAGCTCCATTGACGCCAGCTTGGCCACTTGCCGGCTGATGGTCGTGTAGTCGCGGCCCAGGCGGTCGGCCAGTTCCACCACCCCGATCGGCCCCAGCCGCTCGATCACCACCAGCAGCCGGAACAGCGCCTGGTCCAGCTTGATGCCGGCCGCCTCGATCAGCCGCACGTCGTTGCGCGGCCGGTTCATGACGCTGACGATGCTCAACAAAGACGCGTGCAGCGACTTCAGCTCCGACGAGATATGTGTATCTTGCACCTTGTTCTTGGCAGGCATAGCATCGCTCCAGTTAAGTGCATATTACACACAACTGGAGCAACTGATGTGCCCCAACCCCGATGTAGTGATCTGCGGCGCCGGTGCCGCCGGTCTGACCCTGGCCATCGAGCTGGCGCGCCGTGGCGTCGCCTTCCGCCTGCTCGAACAGCGCACCGAGCCCTTCCACGGCTCACGCGGCAAGGGCATCCAGCCGCGTAGCCAGGAAATCTTCGAGGACATGGGCGTCATCGACCGCCTGTTTGCCGCCGGCGGGGTCTACCCGCTCATGCGCACCTGGCAAGCCGACGGCAGCTATACGGATGCGGTGGCGGTACAGGGCGGCCCGCCTATTCCCTCGGAGCCCTATCGGCAGCCGCTGATGGTGCCGCAGTTCCTCACCGAGTCCGTGCTGCGCGGGCGCCTGGGTGCGCTCGGGCATCGCGTGGAATTCGGCCACGCGCTGGTCGGCTTTGAGCAGCAGTGCGACGGGGTCAGCGTGCGCATCCACACCGCCAATGGCGAACAGGTGGTGAGAACGCGCTACCTGATCGGTGCCGACGGTGGACGCAGCTTTGTCCGCCCGGCATTGGGCATCGATTTCCCGGGCAAGACGCTCGGCGTGCGCGCGGTGGTCGCTGACGTCGAACTCACCGGGCTGGCGCGCGATGCCTGGCAGACGTTCAACGAGCAGGACATGGCGCGCCGCATTTCGCTGTGCCCGTTGCTGGGAACGACGCTGTTCCAGTTGCAGGCGCCAGTGCCGCCGGAGGGCGACGTGGACCTGAGCGCTGCCGCCCTGGACGCAATGGTGCGCGAGCGTACCGGCCGCGACGACATCGCCATCCACGCCGTGCATTGGGCCTCGTGCTACGCAATGAACGCACGCCTTGCCGACCGCTATCGCGATGGCCGCGTGTTGCTGGTCGGTGACGCCGCGCATACGCATCCGCCGACCGGCGGCCAGGGCCTCAACACCAGTGCGCAGGATGCCTACAACCTGGGCTGGAAACTCGCAGCGGTGCTCCGGGGCGCAGCCGACTCACTGCTGGACAGTTACGAGCAGGAGCGACGGCCAGTCGCCGAATCGATGCTGCTGCTGTCCACTCGCCTGCTGGACAACGCCAAGCGCGGCGACCACCGGCGCGGGCGTGAAGTGCAGCAACTGGATCTCGGTTACCCCGACTCCCCGCTGTCACTGCCGAGCACATTGCAGCGCCCGGTGATGCCAGGCGATCGCGCGCCGGACGCGCCGCTGCGCGGTGCCGGTGGACAGCCGCGTCGGTTGTTCGATGTATTCAAGGGCACGCACTGGGCGCTGCTGGGCTATGAGCCGGAGGAGCGCGCAACCGCACCAGTGCGCGCAGGGTTGCAGGTGCGAACGATCGGCAAGGCCGGCGGGCTTCCTAACAACGAACTGCATGACAGCAGGGGCCACTTCGCGGCAGCGTACGGTTCAGCGCCGGGTGACTGGGTATTGGTGCGCCCGGACGGCTACGTCGCGGCGGTCGTGGCGGCGGAAGGGCTGGAGGCGCTGGTGGCGCACTACGACGCGGTGGCCTGAGGCCCCGTGTTGGAACGCGGGCTTTCTCCCGGCCGCAGCGTCAACACGCGCACGCCGCTGGCGGTGACCGCGACGGTGTGCTCGAACTGCGCGGAGAGCTTGCCGTCGCGCGTGTACACCGGCCACTGGTCCGGCTCCGAGCGGATCGCGGCACGGCCCTGGTTCAACATCGGCTCGATGGTGAAGACCATGCCCTCCTGCAGCACCAGGCCGGTACGCGGGTGGCCGTAGTGCAGGATCTGCGGGTCTTCATGCATCTGCCGGCCGATGCCATGCCCGCAGTACTCCTTCACCACGCTATAGCCCTGCGCTCGCGCGTACTGCGAGATCGCATGACCGATGTCGCCCAGGCGCGCGCCTGGGCGCACTGCCGCGATGCCTTTCCACATCGCGTTGTAGGCAGCCGACACCAGCCGCCGCGCGGCGTAGTCCACCTCGCCGACCAGATAGGTAGTGCTGGAATCAGCGATGTAGCCGTTCTTTTCCAGGGTGATGTCGAGGTTGACGATCTGCCCGCTGCGCAGCACATCCTCGCGGGAAGGCAGCCCGTGGCAGACCACGTTGTCTATCGAGGCGTTCAGCACATAGGGGTAGTC
>Ga0196970_1001283_pt1 | contig 18062 bp, 14 predicted proteins | sample S1v_513CmetaG_FD_148672 | JGI IMG/M metagenome (GOLD analysis project Ga0196970, IMG submission 148672) | Soil microbial communities from Anza Borrego desert, Southern California, United States - S1+v_5-13C | ecosystem: Environmental > Terrestrial > Soil > Desert | place: USA: California...
GAGCCTGCCCGAGTATCTGGCATTATTCAGCGGCAAGCGGTTAGGCCCCATGGCGGGCGCTTTGGCCGGTCTCGCGCTGGGGTATCTGTTCGGTGCTGCATGGCCGCCCATTCAGCGCGGCATCGTCGCGCTGGGCGAGTGGATGTACGTGAGCGGCGGGGCAGGCGTCTTCGCCTACGGGGCCACACTGCGAGTGCTGATTCCCACCGGCCTGCACCACATTTTGATGCAGTTGGTCGATTACCAGATCGGCGGCTGGGTCGACCCGGCGACAGGGAAGTTGGTGGCCGGCGAGTACGTGCGGTTTCTGGCCGGCGATCCGGCCGCGGGGCGGATTCTGTCCGGCTTCTTCCTGACGCTGGGCTTCGGGCCCCTGGGCGCCGCACTGGCCATTACCCATGAGGCGAAACCGTCGCAGCGCCGCCGGGTGGGCGGGCTCATGACCACCGCCTCGCTGACCGCCATGCTGCTGGGCGTGACGGAGCCGGTGGAGTTTGCGTTCATTTTCGCTTCGCCCCTGCTGTTCGGGCTGCATATTCTGCTGGCCGGGCTGGGGTCGCTGGTGGCCTGGGCGTTGGATATCCACCTGGGCGGCTACGCATTGCCAATGATACTGATTAACTGGCACCGCCAGCAGAACGGCTGGCTGATTCTTCCCCTGGGGCTGGCGTTTACGGCGCTCTACTACTTCACGTTCCGGGCTGTGATTCGGTGGCGGCGGCCGCCGATTCTCGGGCAGATGGAAGAGGTGGCGACTGCCGGCGCCGCGGCGGGGGCGCCGGAGGCCACTGGCGAGGGTGCCGCCTTGCTGGCTGCCCTGGGCGGAGCGGGTAACCTCGTTACCCTGGATGCGTGCATGACGAGGCTTCGGCTGGTCGTTCGTGACCCGGCTGCGGTGGATGATGCCCGGCTCAAGGCACTGGGGGCAGCAGCCGTGTTGCGGCCCGGGGCGGGCGAGGTGCAGGTCGTCATGGGCGCCCGGGCCGGGGAGCTTGCGACCCGGGTGCAGGCGGCTATGGCCGGGGAGGCCCCGGCCCCCGTGGCCCCGGCCCCCGTGGCCCCGGCCCCTGAGGCCCCCGTCACCACCCTGCTCAGCCCCCTCAGCGGCCAAGTCATCCCCCTGGACCAGGTCCCCGACCCGGTCTTCGCCGGGCGCCTGGCCGGTGACGGCGTCGCCCTCCTGCCCACCGGCGGCGAACTACTCTCCCCCGCCGCGGGGCGAATTATGCTCGTCTTCCCGGGCGGCCACGCCCTCGGCCTCGCCACCCCGGAAGGCCTGGAACTCCTCATCCACATCGGCATCGACACCGTGGCCCTTCAGGGCCAAGGCTTCCACATCGCCGTTAAGGAAGGCGATCAGATTGAAGCCGGCACGCCCTTGGGCCGCTTCGACCCGGCGCTCATCACAGCGGCCGGCAAATCGCTCATCTCCCCCGTGCTGATCACCAACATGGACGCCGTCACCGAACTGGCCGTCATCGCCGATGGCACCGTGCAGGCAGGCGCCCCGTTGGTGCGGGTACGGCACAGGGCCGGGACATAACAAGGACCGCCGGGGGAAGCTCCCCCGGCGGTATTCATTACCTTATACAGTTTCCAGGCCGGCCACGGCAGCATAGGTGGCGCATAACTCCAGCAGTTCTTCGGGCTCCATTTCGTTCTTTCCCCAGGCGTCAAGGGCGACCCTGGCGAAGTCAGTCGCCCCAGCCTCCAACAGGCGGGAGAGCACCAGGGGCAGTTCATCCTTAGGCGTAATCTTGCATGTACGGGTTTTGCGTGCTTGCCGCCGGGACTGCAATTCAATCACCACAGCCACTGAAGAGCACCTCACTTGTCTAGCTTTTGATTTTTGCTTCCAGGGAAAGTATACCAGGGAAAACCAGGAAGCACAAGCGGGGAAATGTAAACAAATAGGAGATTTTGCCGAGGCCTGTCGCATCGTATCGTTGATTGTCGACCGTCGTTCCAAGCGGTATAATGGCAACAGGTTCCAGTCGTGTAGGTTCCTGCGGAGGTGACGGGCAATGACGGAGGGGCTTGGGACCCGCCTTGCCCGGCTGCGCGCTGAGCGCGGCCTTGCCGGGCGCGAGGTATCGATCATGACATCCATTCCCTACGGTGACCTGGTCGCGCTGGAAACGGGAAACCGCCGCCGCCTGCAGGCGGACATCACGCGAAAACTGGCCGACTTCTTTGGCACCACACCTGACTATCTCCTTGATGGGCAAGAACCGGCGCCCGCCACTTTGCGGGCGGGGTTCTTTCGGTATTACGACTCCCTGTCGCCGGAGGAGCGGGAGCGTCTCAAGTTTGCCCCAATCCAGGCGCGCATGACCGCCGTCCTGCAGTTCCTGCAGCAGTCTTACCCGACACTGCTGGACCGCCCCCAGGTCGCGGCCCGGCTCGGGTACTCCCCCGAAGCCCTCGAAGATCTCCTGCGCGGTGAGGCTCCGCTGCACAGCCGGGTGCTGAAGCTCCTCTCCGGGCTGGTGGGGCTGACGACCGACTTTCTGGTACGCGGTGACTTTTTCGGCGGTGCAGTCGAATCGGAACATAGCATGAGCCCTGAAGTGTTGAGCCAGTACTACCAGGTGGTACAAGAAGCGATTGCCGCTGGCATTTCGCCGGCCACCTTGCGCAAAGCTGTACACATTCTTGCCATTCGAGACCAGGAGGAGTAGCCATGCACGTCGATCTCAACTGCGACATGGGTGAAAGTTTCGGTACCTACCAACTCGGGCTGGACGAGCAGGTCATGCCGCTCATCACCAGTGCCAACGTTGCCTGTGGTTTTCATGCCGGCGACCCGCAGGTACTGCGTCGCTCCGTGGAACTTGCCCGGAAGCACGGGGCGGGAATCGGGGCGCATGTCAGCTTTCCCGACCTGGTCGGCTTTGGCCGCCGCGAAATGAACGCTACCCCGCTCGAGGTTGAGAACGACACGCTGTACCAACTGGGCGCCATCGGCGCCTTTTGCCGGGCGGCCGGCGTTCCGGTGCGTCACATCAAGCCACACGGGGCGCTGTATAACATGGCGCAGAAGGATCGCACACTGGCAGATGCCATCGTGCGTGCCGTGGTCGCCTTTGATCCTTCGCTCCTGGTCTTTGCGCAGCCCGGCTCCGCCCTGGAGGCGGCTGCGCAGGCCGCAGGCTTAACCGCAGTGGGCGAAGTCTTTGCCGACCGGGCCTACAACGCTGACGGAACGCTGGCCAGCCGCAAGCTGCCGGGCGCTGTCATTCATGATCCTGAGCAGGTCGCCGAACGGGCCGTGCGCATGGTCACCAGCGGCAGCGTCACAGCGATCGATGGCACCGTGGTCCCGCTGCGGGCGGAAACGATCTGTGTCCATGGCGACACACCGGGTGCCGTCGACCTGATCCGCCGCATTCGGGAGCGCCTGGGCGAATCGGGTGTCACCATCGCTGCGGCCGCCGCAAGATAGGCAACGGGGCGATGGAAAAACTAGACGACCCGATATTGCGAGAAGTACAATAGACACGATTGTATTGTGGAAGGGGCGGTCTCAATGACCCCTGGTTCCGATCATGTAGAAGAAGAGCAGAAGCCCGAAAACGAGGCGGCGCCGGAAGCCGCCGATGCCCTGAAGCCCGAGCCGGAAGCAGCCGCAGCGCCGGGCGCCGAGCCGAAGAAACCTGCCAAGAGTGCTGTACGCGAGTGGGCCGAAACGCTGGTTGTCGCGTTGCTGGTCGCACTTGTGATTCGCTCGTTTGTGGTCCAGGTTTACCTGGTCGAAGGTCCGAGCATGGAACCCACGCTGCATACCTTCGAACGCGTCTTTGTCAACAAGCTGGTCTACCGGTTCCGGGCGCCCAAGCCCGGTGAGATCATCGTGCTGCAGGACCCGGCCCGGCCCCAGCGGGAACTGATCAAGCGGGTCATCGCCGTCGAAGGCGAAACGATTGAGATCAGGCAGGGCATCGTATACGTGAATGGTCAGGCGCTCAAAGAGCCGTTCATCAACACGGCGATCAAGAGCAACACCAACATGGAACCCCAGCCGGTGCCGGAAGACCACGTTTTCGTCATGGGCGACAACCGTGGCATGAGCTTCGACTCGCGCAACATCGGCCCCATTGCCGTCAGCAAAATCGACGGCAAGGCGTTCTTCATGTTCTGGCCGGTCGACAAGTTTGCGTACGGCCCCCTCGATCAGCCCAGGCAGATCGATCCGACCATCAGCAGTACCAAATAGCGGGAGTGTTGTATCCGCCCTATGGCCGAAGTAACGTTTCAAGATGTGAAGGCCGATCCTGAAGTTCAGGCGTACATTAAGGTGGCACAGGAGGTGCTCCAGGCCATCGGATTTACCGAGCACGGCCTGCGGCATATTGGCCTGGTGGCACACCGTTCGATGAAGATCATGGAACAGCTGGGCCGCCCGGCCCGGATGGTCGAGTTGGTTGGCATTGCAGCCCTGCTGCACGACATCGGCAACATCATCAACCGCCAGGGGCACGGACAGAGCAGCGCCTTGCTGGCTCACGCCATCCTGTCGCGCATGGGCATGCCGCCGCTGGAAATCGCACCGATCATGGCGGCAATCGGCAACCACGAAGAGGAGATCGGCAACCCGGTCAACGATCTGGCGGCGGCCTTGATTCTGGCCGACAAGTCGGACGTGCACCGGAGCCGTGTCTATAACCGCGATATCGCTACCTTTGATATTCACGACCGGGTCAACTACGCAGCCACGCATTCGGATCTGAGCGTGCTGCCCGATGAGAAGGCGATCCGGCTGCAGTTGGAGGTTGATACATCGATCATCGCCATCGCAGAGTACTTCGAGATCTTCCTGACACGGATGATGATGTCCCGGCGAGCTGCCGAATTTCTGGAGTATCGCTTCGAACTGGTCATTAACGGCACGCGGTTACTATGACTGTCAATCACTCCAAGTCTCTTTCGTTGACAGGAAAAAGGTGAACCTCGTAGAATGGCTAGTGTGATAGGAGGCTCGCGGCCTCCTTTTCTTTCCGCTCTATAGTTCGGGTATCACACTATTTATGAGGAGGACGGGCCATGCGTGGCGTTTGGAACGCTGTGGCTCTCGTACTGCTGGTGGCGATCCTTGGGTTCACCGGCTGGTGGTACGGTGCGCACGATCCGATTAAGAATCACATGAAGCTGGGCCTCGATCTGAAGGGCGGCGTCCATATGGTGCTGGAGGGCGTCCCGTCCGAACTGGGCGACGTTACTCCGGAAGCCATGGAAGCGGCCATGAACGTCGTCGAGAAGCGTGTGAACAGCCTCGGCGTCTCCGAGCCGCTGATTCAGCTTGATGAAGGCAACAACCGGATCATCGTGCAGATCGCCGGCGAGACCGACACCGAGCGGGCCCGTCAGATGATCGGCAAGACCGCTGTCGTTACCTTCCGTGATGAGGCCGGCAACGTGGTGCTCGACGGTAAGGATATTCAGGGCGCCGGCGTGGCGCCGAACCAGACCGGCACCGGCTACGAAGTCACCCTGCAGCTTAAGGGCGAGGGCCCCAAGAAGTTTGCTGAAGCGACCAGGAATAACATTAACAAGTCGATTGCCATTATGCTGGACGAAGAGTTGATCTCCAACCCGGTCGTTTCGCAGGAGATTACCGACGGCAGCGCCCGGATTACCGGCAACTTCGACATTGAGGGCGCCAAGGACCTGGCGCAGCTGATCAACGGCGGTGCGCTGCCCGTCAAGCTGGTCATGCAGGAGAACCGGGTCGTTTCGGCGACCCTGGGCGCCGACTCCCTGAACAAGTCGGCGATGGCCGGCCTGATCGGCATGGCGTTCGTCGTGCTGTTCATGTGGTTCCTGTACCGGCTGCCTGGCGTTATGGCGACCATTGCCCTGACGATTTACGCCTTCCTGACCATGGCCTTCCTGCTCTCGATCAACGCCGTCTTCACTCTGCCGGGCATTGCAGGTCTGCTGCTCTCCATCGGCATGGCGGTTGACGCCAACGTGATCATTTTCGAGCGCATCAAGGAAGAACTGCGTAACGGCAAGGGCCTGCGGTCCGGCATTGACGCCGGCTTCCACCGTGCCTTCTCCGCCGTTATCGACTCCAACATCACCACGCTGATTGCCGGTGCCATTCTCTACTTCTACGGCACCACGGCCACCAAGGGCTTTGCCCTGACTCTGTCCGTCGGCGTCGTCCTGTCGCTGTTCACCTCCATTACCGTAACGCGTTGGCTGCTTAACACGCTGGTTGGGACGCGGCCCTGGACCAAGCGCCTCTTCGGCATCAAGGAGGTGACGCGCTAATGAACTTCCTTACTCGCATTAACTACATGCGGAGCGCGAAGTACTGGCTCGTCTTCTCGCTCATCCTCTCGGTTGTCAGCCTTGGCGCTCTGGGTTTCATGGGCCTCAACCTCGGTATCGACTTCACCGGCGGCAAAATGCTCGACGTGCAGTACAAGGTTGATCTGACCAACGCCCAGGTAGAAGAAGCTGTTCATGCCGTTGTCGGTCAGAACGCTTCGGTGCAGGAAGCCCAGATGAAGGGCGGCGAAGCGGGCAGCGAGTGGTTCATTCGGACCCCTGAGCTGAGCGAAGAGCAGCGCACGAAGCTGCTGGACGAGCTGAAGAAGCACGGCGAGTACACCGTCATCGGTGAAGATGACGTCTCCGGCGCCGTCTCCAGCGAACTGGCCACCAAGGCCGCCATCGCCCTGGCCATTGCCGCTGTGCTGCAGATCATCTACGTCTGGTTCCGCTTTGAGTTCAAGTTCGGCATTACCGCCGTGCTGGCGCTGGTGCATGACCTGGTCATCACCCTGGGCCTGCTGGCTCTCATGCGGGTTCAGATTAACTCCACCTTCGTGGCGGCCATTCTGACGGTGCTCGGTTACTCGATGAACGACACCATCGTCGTCATCGACCGGATCCGTGAAAACCTGAAGTTCCGCAAGAAGGGCGAGTCGCTGGAGGATATGACCACGCGGTCGATCCAGGAAGTAATCACCCGTTCGCTCTACACCGGCGTTTCGGTCCAGGCCATGCTGATCTCCATGCTGGTCTTCGGCGGCGACACCATTTGGGATTTCGCCATGACCCTGCTGATCGGCGTGACCGCCGGCACCTATTCTTCCATCTTCATCGCCAGCGCCCTGTGGCTGTTCTGGCATCAGTGGGAGGATAACCGCAAGAAGAAGCCGAGCGGCAAGCCGGCTCGGGCCTAAGAGTCCTTCGGGTTTGCAGACAGAACCGGCACCACGCACGTGGTGCCGGTTTTTCTCTCGGGCCGAAATGGCACCAGCCTTCTTAGATTTGGGACTAGATAGTGTTCCGCTAGATATTGTAAAATGATCTACATAATGACCGCAAACTGAGGCATACCTGAAGGAGGGGTGGGTCATGGCGGCGCGCATGGTGTCGGAAAGTGAGGCAGGCGCCCTTTCGGGGCTGTATGGCGAAATTCGGACCCGCCTTGGCCTTGGTGAAGTGCCTTGCGTTTTTCGGGCGATGGCGGCAGTGAGCCACGACGTGTTGGTCCAGAACTGGACTGCCTTTCGGCACACGGTACTGGAAGGCGCCCTGCCGAAAACGGTCAAACAGATGGTCGCCCTGGTCGTCGCCCGCGAGCAGGGGTGCGGTTATGGCATCAACCTCTTCAGCCAGGTGCTGTCGCAGCATGGTGTGGATTCACCGGTGGTGGCGAGTCTGGCCGAGCACGGCGACTGCCCGGACTTTCCTCACGGTCTGCGCAGGCTCCTTGCCTTCGCCCGGGCCTACAGCTTGGACCCCGAAGGCGTCGACCCTGAGGCCCTGGAGCTGGAAGGTTTCTCCGAAGATGACTCCGCCGAGGTCGTGGACGCCGTCTTGATAACCGCCGGCTTGGTCCGCTTCGCCACGGAATGCGGCTTGCCAGCTGATGGCGATCCCTTCGTCAAGTAAATAAAAGGCCTGGAGGAAGTCCTCCAGGCCTTTTATCATCTCTTCCCCAGACCGCAGAACGAGTGGATAACATTGGTTGGAGGCGGCAAGGGAAGTCTGCCAGGTGAGGCTCAGGAAGCAGAGGGCGGCGGCGGCATGTGCCCCCGAAGTGCCGTCCCGAGGCGGAGTTACAGGCGCTTGGCCCTGCTACCCAACTGCTAAGCCGCCGTCGGCGGTGCGCTGCCAGAGAAGGTCGCTCTTCCGGTTTCGACGCTGGCGCAAGTTCACGGGCCTAGCGCCTGTTACGGAGCCGCGTGGCAACGAGCGGGGTACGTGCCGACGCCCGACCGACCACCGCGGCCCGCCCGTCCAATCAAGCAGACTTCTGCGCCGCCGCCAACCGCGCATCCAGATTCCACGAGTAGACCATGGCGACCAATACCAGGCCCACACCCATCAAGAACGGCACCTGCGGCCCGAACCAGTTCCAGAGCATACCGCCCGCCACCGGGACCAGCACACCGAAGATATGGTTGATCGTCGTCCCTGTCGACAGCGACGAAGAAAGCTCCTCCCGGGGAATAATCCGGCCGGCATGTGTCGAAACAGCGATGTCGAATCCCGTCATCAGGTTATCGAGCACGAAAAGCGCGAATGCCAGCCATGCCTGCTGCACAAACGCGTAACCGAGAAAGACTACCGCCACGACGCTGTAGTTGAGCGACAGCGCACGCTGCTCGCCGACCCGGTCGATGATCCTGCCAATCATGGGCCGGGTCCAGATCGCCAAGCCGCTGTGAATGGCCAGCAAGAGGGCCATCGTCTGCACGGACGCACCATGGATTTTTACCAGTGCGAATGAAGCAAAGGTCAGCACGATATGGCGCCGGGCGCCCTGCAGCAACGTCAGGATGTAATAAGACCGATACTTCCACTTCACAACAAACCGGACCTGGCGCTTCTCCTGGGCGGACTGGTGAACCAGCAGGGACACAGCGGCAGCAGCCAGACCCACAATACCTGCGATGATAAAGTACGGGCGGATGCCCGGGACCCACCGGCCGGTGAGCGTGACGATGCCCATGCCGAGCAGCGTGGCGGCGGCGGCAACGCTGTTAATGCGGCCCAGTTGGGCGGCCCGATCGCCTGGATCGACCGCCTTCAGCACCATCGAATCCTGGACGACCGACCAGAGGTGAAAGCCTGTGCTCTGCACAATCGTGGCCAGGATCAGGTCCGCATACGTATTGGATGTGGCGTACATCAAAATGCCGACGCCGGTCAGGCCGATACTGGCGGTGTAGAGTCGGGCGTCACCTACCCGGGCGGCCAGGGCGAACATCAGGATCGTCAGAAGGCCAGGGACTTCCCGGATTCCCTCCAGCCAGCCGTACTGGGCCTCATTAATCAATAACTCGTTGGCAGCGAAATTGCTGAAGACGGAGCGCCACATATTGAAGGCGAAGTTGAGCAGAAAGCTGGACCCCATAATGATCAGCAAGATGCGTGGGAGGCGGCCGCGCAGGTTCAAAACGTTCTCCTCCATATTTCGGATGTAGAAATATTCGTCGGGCAGGTGGCTTCTCCTCTTGATGGGTATCTGGAAGCGATGTGGAAGGGGAGAAGCGCCTGGGTGCAGAATTGTTTCTGGGTATGCTATCAGCGAGCCGTACGGCCAGAAAGGGGTGCTCCGGCGATGTATGAGATCCGGCCCGTAAAAGTGACTGTCCGGGGCCGTGAGTTCACCCGGGATGTGGTGGACCATCCCGGTTCCGTTTGCGTACTGGCCCTGACCACGGAGGACCGCATTGTCTTTGTGCGGCAGTACCGCCCTGGCATCGGACGTTCCAGCCTGGAACTGCCCGGCGGCCGCCGCCGTCCCGACGAGGCCCCTGAAGATGCGGCCCGCCGCGAAATGGAGGCGGAGACCGGCCTCAAGCCGCTTGACCTGCGGCTTGTCGGCACCTTCTATCCGGCGCCCGGGTACTCGGCGGAAGAGGTCTACTGTTTCGTCGCCAACCAGATGGAGCCCGGACTGATGCGCTTTGACGAGTCCGAAGACCTCCAGGTCGAGTTTCTTCCCTATTTCGAGGCCATGGACGCCGTTCGCAACGGCGAAATCGTCGATGCGCGCTCCATCGTGGCGCTGCTGCGATGGGGTGACGAGACCTATGGGCGGCTCCGGCCATTGCCGCAAACCTGGTAATTGCGAAGCAGACCCATTCATGATAAAATACAACCCGAAGCGGAGAGACTCGCAGAGCAACAGCTCTGGCGGGTCTTTCGGCGTGTATGGGGAGTTTCCCGAGGGAAAGACTCTTTCGCTTAGCCCAAACTGCCCCGGAGGGAGCGCTTGGCCGTGCAGGAAAAAGTGGCCCAGATCGCTGATTTAAAGGGGAGCCAGCGAGGCGCGTGCGTGAGCATTGGCGTCTACGCACTGCTGACCGCCCTGAAATTCGGTGTTGGGTGGTGGGGCGGTTCCAGCGGCCTGGTCGCCGACGGCGTCAATAACCTGACCGACGTACTGGGTTCGGTTGCTGTGCTCCTGGGCCTCCGCCTGGCACTCCGTCCGGCCGACGCCGAGCACCGGTACGGTCACGAGCGGGCCGAGAACGTTGCTGCCATCGTGGTCGCCGCCATTATGGGCCTGGCCGGCATCAACGTGGCAATCTCCGCCTTGGGGGCCGCCTTTGATCAGGAACGGCGCCCGCCTGAAGGAACAGCTATTTGGGTCGGCGTCATCTCCACCTGCGTAATGCTTGGTGTCTACATCTACAATATGCGGCTGGCGAAACGCACGGGCAGTAAAGCCCTGGCCGCCGCGGCCTATGACAACCGGTCGGACGCGTTGAGCAGCCTTGGCACCGTGCTGGGCATTGTCGGATCCCGAATGGGCTGGTACTGGAGCGACCCGGCCGCCGGACTCCTGATCGCCCTGGTCATTTTACACACAGCCTGGCGAATCGGGTTTGAGGCGGGTCATATGTTGATGGACGGTTTCGATGCGGACCGCCTGTCGCAGATTCGCGAACGGGTTGTGCGGGTCAAGGGTGTGGCGGATGTCCGGGACCTCCGTGCGCGGTACATCGGCACGCAGGTGGCCGTCGAGGTGACGGTCGGTGTCTTTCCTTCGCTGAGCGTGGCCGAGGCACATCGCATCTGTGATCGTGTGGAACATACGCTGGCGGGCTTTGAGTCCATCGGACATGTACATGTGCATGTTGAACCGGTGTCATAAGATAACGTAACGCGACGAGAGGGGCAACAGCCCCTCTCGTTTCTGCATAGATAGGTAGAAAGGCCACGGAAAAGGGTGTGACCCATGCTTCGCTGCGATCTGAACCTGGGGGATTCCCCGTGGAGCCGCCTGACGGATGGACCCGTCACCGGCCATATTCGGTGGAATGGCAGCGGGGAACTGCCGGTCAGGGTCAAAATTCGCGGGGCGCACTCGCGAAAGTTCCCCAAGAAGTCGCTGCAGGTGGATATGGACGGGTGCCGGTTGCCCGACGGTCCGCCGGAGGGTCATCGCGTCAGGCGCATCCACCTGAACGCCGATTACATCGACCCGACGATGATGCGCTCCGCGCTCAGCTTTCAGCTCTTCCACGAGATTGGTGCGCCGGCGCCGCTCTGCCGCCACCTGGACCTGCATATCAACGGGGAATCACCCGCTCTGTACATGGCCATCGAATCGGTCGACAGCGACTTCTGCCTTCGCCGGGGCTGGAAGCCCGGACAGATCTACTACGCCCTCAACCGCAACGCGAATTTTGGCCTGATCAGCCCGAATACCCAGGCGCTGAAACAGCCGCTGGAGGTCGGGTATCGACGGGTGGCCAACGCCGACCCGGCACCGCTGCGGCGCCTGCTGATGGACCTGAACCTCTCTTCGGAGCGGAAGTTTCCGGCGGTCGTGGAGCGGTGGGTCGATGTACCGGGCTATCTGAAGTGGCTGATGGTCGCCGTGTTTGTGGGCAACCGCGATGGCTTTGTTCACAACTACGCCCTGTATCGCGAGCCGGACAGCGGCGTGTTCCGGATCATCCCGTGGGATTACGACGCCACGTGGGGAATCGATGTGCACGGGCGCCCGGCCCGGCTCGACCGGGTCCCGCTGGAGGGGTGGAACCGGCTCTCCCAGCGCCTGCTGGCGACCGATCTGTATCGGCGGCAATATCGGAAGCAGTTTACGGAGCAGCTCAACGGCCCGCTGTCGCCCGACGCCATTTGGTCCCTAATCGACAAAATGAGCGCCACCGTGGGCGCATGGTTTGACACAAACCAACAGGACCACGAAGTCCGCAGGCGGTTTTCGACAGGAGTTGCCGGCCTGAAGTGGTGGGCCGAGCAAAGGCGAGCGCTACTCCTGAGCCAACTTGAGGACTTATGACGCTCCGAGAAATTTGGCGAACGAAAGACGCATTTCTTCGTCACGGCCTGCGAAAGTTTTCACCCCCTGGCTGGTTACACTAAATCCAGCAATCACCGGGGGGGTCAACATGGATTCTGTCCTCGGGCTCGTGCGCCATGCCGGCAACGACGGGCTGTTCAGAGCCATCGAGATGTCGCTGCTGGCCGCTGCTTCCGGCCAGCCGCTGCATCTGCATGCCGAAGGGCTGCGCGGCACCGGCAAAACGACCATCATGCGCGCCGTGCGTCGGGTGCTGCCGCGCATTCGCCGCATTAAGGGCTGCCTGTACAATTGTGATCCGGCGTTTCCCCACTGCCCGGCGCATCGCGGCCTGGAGGGAGCGGAGGTGGCGGCACTCGGCGAGGAGTGGGTTCCCATGCCCTTCCTCGAAATCTCCCATTCCGCCAAGGTTGGCACCGTGGTAGGCTCCATCGACCTGGCCCGCCTGGTCAGCCCCACGCAGCCGGAGGCGGCGCTGCTGCCCGGCACCATCCCCCAGGCGCACCGGGGTATCATCTTCGTGGACGAAATCAACCGCCTGGCCGAAACGGCGCCCGAACTGGCCGATGTCCTGCTTGACGTCATGGGCACCAAGCCCGGCCGGGTCCAGATCGAGGAGACCGGCCTGCCCGCCGTCGAACTGCCCGTGCAGGTTACAGTCTGGGCCGCCTCCAACCCGGACGAGGACCCCGGCCCGCTGGAAGATATCCGCCGCCAGCTGTCCGACCGGTTTGACTTTGCCATTTACACGGACCGGCCCGGCGAGGCGGCTGTCGTGGAGGAGATCCTGTCCCTGACCGGGGGCAGCAACTGGCATCGCCCGCTTTCGCCTGCAGACGAAACCCGGGCGGAGCTCTTTCGCTCCCGGGTTGCGGGGCGGGTGACGGCGCTGCGCGCCATTCAGGTGCCTGCTGGGCTTCGCCAGCACATCGCCGAACTGTACAGCCGGTTCAACGTGGAGAGCCTGCGGGCCGTGCAGGCGATTCAGCTTGGCATGCGGCTCGCGGCCTGCCTCTCGGAGCGGTCTGAAGCAGGGGCCGAGGATCTGGCCCGCGTGGCACCGCTGGCCCTGCGGCATCGGGTCGATGGCGAGACCATCAAGAAAGTCACATCGCACCTGGCTTCCCTCAACGCTGGGGAGAACGCCGCGCCGGGTCAGGCTGCGGTGCCGCGGCCTCGGTTTTCCTCCATCAGCTTCGGGGCGGCGGCCATGCCGGCTGTGGCCGAGCCGGAGGCCGCCGAGCCGGACAAGCCCGCCGCTGCCGGAACGGCTCCCCGGGATTTTGCCACGCAGTATCCGCCGCGTCCGCCGGCTGACCCGGCGCAAGGTGGGCAGGGCGGCGGCTGGCTGAGCCGCGCCGTGGCCGGCCTGCGGCGGAATCTGGGCATGGGACAGGCCCAGCCCTTGCTCAGGCCCGAGGGACGTGGGGCCGGGGAGGGGACCGGGACAAGCCCCGGCAGAGGGGCCGGGCTGCGGTCGGGCACCCGGGCGGGGGCCAACGGAACAGCCGTGCCGTCGCCGCGGGCGGTTACGCCCCCGCGTCCGGGCCAGCTCTTCCAGCGGGCGGAGCAGCAGGCCGGCGCCCGGGAAGACCTGTCCCGCCAGGCGAGCGACCCGCTGGCTTCACCGCCCGTGGCGCCGCCTAACCGGGCCAGGTCCCTGTCTGAGCTGACCGAGGCGGAGCTGATTCGCACCGAAGAGGAGCTGGGGCGCAGGTGATGGGTCTGGGTCCCGCCCTCGGGCAGGTTCCCTGGTACGAAAAGCTTCGGCGCACCATCGTGCGCAGGCGGGGTGTCCGTCTGGGTGAGGCGGCTGTGGTCAGCCGCCAGGTCCACATGGTCGACCAGGGGCACCCACACATCGTCATCGTCTGCAGCACGGCAGATGTCGGACAGGCCTACTACGGCCTGGCTGCTCCCGGCGAAATCATTCATATCGATATCTTCCACGCAGTGGCCGATATCGACCACAAGGCCGTGGCGGGTGAGCTGAAACGGGCGCTAGCCGGGGTGCCGGCGGCCGGTGGCGAGGGCATGGAACTGCTGGACTACTTCGACGTGCAGACCGGCCTGGGCGGCGGCCGGGTGACCGGGGAGCTGACCTATGGCCAGAAGGCCTCGCTCCGGGCAGCTCACCGCAATCACGTCCATCTGGCCGGCCGGCTGACCGATGAGCAGGTACACTACCTGGTCGACCTGGTGGGGGCTGTGGAACAGGCGATTCAGGCCCAGGGCGTGGAACTGCGGCGCATCGAGAAGCTCAGCCACAACCGGGGGACCGATGGCGCCAAGATGGACCTGTCGCACTACATGGACCCGAACTCCGACAGTTTCCTGCGTGGCCGCGGGTCTGGTTCGCCTGGCGCACAGGGCGGCCTCGGCGCCGGGCAGGGGCAGGTGGGGGCCGAGTCCGCCGGGGGCGGGCAGTCGCTGCGGTCCGGCGCCCGGGCGGCGCCCGGGGCCGCGGCGAACGGAGGTGGCGGGGCCAGTGGTGCGGCCGGCGCCGCCGGCGAAGCCGGAGCGTCGGGTGTGGGCGGCGCCACGGGGGCGCCCGGGGCGGGCGAAGGTACGACGGCCGCCCCGGACCCGGTCGGCGGGCGCGTGGCCCCCTCCACCGGCTGGGACGCCCTCGAAACCGAGCGCCGCCTCCAGGCGGCCCTGGAGCTCTCACGAAAACTCGGCTCCCCCGACGAAGTGAAGCGGGTGCTCGACGAACTAACCCGTGAGCAGGGCTGGTCGTCACTCTATGGCTCGGGCAGCTCGCAGGCCCCGTTCATCATCAACCAGCTGGAGGCCGAGGGGCTGGTCAAGCGTGACATTCGGGGCCTCCGTCTGACCGACGCCGGAAAGGACCTGGCGGCGTACCTGGGCTCGCACCTGCGCGACGTCAAGCTCCGCTTTCGCAAGCTAATCCGGCGCATGCCCTCCTCCAGCCAGAAAGCGACCCGCAAGCCCGGGCAGGGAAAGTCACGCCCTTCGGCGGACGTGCGCTACGGCCCCATCCGGGGTACGGCGCCCGCCGAGCCCGGGAGCTGGTTCGGCGACCTGGCCGTGCCGGACACCGTCCGGAGCGGCCTCAAGCGAACCCGCCTGGCGGCCATCGAATCCGACGGCCCAAAGCCCATCGGTATCCGCCTCGCCCGGCAGGACATTCATGTCCACCTCCGCTCGGGCGAGCAGCCGCTTAACATCTGCCTGTTAATCGACGCCAGCGCCTCCATGGCCGGGCGCCGCATTCTGGCGGCCAAGCACCTCGCACGGCACCTCCTGGTCTCCACGCGCGACCGGGTTGCAGTCATCGCCTTCCAGGAACGCGACGTAAAAGTCTACGTCCCCTTCACACGCGACTGGGCCCAGGTAGAGGAGGGGCTCTCCCGCATCCAACCCATGGGGCTGACGCCACTCGCCCACGGCCTCACACAGTCCATGGACCTCATCCGCCAGTCCCGGGTGCGGCGACCTCTGCTTCTGCTCATTACCGACGGCATTCCTACGGTGCCCAAGTGGTCCGTCGACCCCCTGGCCGATGCGCTGGAAGCTGCCAGATGCGTCGGCGCAGGCCGGGTACCCTTCGGCTGCATCGGCCTCCAGCCCAGCCGCCGTTATCTGGAAGAGTTGGTCCGTGTCGCGGGCGGCAGCCTGCACGTGGTGGAAGAACTCGACGAAGAGGCCCTGGTAACCATCGCCCATCACGAGCGGATCCGCATCGCACAAAAGGCGAGGTAGAGCAGGGATTTCCCCCGCACAGCGAGAACTAACTCCCTCGCTGCAATCGCCCCCCGCGGGTCTTTTCCGCGGGGGGCATAGCCTGTGTTTGGAGTGATGACGGTTGGCAAGACCCTACCGAGCCAGGCGCTGGCGGCATACGCTGCCCGACCCTGCGGGTTGCTGGTTGCTCGCCCGCACACTAAATATCTCGCCGGTCACGGCGCAAGTGCTATACAACCGGGGCCTCACAACGCCTGAGGCGGCTCACGCATTCCTGACCGCCGGGCGCGAACAGATTCTCGACCCGTTCCGCCTCAAAGATATGGACCGGGCCGTGGCGGTCATCCGCCAGCGGATCGCCCGGGGCGGCCCGATCATGGTCTACGGCGACTACGACGTCGACGGCGTGACCGGCACCACCATCCTGGTGCTCGCTCTGCGGGCGTTGGGCGCCCAGGTCGACTTCTATATTCCCAATCGCTTCAGCGAGGGGTACGGCCTGAACGTGGGCGCCCTGGAGGAGATCCACGCCCGCGGCTATGACTTTGTCATTTCGGTCGACACAGGCGTCACTGCCGTCAAGGAAGCGGAAGCAGCCAAGGCGATGGGCATGACTCTGGTCGTCTCGGATCACCACGAACCCGGCCCCGAACTGCCGGATGTCCCCGCACTGATCAACCCGAAGCGGCCCGACTGCACGTACCCGTTCAAGGGCCTGTCAGGCGTAGGCGTCGCCTTCAAGCTTGCCCTTGCCCTGGAAGTGCCGGGCGCCTGGGATCTCATCGACATTGTCACGCTTGGTACCATCGCCGACATGGTACCACTGGTCGGTGAAAACCGGGCCATCGTGCGGGAAGGGCTGGCCGCCCTCGGCAACACCCGGCGCCCGGGTCTGCGGGCGCTCATGGAGGTGGCGGGGGTCAAGCCGCCTGTCACCGCGACCCATATTGGGTACTCGCTCGGCCCGCGCCTGAACGCCCTGGGGCGTATGGGCAGCGCCATGCTGGGTGTCGAACTGCTCTGCACCGAAGATCCCGACCGGGCCACAGCCCTCGCCCGCCACCTGGACGAAGAGAACAAGAGCCGGCAGGAAGTGGAAGCCGGCATTCTCGAAGAAGCGCTGCAGCAGGCTGAACGTCTGCCGCCAGGGGAGAAGGAGTTCGTCATGGTTCTGGCCGGCGAAGGCTGGCACCACGGCGTGGTGGGCATCTGCGCATCGCGGGTGCTGGAGTCCTACCACCGCCCGTCCATTCTCCTGTCCATTGAAGGCGATGAAGCCCGCGGCTCCGCCCGCTCGATTCCCGCCTTTCATATGCACCGGGCGCTGCTGCAGGTCTCCGACCTGTTCACCAAGTTCGGGGGACACGCTGCCGCGGCCGGCATGACGCTCAAAAGCAAGGATGACATCGCCGTTCTTCGGCGCCGGCTTAACGACATCGGGCGGACCTGGCTCAAACCCGAAGACCTGGTGCCGGAACTCCGCATCGATGCCACGGTCACGCTGGAGCAGGTCAACCATGACCTGCTCATGGAACTGCAGCGGCTGGAGCCCTATGGCATCGGCAATCCGCAGCCCATCTTCGCCGTCAGCGACGTGACGGTGGCCGACAGCCGCACCATTGGCAAGGAAGCGACCCACCTGAAGCTGCTCCTGCGCGGCAAGGGGCCGGGCGCGCTCATGGATGCCGTCGGCTGGTCGCTGGCCCCCGCCAAGCCAGCGACAACGTCCCGGGTGCAGGTAGCTTTCCATCCCGAGTACGACACGTACCAGGGCCGCAATCAGCTCCGCCTGACCATGCGCGACGTGCAGGTCATCACCTCGCCCGACGGCTCGGGCATGCCTGTCAACCTGGCGCAGGTACCGCAGGTAACAGAAGCGGCCTGCCAGGCCTGGGATCCGCTCCTCCCACTCCGTAGTCCGGGCAAACCTGCGTCGCTGTTCGATGCCCGCGACCATCGCCTGCCCGAAGTGCTCATGGCCCTGAATACGCCTGCCGCCCTTGAGGTGGCAGCCACCAACGAAGCGACGAACGACGAGTCGGAACACGAG
>Ga0196970_1001284_pt1 | contig 18048 bp, 18 predicted proteins | sample S1v_513CmetaG_FD_148672 | JGI IMG/M metagenome (GOLD analysis project Ga0196970, IMG submission 148672) | Soil microbial communities from Anza Borrego desert, Southern California, United States - S1+v_5-13C | ecosystem: Environmental > Terrestrial > Soil > Desert | place: USA: California...
TGACCAAACCTGGATACTCGGAGCTGATAACGCAGCTATACTTTCAGGGAGACCCATATATTGCTAATGACCCGTGGGCATCGGACCCGCAGGCGCAGATGAGGATAGTGCCGATAGCGCAGGTGAGTAATGAGGACGAGGCGGTATTTGATATTACGCTGGCTGCAACAACCAACAGCATCAAAGATGTTCAAAATGCATCTCCGCTGGGGCTGTCACCTAATCCGGTAAGGGATGTACTTAAACTTCAGGCAGAAGGTGCTGAGATCAGGAATATCGAAATACTTAACGCAAGCGGGCAGTTGGTGGCGCACTCGTACGACCTATCAGTGGCGGAGCATATTATTAGGCTGAACTACCTGGGCGTGGGACTGTATTTTTGCAGGGTGGAGACTAGCAAGGGGATATTTGTACATAAGGTGGTGAAGGAGTGATGGGGTCGTGAACGCGCTCGAGATCGGCGCTACAAACGCCTGTAAGGTGATCCTCGTTGCAAACGATGGCTGGTATGGGGGCACTAAATCAGTGACCTTCCCCGTTAATTCTTTTGGAATAGCCTGCTCGTAGAGCTAATGTGCGCCCATTCGGCGATCGCAGACCTTATATGTATTTCCTTCTTTTTTAAGCATCAGATACACTGTACTGCCTGTGGGTATATAATAAACCGAAATATGAAAGACGTCTTTATTGCGTGACATTTTTGTAATGTTTATAGTTGTATTCCATCTATTAAACCTATTTAAAGAAAAGCTTTTAAAAAAGATCGGCCTTCCTCTAAAAACCCACGAGGTGCAGCTATCTAAAAAATTAGCACTGTCGTTGAAGATTAGTGAATCCTGACTATGAGCGACAGGGTGAAAATACTTGTTCACCATACTGTCTTCTAGAAAAACCTTGATTATTTGACAATCATATTTCTCAGTGTTTTGCCCGAACAGAGTGATCGAAGCAAAAAGCATTAGTATACTTAGGAGGGAAGCACAAGAGTTAGTCATAAGAAACTTTTGGGTTTGACGTTTTCTCCTTGGACGCTGAAGTGTAGGAGTAGAACGCGGAGCTGATGTAGTTGAAGACGCTTTTTCGGACGATGTGTATTTTATACCAGGTAGTCTGGGAAGATCACGCCACCACTTGATTTCCAATTTTGTATTAATTATCTTAACTGCATCATCCAGCATCATGAAAACTTCATCAGCTCGCATTTCCCCCATCAACCCCGTGATCCTGGTCAAAGCCATACCTACTAAAGCACACCAATGACCTCGCTAATGAAGCAAATCTTCATATCCTTAATAATTTTGGACCAGCAGTTGACGGATTCTCCTCATATGCTTTTGTTCCGTCCTGCAAACGTCTCCTTCCCTACCTTGTGCTCAAGCCAGAAACGTTTGCAAGTTATTACGCAAGTATTTCCGCGATTCATGGTTCTCCAACCCAAAAGTCACAATTCAGAGTTACCAAAACCCGCTATTGCAAACAAAATACGGCTTCCTTTCTATTTTCGCAAACGTGCCCCGCCTGGCGCGAAGGGGGATCGTTGTGCATAGGTGGTCCTGATCAGTATAGGGTTATACTATAAACCTTTATGGGTATTTATGGATAAATTTATGGGTAACTACCCTGTAGCAGCAGGCGGAAGACATATTACACAAAACGTACAGGTACATGGGTTATCCATGCTCTGTAGTAGCTTAATACTTGCTTCATACTAGCTTGATGGATACTTCATAGGAGGGATTAAACTTTAGGGAAACTATCCTGAAAGCAGCAGGCGGGGGGGTAAATTCTTACCTGAAATGTTGTGGAGAATGTCTGTGAAATCTCGGTGCAGATACAGTCAAGATCCAGTGCAACTCCAGTGCAATCCCATAGATATCCCAGGTACCTTTATGTTTTTTATAATACGAAGGGGCAATAAGGGTTAGTCTTCCTTTTTGGCGAAGAGGCTGAAGCCTTTGAAGAAGATCTGGCCTATGGTGGTGAAGAAGATCTTGGCATCGAGCATAAGGCTGCGATTCTTAAGGTAGTAGATGTCCCACTGAATACGCTTGCGGAGCTCACGCTCTTCATTTATCTCGCCTATGTAGCCTTTGATCTGGGCCATACCAGTCATACCGGGCTGGGCCTCGTGCCTGAGATTGTAATAAGGAATGGACTGACCGTAAAAGCGGGTGTGCATGAGCATGTGCGGACGAGGGCCTACAACACTCATATCGCCAAGAAGTACGTTGAAGAACTGTGGTGTTTCATCGAGGTGTGTGATCCTGAGAAACTTACCGACGGGGGTGATGCGCTTGTCGCCACTAATAGCCTGGGTGGTGTGGGCTTCTTCATTGACATACATCGTCCTGAACTTAAAGCAGTCGAACTCGATACCCTCCTTACCTGTACGCGGCTGAATGAAAAGCACCGGTCCACGGGAGGTAAGCTTGATAAGTAAAGCTATGATGGGGAACAGCCATGACATGATGAAGACAATGAAGAAGAGCGAAAGCGCTACATCCATTGTTCTTTTAATGACTTTGTAGTAGCCAGGAGGGTCGTAAGTCATGTACCGCTGGCTGATCTCGCTAAACATTTCCTTTATGGCGGCAATCTCAGACTGGGGAGTGCTCTGTTCAATTTCTGAACGAAACTGTATGACTATGGGCTGGTCCATTAAATAACTAACCGAGTGAAAATCAAGAATTAATGTAAAGTGCTACTAGAGAGGCAAATTTAAACCATTTCTTTGCGGTTGCGAAGTTCCGACTTTATTTTTATATCGCTTTAACTTATTTGTAATAGTTTTTTACTCTTTCTTCAGCAGAGGTGTCCATAATCAATACCAGTCACAGCTATCAAGAAATTCGGCAGCACCCGGAGGAATGTCCTGGCTTCAGTTTTCAGCAATACTAAAGTCTACTGCAACCATCCTGGTATTTGTAAATAAGAGAGCGAGCTTCTTCTACATCGCTGGATTTGTTTTCATCTGTTTTGCTGAGTTGTTGTAATAGTAGTTCCAGAAAAGCATTGAGAAAAAACCAAAGAACATTACTCCGGCGTGGGTCTGTAATGCCGCTTCCTGCATCATAAAACAGAACGAGGGTATGTGAAATGCAGCAGCGATCCAGTATTCACCGCTTTTTGCTGTCGCAATAAAAGGCGCAATTATAATAATCATGAACAAGGCAAGTCCTGGTATTCCCAGAGTGACCAGAGACTGCATGAACATATTATGCATATTGTAGGAGGCAATATCCTCGTTCTGAACATCGTGGCTAGTAAGCTGATTTTCATATTGACGGATCTTTTCTTGCTGCAGTAGCTCCAGGTCTCCATTTCCACAGCCGTACCACCAAAGATTATGATCATTTAGGTTTTCAATGCCTGTCTTCCAAAGAAACAATCGCAGCGTCAAATTATTAAACTGCCGTCTCATCTGGTTATTTTCGATCTTAGGCTCCTTTTGGGTCAGTATATCCAAGTATCGCGTACGTATTGGGTTTTTTGTGAAAAAGAGCAGTCCGACAAACAGCAACCCCGTCATGCAAAGAATAAGGATCCGAAAAGTACCGTGCTCTTTTCGATGGTATTCCTTGATAACGTAAGCCGGAAAAGAGAGGATAAGGAAAAGGATAATTAACGACTTTGAAGAAAGCAGAAGAAAAAATATCGTCTGGAAAATAACAAGTATTCCGAAGAGCCAGTTCCCCGTTCGTGTCATTTTCCCCCAGTCAAACAGTAGCAGCGCAGTCAAAGAGAAAAAGTAATACCAGGCAATATACACCGCATTTGTATCGGAGCCTTTCACCAGTTCATGATAAAAAAAGTAGCTCTCACCCGTCTGAAAATAAATATAGGTGACGCGGACGAGGAAAATAATGCCAACAAGAGTTACACTGACGATAAAGGTCTTTATGACACGAGATAAGATATTCCCTGGAATAGACGTAGCTGCACCAATGACTAGCGGCAGGCCAATCAGGCTAAGCTTTCGTTGCAGGTCAAATGAAGACTGCTCTTTATCTTCGCTATACAGGTAGCTAACCGCATGAAGAAGATAAAAACCTATCCACACCCATAGCATCTTTCTTTCCTTCAGCCATTTGATCTTCTCCTTAAAATCCCCTGTAAGTAGCCACGATACACAAAGGATGATAACGGAAATAGAACTGAACAGGAAAAGAAGCGGTATAGAGAAAGCGACCAGGCAGAGAGAAAAGTAATAGAACTGTTGCCTGTTGGCTTTAGAAAAAATCATTCAAGGCTCTATTTCGCTACTAAAATGCGTATAAAATTCGAAAATGGGCCTCATAATTTTTAGTTACGGGAAAATCGATTGATTTTTACAAGTTGAAGCCTCTGATATTCAGCGGCATATTACTGGAGCTAAAATCTATTACGGCAAGAAAATGATCAAAAAGCACCTGCGTAGTCTCTCTGCAACAGCCTTTCAAATCATTTTCAATCAGTTTTCAGGCCTTCTGTTCTTTGTACTCCTGGCAATTTATTTAAGCCAGGGATTATTCGGAGACCTCAACTGGGCGGTTGCCGTCAGCTACACCATCACAACCATGTTTACCTTCGGCTTCGACCATGTCCTGGTAAGAAGAATAGCGGCTGGAAGCGATGCCCGAATTACTACAGGCACTTACCTATCTCATACTATCATCATATCTCTGTTTCTGTTCATCTTTCTCATACTGCACCGGATATTGTTTCCGGGTTTCCATAGCGCACACGGCCTATTGTTCATGGTCTTATGTGGTGGGTTATTCAGTTTTATGAGCTTCCCTTTCCGACAATTTGCAAATGGTCTGCAGAAATTCTGGCACCTTGCCTTTATGAATGTTTTTGGCAATGTGCTACGTGTGCTGGGGATGTTGCTGCTTATTGTACTAGGAAAAGTGACCGCACCAAACCTTGGTTGGCTTTTTCTTACATCAGGGTTTATGGAGCTGTTAATAGCTATTCTACTTGCGCGGCATATAACAGGTAATCTGATACGTCCTGTTTTCAGGAAGAAAGTATACGTTCTATTATTCAACGAGGCATTACCTCAGCTAGGGGTGGTACTACTAGAGTCCTCGCTGGCAAGGTTAGACTGGATACTGATGGGTTTGATTAGTACCAGTATATTCACAGCAGACTACAGTTTTGCTTACAAAGCGTTTGACTCATCACGCATTCCACTACTGATCGTGGCGCCGGTGCTCCTACCGAAAATGGCAAGACTGTACGGGTCAGGAAAAGCTCTTGACCGCCATAGTATAGATGAGCTCGATAAACTCTGGAGGCTTGAAAGTGTGATAGCCGTTGTCATCCCCCTGATATTGAGTACTTGCTGGGTAGATGCAATAAACCTTGTAACAAATGACAAGTATGGAGAAACTACACAATTTGTCTATATCATCTTAGCTATCGCCTTGCCAATGCTATATGTGTCGAACTTCTTTTGGACTATTGCCTTTTCACAGAAAAGAATCAAAGACACCTTCAGAATATCAGCAGCAGTCACTGTTACAAACCTGGTACTAAACCTTTTGCTTATACCTTATTTCAATGCCATAGGTGCAGCTATCGCTTGCACCTGCAGTTTACTAGTCCAAATGGTTTTGTATCGGGTGATAGTGAAAGAACCCAGGTTGCACACACCCATGTCAGACTTCATCAAAACCACCTTGATTGGGGCAGTTATTGCATTGTCCATTCATTATATTGATGTCCACTGGCTTTTCAAAATACCTTTAGCTTTGTCAGCATATATTATTGTCATTTACACCACCGGGATGCTAAACTCAGTATTACCAGAGAGGCTGCTCTTCAGCAGAGCCCAACAACGAAGGAACAATGACCACTAATTATCTTGTCAATTCCTCTAATGGAAAAGGTGTATGGAAAAACATTGACATTTTCCTGATGCTTTTCATGTTAGGCTTTATGATGGATAAGGTTGTCGTTAAACCGGTAATGATTTCGGTGGCCTTACTTTGCATTGGCAGATATATTAACTGGAAGGGGATATTCCGCACACCATTATTCTATCTGATTATTCCGGCGTTTGAGCTAGTTAGGTTTTTGCTATTCCAGCATGACTTTTCAAAAGGCCACATATTCTCATTTATTGTCGGCGAGTCTTATTGGGTGATGGCGCTTATGGCTTTTATTGTTGTAAAGACCTCCGTCGACCGCAACAGCAAAGCAGTTATTGAAACCACATTGCTGACTTTTTTCCTGATCAACACAGCAATGTCTTTCATTCAGCTCGGGCTCACCATGTATCACTCAGGTAGCTGGAACCCATACGGACTGGCAGACCCTGCCTATGGCGGCTCGACCGGCGACTATATCCGAGGCGTCTGGCTGGCCCCCTGCCATATCAATATGCTGCTGAATGCACTATTTGCCGTATACTTCCTTTACAGGAAAAAGTATTTATTTTCTTTTATTGCCAGCATTGTCGCTATGCTGACAAGTACCAACTTCGGAAATATTATATTCTTTGCGGTTGCTATTCAATGCTTATTCCTTCTTCGGGATAACACTGCAAGAAAAATTATAAGTCTCCAGCTAATAACCTACGTTGCATTCTATCTGTTCCTCGCACCGGCTAATTTTAAGTATGCGACGTCAGCTCTTTCAGAGCACAAAGAAAAAGCCGCGCTGGACAAAAAAACTGTAGAGAACGCTAGAGAGAAAAAAAACACTACAGTAAGGGAAGAAAAACGCAACGGGATACCCGAAGATAATATTATTAAGAATGGAAAGTTGCTTTCATTTGAACAGACAATACAATATGCAACATCAGGTGCAGGCCCTTTACTGATTGGTGCAGGCATGGGCAATTTCTCTTCTCTACTTGCCCTTCGCACTTCCGGCCTCCATGGCCGCGAACGGTCCAGATTTTTTGAACGTATGCCTGAATACGTGTCAGAGGACTATAGACAAAATCACTACAAAATATTCAAGGCAGTATACGAACTCCCTGAGGGATATCATAGCACAAGAAACTTCCCTCATTCTTTCCTCAACCAGATAATTGGTGAGTATGGACTTCTGGGAACATTTAGTTTCCTGATTTTCTATATCGGGTATTTTATCCGGCGCTGGAAAACATTGACCTACTCTATTCCGTTTGGTGTATTAGTATGCGGTTTTCTTTGCTTCGACTACCTTTTCGAGTATCTGTCTGTTATTGTGGTGTTCGAAATGTTTTTCCTGTTAGATCTTAAAAGAGAAGAATCAGTACATGAACCCAGCTAGTCCTTTGGTGTCAGTTATCGTTCCTTGCTATAACTACGGCAAGTTTTTAAACGCGGCGCTGGACAGTGTCCTCGCCCAAACCCATAAAAACTGGGAGTGCATTATAATAGATGATGGCTCAACTGACGATACCGCCGAAATAGCGAATGCCTACGCGGGGCAGGACAACCGTTTCCAATATATACGCCAACAAAATCAGGGGGTATCAGCAGCCCGCAATACAGGAATTAACAGAAGTTCGGGAAACTACATTCAGTTTCTGGATGCTGACGATAAATTGAGTTCAACAAAGCTTGAACTACAGATCAAACAGTTTGCGCATCATCCGGAAGTCGATATCATATATGGAGATGCCTTTTTCTTTAATTCTGAAAATCCGATGAATTTATATAGTTCAAGGCATGAAAATAAAAGAAGCCTCAATCACTTCAAGCGCTCCGGTAGCGGAAAAACTATTTTGCATCAGCTTTGCATTAACAACTTCATTGAAGTAGGTGCCCCCCTGTCCAAACGCACATTAATACAACGAACTGGCGGCTTTGATGCCAGTTACAAAAGCTATGAAGACTGGCAGTTCTGGTTCCGCTGCGTTTTAAACGGCGCCCGTCTATTGTACATCCCTGGAGAGGGGACAGAATATTTTATTCGCCAAGGACATGCCAGCCTTATGACCAATAGTAAAGGTTTGATGACTGCGGGTATTAGAATAAGAAGGTTCATGTTTCCGTTCCTGGGTTTTCAGTGGAAACTTTACAACACATACCGGCTATCTAAATTGCTCATGAAAACAGTGATCAACCCCAGCTAAGAAATGGGTTTTACACAGGTCATAATTCTTAACTGGAACGGAGGCACTGATACGATCAGTTGCCTGGAACACGTGCTGAATGAAAAGGATGTACGTATTACCGTGTGGGACAACTGCTCGTCCGACGATTCGGTAAATCAGATCAGGACTTACTTGAAAACACATCAACTTGCCTTTAATGAGTACAAACATGATCAGGTACAATTATGTAGTGATACAAAGGAGAGAATCGCTCTAATAGTGTCGAACAAAAACCTTGGGTTTGCCGCAGCGGTTAACCGTGCAATTGAACCTACGCTCAGTGACTCCAATTTGTCTGATATCTGGCTGCTTAATAACGATGCCATACCAGAAAAGTCGGCACTTGAAGAATTGCGACGAGCGCTTTACGCCGAACCAAAGATCGCTTTTGCCGGATCCACTATCCTTGATTACACTCATAGGAATATAATCCAGTGCTGTGGAGTACGATACTATAAGTATTTTGGAGTCGCAAAGCTTCAGTATAAAGGGCAGAAACTGTCTGAGGTAGCCAGGATGGAGGTATTAAAAAACAGAACAGACTTCCAGAACGGCGCAAGCCTGCTGGTAAAAGCAACAGCTATACGCGACATAGGCCTGATGGATGAAGACTTCTTTCTCTACTCGGAAGAGCATGATTGGCAGCTAAGGGGTGAGGAAAAAGAGTGGAAGCACGTGCTGGCCTTTGACAGCCGGGTATACCACAAAGGCAGTATGAGTACGAGTGGGATGAAACATCTATTCTACTATTACTATAGCAAATCAGCTATACTCCTATCAAGGAAACATTATTCGTTACTGACATCTTTTGTTGCAAGCATTATGCTCACCGCTATAACTGTGATTCGTACAAGGATGAATCTCAAAAGCCTGAAGTGGGCATTGCAAGGAATAAAAGAAGCTTGGTTCTTCAAAAGCAGATGAGCTTTCAACGATCTGAAATATTTGGTTTTGACTTTATTTGTGCCGGGGGGCCAGAGGAGGTTACAGAAGATATCTTTGCGTTAACAAGACGTGATGTAGGAAAACCTGTGTTCCTTATTACCCCTAATGCTTATACAATAGTACACTACCTGGATAGCGCTAATGAAGAAGTTTACCGCCACTACCAACGCGCAGACTTTATACTGCCAGACGGCATCCCCATAGTCTGGCTTAGCAAGTTCCTGAAGGTGCCCACCTTGCCTGCGCGACTAACCGGCAGTGATCTTTTCCCTATAGTTTGGGACGGAACCAAGCGTGAGGGGTATAACGTGAGCCTTGTGCTGCCAAAGGATAATATGGTCGATCTGTTCCAAAGGGATTATCCTAATTGCATTTCACACGTACCTGTTTTCTTTGATCCTGATGACGACCTATATATTAACCAGTTTTCAGAAGAGGTGGCAGAAGGGATAATAGAGAACAATTCACGGTTTCTATTTCTTGGTCTTAACTTTCCGAAGCAGGAGAAAATAGGGATTCGTGTAGCAGAGAAGCTAACGCAGAAAGGATATAAAAAAGGCGTACTTATTCTGTTGCTGGGTGCCAGCTTTGAGTTTTATTTTAACCTAAAGAAAAGAGCACCGAAATTTTACCGCAAAACAGGCCTTGAATGGCTGCATAGGTTTATTACTGAACCTCGCAGACTTTGGAAACGCTATACCATAGACATTGTGAGATTTCTTTGGCTGGCTATAAAAGAAATATTATTTGCTTCCCCCAAGAAAGCAAGGCAGTAGGGCTTTGAAAGCCGGTGCCAATTAAGAGGATCTAACAGTATACTGTCATAAGGATGAACTAATTCTTAGGTAGCGCTCTCTGTGCAAAAATCTCCATGTACCATTTGTAGATTGGCTGCATTCGCTCCCATTTTGCGACCCATTCCTTGTCCCCGTCCCGGGCTTTCAGTTTAGCTTCTTCACACACTCCGATGATGGAGGCAGATAACTCACCAACTATTAACTCCTCCAAACCGTTCAACGTCTCACTTACCTTTACGAAGAGGCCAAGATCTTTTACCTCCTGTTCGTTCAGTGCGTTCCCGTTCTGGCCTTTCAGCAGCAAAGCCTGTGCATAGTCCTTGTGTTGCATAAACTGAGCCTTCAGTTCGTCGTACAACCTGGTCATGTCGATGATCTGCTCTTCAGTGTAAGGTGTTCCATCAGGAAGCATTCTCGTTGTGGATTTAGCATATGAAATTAGCCCGATTCGCTTAGAAACCCGAAATACCCAGCCAGATTTATAACCATGAGACAGAGGAAAATCCAAATAGTTACTATTTCTATGCCTTATTTTAGCGTAATGAAGTATTGCAGCTTATTGATTATGAGCATTATGCCATTGATAGCTTCCGCTCAGGGCTACTGGCAGCAAAAAGTGGACACAAGGATAGAAGTAACATTAGACGACAGAAAGCATATCCTGCGAGGTTTTGAAGAAATTACCTACACGAACAACTCACCCGACACACTGAAGTATATCTACATACACCTATGGCCGAATGCATACCAGCACGATCATACACCATTTGCCGAGCAGCAATACCAGCAGGGTAAGACAGACTTCTATTATGCAAAAGCTTCAGAAAGAGGGTTTATTGATAGCCTGAGCTTTTCGGTGGATGGCAATGATGTTGATCACCTGTATGGAGAAAGCACCCCGGATATTGCGAGGATAAGTCTGCCCCACCCTCTGCTACCCGGCGGTACTATGAAAGTCTCTACTCCATTCCGGGTAAAGGTGCCGAAGGTGTTCAGCAGACTTGGTCATACGGGACAGTCTTACTTTATTTCACAATGGTTTCCTAAGCCAGCCGTATACGACAAAAAAGGATGGCACCCTATGTCTTACCTGGATGCTGGCGAGTTTTACAGCGAGTTTGGAAGCTATGATGTTACAATTACGCTGCCTGCCAATTACATTGTTATGGGCACAGGCAATTTAGTAACACCTTCTGAGCAACAATGGCTGGATAGCCTGGCTGACGCTCCGCTCCCGTCCGATACAGTGTGCTCTAAGTGGAAGCAAGTCAGTAGTGTGGAATATAAGTCCATAAGGTTTCAGGAGGACAATGTTCACGACTTTGCCTGGTTTGCAGATAAGCGCTGGGTAGTGAGGAAAGATACTGTGAACTCACCGGGCTCCGGGGAAGTGATCACTACTTATGCCGCCTTTCTGCCTTCCTATCAGAAGCAGTGGTCTAAAGCCAACCAGTACCTGAAAGATGCGGTGAAGTACTATGGCAAGTGGGTAGGAGCATACCCGTATAAGACCATCAAAGCAGTACAAGGTGACATGAAAGCAGGCGGGGGAATGGAATACCCGACTGTTACGGTTATAGATAAGAATGCTGGAGATAAGACCACTATCATTCACGAGGCTGGGCATAACTGGTTTTATGGAGTACTGGGCTCGAATGAACGCGACCATGCCTGGCTGGATGAGGGACTGAATACATTCTATGAAACGAAAACAACTATTGAATCTAAAAGCGCTGATACGATAAAGGAACGTGCGGGCGTAGAAGTCAGCTTGGATATAAATTCTGTCATGTACCAGTTGGCAGCCACAGCAAATGACCAGGTGATCGATCAAACATCCATCAACTTCAAAGAAATAAACTATGGGATGGACGTGTACTACAAAACGGCTGCTATGCTGCTTTGGTTGGAAGACTATATGGGTGAGAAGAGTTTCCAAGCTGGCATGCGTGAATACTATGAAACCTGGAAGTTTAAACACCCCTACCCTGAAGACTTCAGAGCCATCATGCAGAAGCATACTGAAAAACCCATTGACTGGTTCTTTACTTCTGCACTCAGGACCGATGAGCTTGTCAACTTTTCGATTAAGGATGTTAACACCTCAGCAAGTGGCGTGACTGTAAGCGTAAAGAACAAAGCAGACCTGCCGTTTCCGGTATCTGTTCGTGCTTACAACGGAGATAGTGTGATAGCTACTGGTCACGCACTGCCATTTACGGGCAACACTACAATAGAGCTTCCTGCGGAGGCAATAAGCTGGACTAAGGTGAGGATATCGCCAGATATACCTGACGGGCGCACACCGAATAATGAACATAGGAGAAGAGGACTCCATAAATCTGGTCTGGCGATAAGGCCGTTTGCAGGTACTAATCTTAGTAATAAACAGAAGCTGTTTATCTTACCGGCGCTGGGCTATAACAAGTATGACGGCTTTGAAGCAGGACTAGTACTCCATAACCTAACCTGGCCAGAGACTAAGTTCAAGTTTATACTTGCGCCAATGTATGGCTTCCGCAGCAAGACCTTTATAGGAGCAGGTTCACTTAGCTACTCCTGGTATCCTGAAAATACATTTAAGGAGATATACCTGCAGACCGATATCAAGTCTTTCAACGATAATGAATCGGAACTGAACATCCCTGATCCTATCTTCTCGCGTTATCTGAAGGTGGCACCTTCGCTCAACTTTGTCTTTAAGCCTGTTACATTCACCAGTCCTGTGACCAGAACTCTAACGTTAAAGGGATATGCTATTTCAGAAGAGCGGTTTGCCTTCCCTGAAGACCCGACTGACACGGCATCTAATCCGCGACGCATGGCTACTATGGGCAGCACTGAGCAGAACTACTATGGGCTGATCAAGTATACCCATAGGAACGATCGGACCTTCAATCCGTTTGGTTATTCCCTAGAGGGACAGTTAGGTGAGGACTTTGCCAAGATCAATCTTGAAGGGCATTTAAGGATAGACTACCATGCAAAAAATAAAGCACTTCACATCCGTGCGTTCGCCGGAAAGTTCTTTACTATTAATGATGCCCCATTTGCTGCTGAACGGTACTACCTGAACTCTACATTCTCCGGGCTAAACGATTACCTGTACGACGAAACATACATTGGCAGGAGCGAGACTGAAGGCTTTTACTCAAGACAGGTGAGCATAAAGGAAGGAGGATTCAAGTCGCCTACCTTCCGCTACCTAAGCACCTATGGCATAGGCCGCAGTGACAACTGGCTGGCGAGTCTGAATCTTAAGACAGACCTTCCATTAAAGAAGCTTCCCATTCGCTTGTACCTTGATGTGGCGACATTTGCCGATGCTGGTAAGCTTAACCCCAGCGGCAATAAGTTCCTATTCAATGGGGGTGTGGAGATCTACTTCCTGGACGTAGTGAATATTTATGTGCCGCTGTTTATGAGCAGAGACTATAACGACTACCGGAAATCGATAACAGGGAAGACAAGCTTACTTGATGGGATCACCTTCGAAATTAATCTGAGAACGACCAATTGGCTGAAGGCGCCGCAGGGAATCTTTAAGCTATCGGGTTATTAGCCGGGTTGGATGATAAAAGAATATTAGATGGGGGTGGTACCACAAGCCAAATTCCAAAGGTAGAGCGAGTGTACCTCCCCCGCTCACACACAAGGCTACGCTCGCCCCCTCCAAAGGGGGATACCTAGCGCGAGTGAGTCGTCGCGAGTGCTACGCAAGAACGCCAGTTTTATTTTCGAATCTGATCGACAATAAAAAAGAGCACATGATGTGCTCTTTTCCTATAGAAAATCTTATTGGTACTATGCGTGGTGTACTTGCTTCTTTTCCTTGATACGCGCTGACTTACCACTACGCTGACGCAGGTAGTAAAGCTTAGCACGACGTACGCGGCCAGACTTATTAAGAACGATCGACTCTATGTTTGGTGAATACAGCGGGAAAACACGCTCTACTCCTATTCCATCAGAAATCTTACGTACAGTAAAACATTGAGTAAAATTACGACCCTGACGCTTTACGACGTCGCCTTTAAAAGACTGGATACGCTCCTTTGTTCCTTCAATGATTTTATAATTTACAGTAACATTGTCACCGGCTTTAAACTTTGGAAATTCTTTCTTCCCAGATAGCTGCTCGTGTACAAAAGCTATAGCGTCCATTTTACTATGATTTTGGGATTGCAAAGGTAACTGTAAATGCAATCATTTGCAAAATATTTTTCTCTTTATTCCTGATCTTCATTACTTAAAAGGTCTGGCCTCCGTTCAGCCGTCCGTTTCAGGCTCATTTCATGTCGCCACTCGTCTACTTTCTTCGGGTCTCCTGATAGTAACACCTCTGGAACCTTCCAGCCTCTGAAGTCGGCGGGTCGGGTGTAGACAGGTGGTGCGAGGAGGCCATCCTGGTAGGAATCGAACAATGCAGAGGTTTCGTCGTTCAGCACACCTGGTAAAAGGCGACCGATGGCGTCCACGACTACTGCGGCTGCCAGTTCTCCGCCGCTCAGCACATAGTCGCCAATCGATATTTCCTTTGTTATATAGTGTTCCCTTATGCGTTCGTCTATGCCTTTGTAGTGACCGCAGATGATGATCATATTCTCCTGGAGGGAAAGGTAGTTGGCCATACCCTGGCGAAATTGCTCACCGTCGGGTGTCATGTAGATCACCTCGTCGTATTCCCGCTCAGCCTTCAGCTTGTCCAGCAGGAGGGCCAGGGGCTCGGGCATCATTACCATGCCTGCTCCGCCGCCGAACTGGTAATCGTCGACCTGTCCCTGCTTATAAGGCGTATGGTCGCGGAGATTGTGCACCACTACCTCCAGCAGCCCTTTCGATTGTGCTCTCTTCATTATTGAGTGACTGAACGGGCTTACCAGCAGGTCAGGCACTACAGTTATCACATCTATTCTCATCGGCATTTACAGTTCTAATAACCCTTCCGGCAGGTCCATTCTTATAAACTTGTTCCTCACGTTTACGTCCAGGATCATCTGTTCTATCAGCGGTACGAGGACTTCCTTCCCCTCATAAGTCAGCTTTGCCAGCCACTGCGGACCTGCCTGCATAACATCTTCTATCACCCCTATTCCACCCTTCTCCTTATCGACCAGCTTAAAGCCGATCCACAGCAAGGGCGTCTCAGTCGCGGTTGCGGATAGTATATCTTCTTTCACATAGGCCTGCTTTCCTATCAGTTTCTTTGCTTCCTCTACTACGGTCACATCCTCAAGGGTCACTATATACTCCTCATCGTCCACCCCTTTCACAGTCTTTACAAAGAACGGTATAAAACTTCCCTTATTCAGCTCCAGGAACAGTACATCATCCTTCTTCAGCCAGTCTGACGATCCAACTACGTGTGTGAGTACCAGGGAGCCTTGGAGGCCGTGTGTAGCGACTATTTTTCCTATTCTGATCATTGGCTAGTAGATAGTAGTTAGTATCAAGTAGCAAGTAGTTAGTATTAAGTATCAAGTAGCAAGTATTAAGTAGCAAGTAGTAAGTTGTGGATGCTTGATTGTTATTTCGTTACTAGCCATTGGGTTGTACTATAAAAGCCCCGCGTGGCGGGGCTGTGTATTTTGGAAAACCGGTGGGTAAGAGGGTGCTCTTACTTTACTGAAGCTAAGAAATCTTTTACTTTTTCTTTGTGCACCATTCCTTCCTTAAAGGTATAGGCACCAGACTTGGGGCTTCTTACGGCCTTGATGACTTTAGTATAGTTCTTCGCTTCTGCGGCTTGCTTAGGATCTTTCTTGATCGCGGTTTTAGCTGCTTTTGCCATGACTGAATATGTTTAAGAGGATTATTTAATTTCTTTGTGAACAGTTACCTTCTTCATGATCGGGTTGAACTTCTTCAGCTCAATACGCTCAGGAGTATTCTTTTTGTTCTTAACCGTAATGTAACGGCTGGTGCCGGGCAATCCGCTGTTCTTATGCTCGGTGCATTCCAATATTACCTGTACGCGGTTTCCTTTTTTAGCCATCTTATGATGCTTTTATTACTTTTATACTAATTGATTAGATAGTCTGACCCTTAGCACGCAGTTCCTTCACCACGCTCATCAGGCCGTTCTTGTTGATGGTACGGATAGCATCAGCCGCTAATTTCAGCGTCACCCAACGGTCTTCCTCTACTAGGTAAAAACGCTTAGTCTGCAGGTTAGGCAGAAAACGACGCTTAGCCTTCTTATTAGAGAATGATACTTTGTGACCAGTTATAGGTTTTTTACCCGTTACCTGACAAACACGTGCCATGTTTATAAATTTTAGGACTGCAAAGGTAAGTAAAAAATCAAAAGGAAAAGGTCAAAAAGGTAAAAAATATTTAGCCCTGAGTCATTTGTGCCCCCAGCTATGCCAATTCCGGCAGCAGCAATTCGTCCAGGCTCTTTACTCCCACGGCATTCTCGCTCACAAATCCCTCTGCATACTTCACCCCTATCCTCTTCCCCATCAGGCTGTCGCGGTACATAATCTGCTGCAGGAAGCCTTCTGTGGCAATATATGTTATTGGCTCATCCGATGAGGGGTCGTGGAACTGGCTTTTGTAGCTCTTTATCGCTTCCATCTTCTGGTCGAATTCATCGCTTATGTCGACGATAAAGCTGGGCTCGTGCATCCTGTCCTGGATCATGTGATAGACACGTTTTGGTCGCCAGGCCTGCTGGGGCTCGCCTTCATAAGTAGTCTCTATTTTGCGCAGACCTGCCAGAAAGCAGGCATCGGATATTAGCTTTCCTGCCCTTCCATGGTCTGGGTGGCGGTCGGCAAGGGCGTTGGCTATTACTATCTCAGGCCGGTATTTCCGTATGTAAACTATCAGTTTCCGCTGGTGCTCTTCGTCGTTTCTGAAGAATCCATCTGCCATACCGAGGTTTTCACGCACGGTGAGACCCATAACCTGGGCGGCGTCCTGGGCTTCCTGCAGCCTTAGCTGGGGAGTGCCTCGGGTGCCTAGTTCCCCCATGGTGAGGTCGACAATGCCTACCTTTTGTCCTTTCTTAGCGTGCTTAATGAGGGTTCCGGCTACGCCCAGCTCGACATCATCGGGGTGGACGGCTATAGCCAGTATGTGCAATTTTTCCATTCGGTGCAAAAATAGCGCATAGGGCTGTTTTTATGATTGAAGATTTCTATTGGAGCATACGGCGAGGCCAAGAATTTCGTATATTTGCGTAGCCGGATAAAACCTGAAAAGTGCACGTTCTACAACGTGTGAGACCGTGAGGCCATGGTGTCCCAAACCTGATAAAACAGCCTCAAATTCCATTGAAATTCCGGTGCAACTCCAACTATACTCCAACCATACTCCAAGGATACTCCAACCATACTCCAACTTAGAGGCTATATAGAGCCTATTCAGACCCGTTGGAGGTGGTATGCAGATCCGTGGGTCATAGGTAGGTGAGGTTAGACAGACCCGGGGCAGGGTTGTGGGTGCAGGTTAGTTTCTGCTGCTTTGGAGCTGCTGCTGGCGGTAGTGCTGGTATTTGTAATAGTTGATGGCTTCGAGCTCCCGAACGATCATTTCCATGTCTCTGTCGTTGCCGGTGGGGTCGTATTCTCTTTTCAGATTATTGTTGAACAGGACAGCCACTGATTGATAGACGACGGCGTTGAAGCCGCCCTTCACTTCCTTAATGATGCTGAAACAGTTTCTGCCTGTCTGCCGGTTGATGAGCTTTACGAGTACCTGCCCCTGGCTTATGGTCAGGTTTTCCAGATCGCCTTTGAACTTTGCTTTGAGTTCGCGCTCGACACTTTTGGTATAGGCCTTCTGTGCCTTTTTGTCCTTGATCATGGACATGTTCATATCGTAATCTTTTAATACGCCGGCGGCTATGACTGCGTATGGGTAGGTTTTGTAGATGTTGTACTTGAGGCGGTTGAAGGCTGCCTGCTTCTTTACCCATTTGCGGGGGAGCTTGTCTATGTGCTCGACGTCATCGAGGTAGACCATGGCTATTGTGTCGCCGTTTTCTATTACAGCACCGAGCAGGATACTATCACCCGTACCCCTCACCTGGGCAGCAAGCGGCGCCTGAGTTTGCAGCAAAATGCAAACAGTAAACCAACACAATACGACCCACCGGCTCATAGATATATAAAGCTCCTAATTTTTAACGGATTTTAATAGGGTTTTATATACGAGGAATATTTTTTTAAGAAAAGGTTATGCAATCTTTTCACTTCGTGCATCTATAAGTCAGGGATGCATCCT
>Ga0196970_1001285_pt1 | contig 18034 bp, 15 predicted proteins | sample S1v_513CmetaG_FD_148672 | JGI IMG/M metagenome (GOLD analysis project Ga0196970, IMG submission 148672) | Soil microbial communities from Anza Borrego desert, Southern California, United States - S1+v_5-13C | ecosystem: Environmental > Terrestrial > Soil > Desert | place: USA: California...
GTCGATCCGGCGGGCCTGGTCGAGCATGCCCCGGGAGACGTCGGTCGCGACGACGGCGGCGCCCCGGCCGGCGAGCCACCGGGAGCACTGGGCGGCGCCGGCGCCGACCTCGAGGACCCGGCGACCGGTCACGTCGCCGAGCAGCTGGGCGTCCGCCTCCCGCAGCCCCTCCGGACACCAGCAGAAGTCCGCCGGCCCGAGGAAGTCGCCGTGCTCCGCGAGGTACTCGGCCGCCGCGGTGTCCCACCACGCGTGGCCGCCGCCGACGCCGTCGGGCAGCTCGTGGTACCCGGTGAAACCGGCCGGGACGTCGGGCACTGGTCCTCCTCGCATAGCGCGTCGCACGCGCATCCTCCCAGGCGGTCGGTCCCGCCCACCACGGCGTCCGCTCGCCTAGGGTGGTTCCGGACTGCGGCTGGGCTCGCCGCTCGCATCATGAAGGAGAGCACGTGCGCATCGGACTTCTCACGGGTGGCGGCGACTGCCCGGGCCTCAACGCGGCGATCCGCGCCGTCGTCAAGCACGGCGTGGGGACCCACGGGCACACGATCATCGGCTTCCGGAACGGGTGGAAGGGCGTGGTCGACGGCGACGTCCTGCCGCTCGAGCGGAACCACATCCGCAACGTCCTCCCGCTCGGCGGGACCCTGCTCGGCACGGCGCGGTTCCACCCCCACAAGAACGAGGGGGGCATCGAGGGCGTCCTCGCGACGCTCGAGGCCGAGCGCATCGACGCGCTCATCTGCATCGGTGGGGACGGCACGCTGCACGCCGCCAGCAAGGTGGCGGAGGCCGGCGTGCCCGTCGTCGCGATCCCCAAGACGATCGACAACGACGTCGAGGGCACCGACCTGTCCATCGGCTTCCACACCGCGGTGAACATCGCGACGGAGGCCATCGACCGGGTGCACACCACGGCGGAGAGCCACAACCGCGTCATGGTCGTCGAGGTGATGGGGCGGCACGCCGGCTGGATCGCGGTCAACGCGGGCATCGCGGGCGGGGCGGAGCTCGTGCTGACACCCGAGGAGCCCTTCGACATCGAGCAGATCGTCAAGTACCTGCGTCACCGCCACCGTGCGCACGCGTCCTTCTCCATCGTCGTCGTGGCGGAGGGTGCCCTGCCCCGGCAGGGCAGCGGGATGGAGTACACGACCCAGGTGGGGCCGTTCGGCGAGATCGTCGCGGGCGCCATCAGCGAGGTCGTCGCGGGGGAGATCGAGCAGCGCACGGGGTTCGAGACGCGCGTCACGATCCTCGGGCACGTCCAGAGGGGCGGGTCGCCGACGCCGACGGACCGCATCCTCGGCAGCCGGTTCGGCGTCGCCGCGATGGACGCGGTGACGGCGGGGGAGACGGGCGTGATGACGGCTCTGCGGGGCGAGACGGTCATGACCGTCCCGCTGGCCGACATCGCCGGCAAGGTCAAGATGGTGCCCGCCGAGCTGCTCCGCGCCGCGCGGGTGCTCGCCTGAGTGACGCCATCGCCCCCTGACCGGTCAAGTGCCACCCCGGACCGCGGGGACCGCGCCGTTCTGCCGCCTTTGACCGTCCGTTGCGCCGCCGCCTAGGATGGCGGGCGGTGTAGCACGTCTCGCGTCAGGTTCACTCCGGCCCGGGCCATCTCCTGTGCTGTGTCCCCGGGCTGTCCGGCTCGTGGGCCGGCCCAGCGCTACGCCGCTCCAGCACAGCCCAGCACCACCACCCTGTCCGAACTACTCCCTGTCCGCATCGGAGCTCACACCTCAATGACCATCTCCACTACCAGGCCGACTGCGCCGCAGGTCGCGATCAACGACATCGGCTCGAGCGAGGACCTGCTCGCCGCGATCGACGCGACCATCAAGTACTTCAACGACGGCGACATCGTCGAGGGCACCATCGTCAAGGTCGACCACGACGAGGTCCTGCTCGACATCGGCTACAAGACGGAGGGCGTCATCCCCTCCCGCGAGCTCTCGATCAAGCACGACATCGACCCTGACGAGGTCGTCAAGGTCGGGGACCTCGTCGAGGCGCTGGTCCTCCAGAAGGAGGACAAGGAAGGCCGCCTGATCCTGTCCAAGAAGCGTGCGCAGTACGAGCGCGCCTGGGGCACGATCGAGAAGATCAAGGAGGAGGACGGCGTCGTCACCGGCACCGTCATCGAGGTCGTCAAGGGCGGCCTCATCCTCGACATCGGCCTCCGTGGCTTCCTCCCGGCCTCGCTGGTCGAGATGCGGCGCGTGCGCGACCTCCAGCCGTACGTCGGCAAGGAGATCGAGGCCAAGATCATCGAGCTCGACAAGAACCGGAACAACGTCGTCCTGTCGCGTCGCGCCTGGCTGGAGCAGACCCAGTCCGAGGTGCGCTCCACCTTCCTGCAGACGCTGCAGAAGGGTCAGGTGCGCCCCGGCGTCGTCTCCTCGATCGTCAACTTCGGTGCGTTCGTGGACCTCGGCGGCGTGGACGGCCTGGTGCACGTCTCCGAGCTCTCGTGGAAGCACATCGACCACCCCTCCGAGGTCGTCGAGGTGGGCCAGGAGGTCACCGTCGAGGTGCTCGACGTGGACTTCGACCGGGAGCGCGTCTCCCTGTCGCTCAAGGCGACGCAGGAGGACCCGTGGCAGGCGTTCGCCCGGACGCACGCCATCGGGCAGGTCGTGCCCGGCAAGGTCACCAAGCTCGTCCCGTTCGGTGCGTTCGTGCGCGTCGAGGACGGCATCGAGGGCCTGGTCCACATCTCCGAGCTGGCCCAGCGCCACGTCGAGCTGCCCGAGCAGGTCGTCAACGTCGGTGACGAGACCTTCGTCAAGGTCATCGACATCGACCTCGACCGCCGCCGGATCTCGCTCTCGCTGAAGCAGGCGAACGAGGGTGTCGACCCGTCGAGCGAGGACTTCGACCCGGCCCTGTACGGCATGGCGGCGGAGTACGACGAGAAGGGGAACTACAAGTACCCCGAGGGCTTCGACCCGGAGACCAACGAGTGGCTGCCGGGCTACGAGACCCAGCGCGAGGCCTGGGAGGCGCAGTACGCCGCCGCCCACGAGCGCTGGGAGGCCCACAAGAAGCAGGTCGCCGAGGCCATCCAGGCCGACGCCGAGGCCGCGGGCGCAGCACCGGAAGGTGCTCCCAGCAGCTACTCCTCGGCCGGCGAGAGCGAGGCCACCGGCACGCTCGCCTCGGACGAGGCGCTCGCCGCACTGCGCGAGAAGCTCACCGGCAACTGAGCCGAGCCGACAGGGGCCGTTCCGTTCGCGGAGCGGCCCCTGTCGCATGCCGGCCCGCCTGCTGCATCGCCGACCGGAGCCGCCGCGGGGGTGCCGCGGGGGACCGTAGCCGTCATACGCTGGGGTGATGCCGGTGCATGACGACGGACTCCAGCTCAAGCGACCCGTGCTCCGCGTCGGCCTGACCGGAGGTATCGCGTCGGGGAAGTCGGCGGTGGCCGCCCGTCTGGCCCGGCTGGGCGCAGCGGTGATCGACCACGACGTCCTGGCGCGGGAGGCGGTCGCCCCGGGGACCGACGGCCTGAACGAGGTGGTTGCGGCCTTCGGCGACGTCGTCGACCCGCTGGGCCAGCTCGACCGCCGCGCGCTGGGGGAGCGGGTCTTCGGCGACCCCACAGCCCTGCAGCGCCTGAACGGCATCGTCCACCCCATCGTCACCGCGGCCGCCGCGCGTGCGGAGGAGGCCGCCGTCGCGGACGGCCACGACGTCGTCGTGCACGACATCCCCCTGCTCGTCGAGACGGGCCAGGCGGGCCACTTCGACGTCCTCGTGGTCGTCGACGCGCCGGCGGAGCAGAGGGTGGACCGCCTCGTCACGCAGCGCGGACTCACGCCCGAGGACGCGTGGGCGCGGCTCGCGGCGCAGGCGGACGACGAGGAGCGGCTCGAGGCTGCGGACGTCGTGATCGACGGCGCGGGAGACCTCGACGAGCTCGACGTCCAGGTCGATGCCCTGTGGGAGCGCTGGGCTCAGGCGCGCGCCGCGCTCTGAGCGGCGCCGGGAGCAGCCGGTCGCGACGATGACGCCACGACCGGCCGGATGAGGTACCGCCGCCGAGGGATGCCGGCGGACCCAGGCGTCAGCCCGTGAAGACCGGAGCGGCGATGACCGCGGTGGCCGGCGGTGCGACGCTGCCGCCGCCCGACAGGACGTCGGTCGCCGGAGGCTGGACGGTCCCACCGCCGGTGCCGACGTCGGTGCCGGGGTTGTCGGTCCCGCCACCGGGCTCGGTGTCGGTCTCGCAGGGCTCGAGCTCCACGAAGTAGTGCTCCCGTCCTGCGGAGACGCGCGCGTCGGACTCAGGTCCGGTCAGCACGCCGCCGGCCAGCAGGGCGTCCACAAGTGCCTGGACCTCGGCGGTCCCGTACTTGTAGACGTCCACCTGGACCGCGCCGTCGCCGCACTCCGGGACGCCGTCCGGCAGGTAGGTCTGCGGGAAGGTGGCGTACCCGTGGAACGGCCCCGGCATCAGCCAGGCGACCTCGATGGTCTGGCTCAGCTCGGCGTCGTCGGTGGGTGTTGCCGACGCCGCGACCGGTACCGCAAGGGCAAGAAGGGCGAGCGGCAGGACAGCTGTTCGCGTTCTCATGACGTACCCCTCTCTCACTGGTTGTTGACACCAGTGAAACTCTGCGCCGGGGCGTGCGCCCGGTGATCATGCGGGTCAGAGGGGCCGGGCATGCCGATGGCGCGGCCCCGGAGGAAGCCGCGCCATCGGAGCTGTGAGGCGCCTGGTCAGCCCGCGTAGAGGGGTGCGGCCCGGACGACCGGAGCGGCGCCCGCGGACGGCAGCACGGTGACCGAGGTGCCGGGACCGCCGCCGCCCCCTTCGACGTCGGTGTCCGGGGGATCGACCGGGTCTGTCGGGTCCGTCGGGTCGGTCGGCTCGCACGGCTCGAGATCCACGAACCAGTGCTGACGGCCGGCGGAGACGCGTGCGTCGTCGGCCGGGCTCGTGAGCACGCCGCCCGCGAGGAGCGCGTCGACGAGCGCCCGCACCTCGGGGGTGCCGTACTTGTAGACGTCGACCTGGACGCCGCCCGGCCCGCACTCCGGCACGCCGCCGGGGAGGTAGGTCTGCGGGAACGTCGCGTATCCCTGGAACGGCCCAGGCATCAGCCACGCCACCTCGATGGTCTGGGAGAGCTCTGCAGCGTCGTCCTCGGGCGCCGCGTGGGCGGCGGTGGCCGGGACGACCAGTGCCGCTGCGAGGAGGGCTGCAGCAAAAGTCCGCCTCATGAGGGATCTCCTTTTTACCCGGTTGTGGATGTAGTTAAACATCTGGTTACCAAGAGCACGAGCGGACCCCGCCTGATACGCGGGTCTTTCACCCGTTCGGCCCATCGCTGCTGGTCAGGCGGTGCTCCCGTGCTCCGGGCGACGTGCGGGGGGACGGCGGCTCGGGGCCGTCCGGCCGGTGGATGGCTGCGTGTCGGTGGGGAGCCGTACGGTTGTCGGATGCGTCCGGTGACCGATCTTCAGCGCAAGGGCACACCCTTCGAGGTGGTGTCCGACTACGTCCCGTCGGGCGACCAGCCGGAGGCCATCGAGGACCTGGCCCGCAGGATCCAGGCGGGGGAGAAGGACGTGGTGCTCCTCGGCGCGACGGGCACGGGCAAGTCCGCAACGACGGCATGGCTCATCGAGCGGCTCCAGCGCCCGACCCTGGTCATGGCGCCCAACAAGACGCTCGCAGCCCAGCTCGCCACCGAGTTCCGCGAGCTCCTGCCCAAGAACGCGGTCGAGTACTTCGTCTCGTACTACGACTACTACCAGCCCGAGGCGTACATCGCGCAGACGGACACCTACATCGAGAAGGACTCGTCGATCAACGACGAGGTGGAGCGGCTACGCCACTCGGCGACGAACTCGCTGCTGACCCGTCGGGACGTCGTCGTGGTCGCCTCCGTGTCCTGCATCTACGGCCTGGGCACCCCGCAGGAGTACGTGGACCGCATGGTGCCGCTGGCCGTGGGCGACACGATCGAGCGCGACCAGCTCCTCCGCAAGTTCGTCGCCATGCAGTACACGCGCAACGACATGGCGTTCACCCGCGGGACGTTCCGCGTGCGTGGTGACACGGTGGAGATCATCCCGGTGTACGAGGAGCTCGCGGTGCGGATCGAGTTCTTCGGCGACGAGGTCGAGGCGATCCACACCCTTCACCCGGTGACGGGTGACGTCGTGCGCTCCGAGCATCAGACCTACCTGTTCCCGGCCTCCCACTACGTCGCCGGCCCGGAGCGCATGGAGCGGGCGACGCGCAGCATCGAGGCCGAGCTCGAGGAGCGGCTGGCCGAGCTGGAGGCCCAGAACAAGCTGCTCGAGGCGCAGCGGCTCCGCATGAGGACGACGTACGACCTCGAGATGATGCGGCAGATCGGCTCGTGCTCCGGCATCGAGAACTACTCGCGCCACATCGACGGCCGCGGCCCCGGCACGCCGCCCCACACCCTCCTCGACTACTTCCCCGAGGACTTCCTCCTCGTCATCGACGAGTCGCACGTGACCGTGCCGCAGATCGGGGCCATGTACGAGGGAGACATGTCGCGCAAGCGGTCCCTGGTGGAGCACGGGTTCCGCCTGCCCAGCGCCATGGACAACCGGCCGCTGCGGTGGGAGGAGTTCGTCGAGCGGATCGGGCAGACCGTCTACCTCTCGGCCACGCCCGGCCCGTACGAGCTCGCCCAGTCCGACGGCGTCGTCGAGCAGATCATCCGGCCAACCGGGCTCGTCGACCCGGCTGTCGTGGTGAAGCCCACGAAGGGCCAGATCGACGACCTGCTCGAGGAGATCCGGCGACGGACGGAGCGGGACGAGCGCGTCCTGGTGACGACCCTGACCAAGAAGATGGCGGAGGACCTGACGGACTACCTGCTCGAGAAGGGCGTCCGGGTGCAGTACCTGCACTCCGAGGTCGACACCCTCCGGCGCGTGGAGCTGCTTCGCGAGCTCCGGCTCGGCACCGTCGACGTGCTCGTCGGCATCAACCTGCTCCGCGAGGGCCTGGACCTCCCGGAGGTGTCGCTCGTGAGCATCCTCGACGCCGACAAGGAGGGCTTCCTCCGGTCCGGGACGTCGCTCATCCAGACGATCGGCCGCGCGGCGCGCAACGTGTCCGGCGAGGTCCACATGTACGCCGACTCGATCACCCCGTCCATGGCGCTCGCCATCGAGGAGACGACGCGCCGACGCGAGAAGCAGGTGGCGTACAACCTGGCGCGAGGCATCGATCCCACACCGCTGCGCAAGCGCATCAGTGATGTGACGGACATGCTGGCGCGGGAGGACCTCGACACCGCGGAGCTCCTGAAGGGCGGCTACCGGCAGCCCACCCGCAAGGGTGGCCGGTCGACCGGGCAGGAGCGGACCCCGACTCCGAGCCGGCGCGCGGACGTCCCGATGACGGAGCTGGCGGGCCTCATCCAGGAGCTCACGGACCAGATGCACGCCGCCGCCGGAGAGCTCCAGTTCGAGCTCGCAGCACGCCTGCGCGACGAGATCTCGGGCCTGAAGAAGGAGCTTCGGCAGATGCAGGCGGCGACCGCTTAGGTCTGTACCGGGATTGTTGTGGCAATCGGGTGATCTTGGTGGCCGAAAGGGAACGAATCGGGCATAGTGGGACTGCGGTCGCCATGTCCGACAATTCGCCTTTGCAACCCAAGGACCCCCCATGCGTCACGCCCGCGCCCTCGCCGTGCTCACACTCGCCCTCGGCCTGTCTCTCGCCATCGGTCCCGCCGTCGCCAACGCGTGCGACGACCACGGCCGACCCCCGCAGGTCGACCTGACCGCTTCGTACCTGTACAAGAAGGTGAACCCCGACCTCCCGGCGTCCTGGCAGAACTCGGGCCGGCAGACCAGGTTCTCGCTTCGTGACGGCCACGCCTGGCTGACCTCCATCGACCTCGGGAGCCTGCCGGCCGAGGTGTGCGGTGGCGGCTGGGCGGTCCAGGAGGACATGACCACCGGCCTCGACCGTGAGGACGTCCCGGTCGTCGTCGACCGGTCGACGGGGGAGGGCGTGCTCGGCTGGCCGCCCATCGTCGACGCTCGCCACGTCGATCTCGAGACCCTCGTCGACGTGCCGGACTGTGAGCCCGAGGAGCCGGAGGAGCCGGAGGAGCCGGAGACCGAGGTGCTCGGCGGCGGCGGGACCGCCGGCCCGGCCACCCCCGTCGTCGTCCGGCCGGCCTTCGCCGGCTGATCCCAGCCCCCACGCGCCGCCGTCGGGACCGCCATGTCGGTGGTCCCGGCGGCGGTGCCATATCCTCGTCAGGAGGAGGGGAGTACTCCCACCCGCAGGGGCGCCGTCATCACGGCCGTCGACGAGCACAGCCCGGTCCCCCTGGCCCCGCCGCCCGGCGCTCCGTCCGGGCGCGTGGTGGAGGAGACCTCCGGTGCTCAGCCCCTATGTACCGGAGGTACTTGAACCATGGACGTGCCGACCTGGGTCTGGGCGGTCACGGTCGTCGGCGTCCTCGGCCTGTTCGTCTTCGACTTCTACGCCCACGTCCGCACGCCCCATGAGCCGTCGTTCCGTGAGTCGGCGTTCTGGAGCGTCTTCTACATCGTGCTCGCGATCGTCTTCGGCATCGGGCTCCTGATCATCTGGGGGCCGAGCCACGGCGGTGAGTACTTCGCCGGGTACGTGACGGAGAAGAGCCTCTCGGTCGACAACCTCTTCGTGTTCCTCATCATCATGACGAGGTTCGCGGTGCCCCGGAAGTACCAGCCGAAGGTGCTGCTGGTCGGCGTCGCCATCGCGCTGTTCCTGCGTGGTCTGTTCATCTGGGCCGGCGCCGCCGCGATCGAGCAGTTCTCCTGGGTGTTCTACATCTTCGGCGCGTTCCTCGTGTACACGGCGGTCAAGTTGGCTCGCGAGGACCACGACAGCGAGGACCCGAAGGAGTACCACGAGAACCGGCTGATGCGCCTCGTGCGCCGGGTGGTCCCGTCGACCCCGGAGTACCACGGCGACAAGGTCACGGTGAGGCTCGCCGGCCGGCGCCTCGCGACACCGATGCTCATCGTCATGGTGGCCATCGGGTCGACGGACGTGCTGTTCGCGCTGGACTCGATCCCCGCCATCTACGGGCTCACCAAGGAGCCGTACATCGTCTTCACCACCAACGCCTTCGCCCTGCTCGGACTGCGGCAGCTGTACTTCCTCCTGGGCGGCCTGCTCCAGCGCCTCGTGTACCTGTCCGAGGGCCTCGCGGTGATCCTCGCCTTCATCGGTGTGAAGCTGGTGCTCGAGGCCCTGCACACCAACGAGCTGCCGTTCATCAACGGCGGGGAGCACGTGTCGTGGGCGCCCGAGATCCCGATCTGGCTCTCGCTGACGATCATTCTGGGCACCCTCGTCGTCGCGACGGTGGCGAGCCTGGTGTCGACCCGGCGGGCCGACCGGGCCGACCGGGCCGAAGCGGAGCGGGTCGGCGCGGGTGAGGACCCCGACGACGCCGCCTGAGTGTCGTCACTGCCTCGCCTGACGCTCCGCCGACGACGACGGCGCGGGGGCGCAGAGCGGGGCCAGGCCGCCCGACCTGTGGGTGCGGTCGGTGCGTCGGACGCCCTCCCGACGTGCGCCCCAGCACCCCGGCACCTACCGTCGAAAGGGTGCGAAGGAGGCTGCCGTGGCGTCGATGACCGACACTGCACGCGGCGTCGTCCTCGACGGCCGGTACCGGATCGAGGAGGTCATCGGCATCGGCGGGATGGCGACGGTGTACCGCGCCACCGACCAGCTGCTCGGCCGTGACGTCGCGGTGAAGCTCTTCCCGCCGACCCCCGTGGAGGACGAGCGCCTGCGTCAGAAGGCCGAGATCGCCATGCTCGCGGGGCTCGACCACCCGGGCCTCGTGACGCTCCTGGACGCCGGCTCGTGCTACGCGGGCGGTCCTGCTCCGCAGACGTACATCGTGATGGAGCTCGTGGCGGGCCCCACGCTCGCGGACCTGCTCCGCACGGGACCGCTGACGCGCACCGCCACGGCCGTCATCGGGCGCCAGCTGGCGGAGGCGCTCGCCGCCGTGCACGACGGACACGTGGTGCACCGCGACGTGAAGCCCGCGAACGTGCTGTTCGCGGAGCCGCTGGGCGACGACGCCGTGACGGCACGGGTGAAGCTCGCCGACTTCGGGATCGCCAGGGCGCTCGACGCGGCCCGGCTCACGGCGACGGGCCTGACGATGGGCACGGCGACGTACCTCAGTCCCGAGCAGGCGGCCGGCACGGCCGTGGGGACACCGACCGACGTCTATGCACTGGGGCTCGTCCTCCTCGAGTGCCTCACGGGCGAGAAGGCGTTCACGGGGTCCGTGGTCGAGGTGGCGGCCGCGCGTCTCACGACGTCGCCCGCCATCCCGACCTCGCTCGGTCCGGAGTGGGCGGGGCTGATCGCGGGCATGACGCGCCGCGACCCGGACGAGCGTCTCGGCCTGGGAGAGGTCGCGCGGCGCCTCGACGACCTGGCCGCCGCGGAGGCCGTCCCGGAGACCGAGCGGACGATGGTCCTCGAGGCTGCGCTCGTCCCCGCGGTGGCACCCGACGGGGAGGCGGGGGCGCCCGGGCCTTCCGCGCCCCGGATGGGGTGGCGCCTGACCTGGCCGAGGCGCCTGCCGCGGCGGCTGGTGTGGCTGACGACCGCCGTCCTGGTCGTGGTGCTCGCCGTCGTCCTGGCCGTCCTGCGGCCGACCACCGACGCGCGGGGTGACGCGGAGGTCCCGGCACGCCCGGACGTCGAGGGCCCGCTCGGGGCTGCCCTGACCGACCTCGTCGAGAGCGTGCAGCCATGAGGCGCGCCCTGCTCGCCGTGGTGGTGAGCGTCGCTGTCGCCTGGTCGGCGGCTGCGTGCGCGGAGCCCGCCGACCTCCAGGCGGACGCTGCCAGCGAGCTGCAGGCAGCCGTGGCCGAGGTCGTGAAGGCTGCCGAACAGGGCCGGCACGAGGCCGCACGCGACGCCCTCGACGCGGCGCGGGAGGTGCTCGCTGCGGCCGCCGACGAGGGTCGGCTGAGCGTCGCACGCTACCGCTCGATCGACGACGCGCTCACGCGTGTCGAGGCGGAGCTCGACGCGCTCCTGCAGGCGGCAGCGGAGCAGGCGGCGGCGGAGCAGGCGGCGGCGGAGCAGGCGGCAGCGGAGCAGGCGGCAGCGGAGCAGGCGGCAGCGGAGCAGGCCGCGGCGGCGCAGGCCGCGGCGGAGCAGGCTGCGGCGGAGCAGGCGGCTCGCGACGGCAAGGACGATCGCGGTGACGACGACAAGGGACGCGGGAACGGCGGCAAGGGTCGCGGCCGCGACGACTGAGTGTCAGTGGTCGGGTGCACCATGCCCATCGAGGTGCGGGCAGCGCACCGCAGCGCGAAGGGGAACGGCGTGCGCTTCGAACAGGTGTATGATGCCGGTGTGGATGCCTACCATGTCGGCGTGGACGACCGACTGCGGATCCGCGGAGCCCGCGAGCACAACCTGCGCAACGTCGACCTCGACCTGCCGCGGGACAGCATGATCGTCTTCACCGGTCTGTCGGGCTCGGGCAAGTCGTCGCTCGCGTTCGACACGATCTTCGCCGAGGGGCAGCGGCGGTACGTCGAGTCGCTCTCGTCGTATGCACGCCAGTTCCTCGGCCAGATGGACAAGCCAGACGTCGACTTCATCGAGGGTCTCTCCCCGGCGGTGTCGATCGACCAGAAGTCCACGAACCGCAACCCCCGGTCGACCGTCGGCACCATCACCGAGGTCTACGACTACCTCCGGCTGCTGTTCGCACGCGCCGGCATCCAGTTCTGCCCCGTCTGCGGAGAGCAGGTGAGTCGGCAGACGCCGCAGCAGATCGTCGACCGGCTCCTGGAGCTGCCCGAGGGCACGCGCTACCAGGTGCTCGCACCCGTCGTCCGGGGGCGCAAGGGCGAGTACGTCGACCTCTTCCGTGAGCTGCAGAGCAAGGGCTTCGCCCGGGCGCGCGTGGACGGCGAGGTGGTCCAGCTCACGGACGCCCCGACGCTCGAGAAGAAGCTCAAGCACACGATCGAGGTCGTCGTCGACCGCCTCGTGGCCCGCGACGGCGTGCAGCGCCGCCTCACCGACTCGGTGGAGACCGCGCTCACGCTGGCCGGCGGCCTCCTCGTCGTGGAGCTCGTGGACGCGGAGCCGGACGACCCGGGGCGCGAGCGCCGCTTCTCCGAGCATCGGGCGTGCCCGAACGACCACCAGCTCGCCCTCGAGGAGGTCGAGCCGCGGACCTTCTCGTTCAACGCTCCGTACGGGGCGTGCCCCGAGTGCACGGGCATCGGCAGCAAGCTCGAGGTCGACCCGGACCTGGTGATCCCCGACGAGGAGGCGACGCTCGCCGGCGGTGCCATCGCGCCCTGGGCACAGACGTCGTCGGAGTACTTCGAGCGCGTCCTGACCGCGTTGTCGGAGGAGCTCGGGTTCTCGATGAACGTCCCCTGGCGGGCGCTCCCGGAGCGCGCCCGGGAGGCGATCCTCCACGGCCAGAACCACAAGGTGCACGTCCGGTACCGCAACCGCTGGGGTCGCGAGCGGCAGTACTCGACGGGCTTCGAGGGCGTCATCTCATTCATCGAACGACGGCACGCGGAGACCGAGTCCGACTGGTCCAAGGACCGCTACGAGGCCTTCATGCGCGAGGTGCCGTGCCCTGTGTGCGACGGCGCCCGCCTGAAGCCCGAGGTCCTCGCCGTGCGGGTGGGTGGCAAGTCGATCGCGGACGTGTGCCGGATGTCGTTGCGCGACGCCCGGGCGTTCCTCGGGGCGCTCGAGCTCGGCGAGCGCGAGCGCGTCATCGCCACCCAGGTGCTGAAGGAGATCCAGGCCCGCCTCGGGTTTCTGCTCGACGTCGGGCTCGACTACCTGTCCCTCGAGCGGCCGGCGGCGACCCTGTCCGGCGGCGAGGCCCAGCGCATCCGGCTGGCCACCCAGATCGGGTCCGGCCTGGTCGGCGTCCTGTACGTGCTCGACGAGCCGAGCATCGGCCTCCACCAGCGCGACAACCGGCGACTCATCGAGACCCTCACGCGGCTCCGCGACCTCGGCAACACCCTGATCGTCGTCGAGCACGACGAGGACACCATCCGCACGGCGGACTGGATCGTCGACATCGGGCCGGGCGCCGGTGAGCACGGTGGGCGAGTGGTCCACTCCGGCGACCTCGAGGGGCTGCTCAGGTCCCCGGAGTCCGTGACGGGGGCCTACCTCGCCCGCCGTCGGGAGATCCCGACCCCGGCCGTCCGGCGACCGGTGGACCGCAGCCGCATGCTGACGGTGATCGGCGCGCGTGAGCACAACCTCGTCGGGATCGACGTGGAGTTCCCCGTGGGCTGCCTCGTGGCCGTCACCGGTGTGTCGGGCTCCGGCAAGTCCACCCTGGTGAACGGCATCCTCTACCAGGTCCTCGCGAACGAGCTGAACCGGGCGCGCCAGGTGCCCGGGCGCCACACGCGCGTCACGGGCCTCGAGCACCTCGACAAGGTCGTCCACGTCGACCAGGGGCCCATCGGCCGGACGCCGCGGTCCAACCCGGCGACCTACACAGGTGTCTGGGACCACATGCGGCGGCTGTTCGCCGAGACGACCGAGGCGAAGGTCCGGGGTTACACCCCGGGGCGCTTCTCCTTCAACGTCAAGGGCGGGCGGTGCGACGCGTGCTCCGGTGACGGCACGATCAAGATCGAGATGAACTTCCTGCCGGACGTCTACGTACCGTGCGAGGTGTGCCACGGGGCCCGCTACAACCGGGAGACCCTCGAGGTGCATTTCAAGGGCAAGACCGTCGCCGACGTCCTCGACATGCCCATCGAGGAGGCGGCCGAGTTCTTCGCGGCGGTCCCCGCGATCTCGCGCCACCTGAAGACCCTCGTCGACGTCGGCCTGGGATACGTCCGGCTCGGCCAGCCCGCCCCCACGCTGTCGGGTGGTGAGGCACAGCGCGTCAAGCTGGCGAGCGAGCTGCAGAAGCGCTCGAACGGTCGGACGGCGTACGTGCTCGACGAGCCGACGACTGGCCTGCACTTCGAGGACATCAGCCGACTCCTGGGAGTGCTTCAGTCGCTCGTCGACAAGGGCAACACGGTCATCGTCATCGAGCACAACCTGGACGTCATCAAGAGCGCCGACTGGGTGATCGACCTCGGGCCGGAGGGCGGCTCCGGTGGCGGGCGCGTCATCGCCGAGGGGACGCCGGAAGAGGTCGCCGCGATGCCCGGGAGCCACACCGGGCGCTTCCTCGCCGAGGCGCTGGCGGAGGCGGACCAGACCGCCGACGACGACGTCCGGGTGAGCGCCTGAGCCCACCTCACCCGTGGGTCGTGCCCGCGCCGGGGTCGTCCTCAGGCGCCCGGCGCGGTCCCCGCCGATGCCAGCCGGAACGGCGTGGGGTCGTGGCGCACCGGGAAGTTCACGGAGCGCGCGATGAAGCAGTGCTCCCGGGATCGCGCGTGCAGGGCGGCAAGGTCGGCGTCGGTGATCGGCCGGCCATCGGCGCGCGTCGCCTGTGCGACGGTGACGCTCGGGTGGAGCACCACCTCGGTGAACTGCCCGTGGCCGGCGGCCTCCACGCGCATGCGACCCGTCGCGCGGTCGGTGTACGCCACCACGACGACGCGGTCCGCCGAGGCGAGGTGCAGGAACCACAGCATGTGGCACTGCGCGAGGGCCGCCACCATGAGCTCCTCGGGGGTGTACCGCCCCGGATCGCCCCGGAAGGCGGGGTCGGACGAACCGAGCAGTGGTGGCTTGCCCGCAAGGTGGACCTCGTGGTCCCGGCTGTACGACGTGTAGCCGACGGTGCCCACGCCGCGCGCGCCGGTCCAGGTCACCGCCGCCTCGTACGTGTGGAGGATGCCCATGCCACACGGTACCCGGGCGGTCCGTGGCACCCGCCGGTGGACCCCGGGGGCCACCAGTCCTGCGCGATCGGTGTCCGGACGGCGAACTAGGCTCATGCCATGGCCGATCCCTCGACCTACCGACCTGCCCCGGGCGAGATCCCGGACTCCCCGGGGGTGTACCGCTTCCGCGACGAGCACGGCAGGGTCGTCTACGTCGGCAAGGCGAAGAGCCTCCGCTCGCGGCTGTCCTCCTACTTCCAGGACCTCTCGGCGCTGCACCCGCGCACGCAGCAGATGGTCACCACGGCGGCCGCCGTCGAGTGGACGGTCGTCGGCACGGAGGTCGAGGCCCTTGCCCTCGAGTACTCGTGGATCAAGGAGTACGACCCGCGCTTCAACGTGAAGTACCGGGACGACAAGTCGTACCCCTACCTCGCCGTGACGCTCGACGACGAGTTCCCGCGTGTGCAGGTGATGCGTGGCGCGAAGCGGCCGGGGACGCGGTACTTCGGCCCGTACGCGCACGCCTGGGCGATCCGCGAGACCGTCGACCTGCTGCTGCGCGTCTTCCCCGTGCGCACCTGCTCGGCCGGCGTCTTCAAGCGCGCCGCCCAGACGGGCCGGCCGTGCCTCCTCGGGTACATCGACAAGTGCTCGGCGCCGTGCGTCGGCCGCGTCTCCGCGGAGGAGCACCGGGCCATCGCCGAGGACTTCTGCGACTTCATGGCCGGCCAGACGAGCCGGTTCATCCGGCGGCTCGAGCAGCGCATGAAGGCCGCGGCGTCCGCGCTCGAGTACGAGGAGGCCGCGCGGCTGCGGGACGACATCGTCGCGCTGCAGCGCGCCACCGAGAAGAACACGGTCGTCCTGGCCGACGGGACGGACGTCGACGTGTTCGCCATGGTCGGCGACGACCTCGAGGCCGCCGTTCAGGTGTTCCACGTGCGCGGCGGCCGCATCCGCGGGCAGCGCGGCTGGGTGGTCGAGAAGGTTGAGGACATCACCGACGCCGAGCTCGTCGAGCACCTCCTTCAGCAGGTGTACGGCGACGGCTGGGAGCGGTCCGCCCGCGAGTCCGGCGGCGCCCGCCGGCCCGAGCGCCCGCAGCCCGAGCTCAGCGCCGTCCCGCGTGAGGTGCTCGTCCCGGTGCTGCCCCCGGACGTCGACCAGGTGACCGACTGGCTGGGGACCCTGCGGGGCGCCCGCGTGGCCCTGCGGGTCCCGCAACGCGGCGACAAGAAGAACCTCGCGGAGACGGTGCGCCGGAACGCCGAGCAGGCGCTGGTGCTGCACCGGACCCGGCGGGCGGGTGACCTCACGACCCGCAGCCAGGCGCTGCGGGAGATCCAGGAGGCCCTGGGGCTCGGCGAGGCACCGCTGCGGATCGAGTGCTACGACATCTCCACGACGCAGGGCACGTACCAGGTCGGCTCGATGGTGGTGTTCGAGGACGGCCTGCCCCGCAAGGGGGAGTACCGGCACTTCGTCGTGCGCGGTGAGGCCGGTGAGGGCGCCCGGGACGACACGGAGGCCATCCACGAGGTCCTGAGCCGGCGCTTCCGTCGCTACCTCGCGGACCGCGACGCCGCACCCCACGAGTCGGGCGAGATCACGGTGGCGGACGACGACGACGTGGCCGGCGAGCGCAGCAAGCGCTTCGCCTACCCACCGAGCCTCGTCGTCGTCGACGGCGGGCCACCGCAGGTGGCGGCGGCCGCGCGGGCGCTGGCGGACCTCGGCATCGTCGACGTCGCACTCTGCGGTCTGGCGAAGCGCCTGGAGGAGGTCTGGCTGCCGGGGGAGGACTACCCGGTGATCCTCCAGCGCGGGTCGCAGGGGCTCTACCTCATGCAGCGGGTGCGTGACGAGGCGCACCGGTTCGCCATCCGGCACCACCGCAACCGCCGCAGCAAGGGCATGACCGTGTCCGCCCTCGACGACGTCCCCGGGCTCGGTCCGGCCCGCAAGGCCGCGTTGCTGCAGCACTTCGGCTCGGTGGCCCGGCTGCGTGCGGCCAGCGTGGATGACGTGGCGGCGGTCCGCGGCATGGGCCGGCGCACCGCGCAGGCGGTCCTGGACGCGCTGGGTGAACCTCGGCCCGCCGCCGGGTCCGGCCCGGCAGCCCCTGGCATGCTGGCACCATGACGGACGACGCCGGACGCGAGCCCCCACCGACGACGGTCCCGTCCGGGATCCCGGCCCTCGAGGTAGCCAGCCGCACCCCCCGCAGCGCCGACCTCCCCGAGCTCCTCGTCATCACCGGGATGTCCGGTGCCGGCCGCACCAAGGCCGCCGCGGTGCTCGAGGACCTCGACTGGTACGTCGTCGACAACCTGCCCGCCCAGCTGCTCACCCAGCTCGCAGGCATGCTGTCCACCGGTCCGGGGGGTGTCCACCGGCTCGCCGCGGTGGTCGACGTGCGCGGTCGGGAGTTCTTCGCCGACCTCGTCAACGTCGTCGACTCGCTCTACGAGGCCGGGATCGCCCACCGCATCCTCTTCCTCGACGCGTCGGACGCCGTCCTGGTGCAGCGCTTCGAGGCGGTCCGTCGTCCCCACCCGCTGCAGGGTGAGGGGCGCATCCTCGACGGCATCGCCGAGGAGCGGAACCTGCTCCGCGAGATCCGGGAGCGGGCCGACGTCGTCATCGACACCACCGAGCTCAACGTGCACGACCTCGCGCGTGAGGTCCGCCTCGCGGTGAGCGGCGACGACGAGGCCCTGCGCGTCCACCTCGTCTCGTTCGGTTTCAAGTACGGCCTCCCGCTCGACGCCGACCACGTCGTGGACGTCCGCTTCCTCTCCAACCCCTACTGGATCAGCGAGCTGCGCCACCTCACGGGTCGTGACGAGCCGGTGCGGCGGTACGTGCTCGGGCTGCCCGGGGCGCGTGACTTCGTGCACCGGTACGTGGAGGCCTTGGAACCGGTGCTCACGGGGTACACGAACGAGGACAAGCGGTACGTGACGATCGCCGTCGGCTGCACGGGTGGGAAGCACCGTTCGGTGGCGATGGCGGAGGACGTCGGGGCCGAGCTGCGCGCCAAGGGCCACCGGGTGGCGGTGACCCACCGGGACCTCGGCCGGGAGTGAGCATGCCGAGTACGGGACGCGGCGCCGGGCAGGGTCCGGCGGTCGTGGCGCTGGGTGGCGGGCACGGCCTGTCGGCGAGCCTGTCCGCGCTGCGCCTG
>Ga0196970_1001286_pt1 | contig 18018 bp, 13 predicted proteins | sample S1v_513CmetaG_FD_148672 | JGI IMG/M metagenome (GOLD analysis project Ga0196970, IMG submission 148672) | Soil microbial communities from Anza Borrego desert, Southern California, United States - S1+v_5-13C | ecosystem: Environmental > Terrestrial > Soil > Desert | place: USA: California...
GGGGCGCCAGCTCACCAAGGGGCTGCCATGGCAGGTCATGCTCGACGACGAGCACATTCCGGAACTCCGGGCGTTGGCTCGACGTACCAGCCCGTCAAAGAGGATGGCATCATGAAACTGTCGGGTCGCCGATCTGGTCGAACCAGCTGGACACGGGGATTTGCGAGGCCAGGATGGTGGCCGCCCGGTCGTGCCGGTCGTCGATCACCTCCATCAGGTCGCGGCGCTGCTCGGCGGTCAGCCGGATCATCGCCCAGTCGTCCAGGATCAGCAGCCGCGTGCGCGCCAGCTTGGCAAACGCACGCCGGTGCCGCCCTTCCACCCGGGCAATCGCCAGGTCGTCCAGGAGGCGGGGGAGGCGCCGGTAGAGAACCGGGAAGCCGTCCCGCGCCGCCTGATGGCCAAGCGCGCAGGCGATGAAGGTCTTGCCCACGCCGGTCGGCCCGGTCAGCAGAACCGAGCGCGCCGTGCGGATCCACTGGCCGCTGGCCAGCGTCTGGATCAGCCCGCGGTCGAGCCCGCGCGGAGTGCGCAGGTCGAGGTCCTCCAGACAGGCGGTCTGGCGCAGGTTGCTGGCCTTCAGCCGCTGGCCAAGCGCCGCGTCGTGGGCGGCCGTGTGCTGGAGGTCAACCAGCAGCGCCAGGCGCTCCTCGAAGGTGAGCGCCTCGATGTCCGGCTGCTTCATCTGGGCGAGCAGCCCGTCGGCCATGGCCGACAGCTTCAGCGCGTGCAGTTTCTCGATGGTCTGGTGCAGCATCGCTCGTCCTCAATGATAGTAGCCGGAGCCGCGCACGTTGCCGTGCTCGCCGGGGCCGCCCTCGATGGGCTCGGGCAGGACAGGCCGGGTGGGCGCCTTCAGCAGCCCTTCCACGAAGCGCGGCGACAGCACCCCGGCCGCCAACGCCCGCTCGCACGCCTTCTCCAGGGCCATGGCGCCATACTTGGCGGCTAGGCGCACGACGCCGCAGGCCGCCCGCACCCCTTGTTCGACATGGCGGCGCGAGGCAAGCAGCCGGTCAACGTAGGTGGCCGTGGCCACGCCGATCTCCGCCGCCTCGGCCCGCATACGTTCGGGCGTGCGTTCCAGCACGGCGCGATGGCCCGGCGGTCTGTGCTCGGGCAGCGTGGTGTGCCCGCCCTTGATCGAGCTGCGCGGATGGCTGGCCACCCGCTCGCCGCGCTGGAAGATCGTCACCAGCGTGGCGGTGGTGAACACGTCCACCTTGCCGCGCGCCAGGGCGCAGGGCACGGAATAGTAATGGCCGTCGGCGATGACGTGGTAATCGGCGCCGACGGTCCGGCCAAGGTCCCATTGCCCCACGACGTAGGGATCGCTGGGCAGAGGCCGCAGCAACGCCCGTTCCTCGGCCTCGAACACCGAGCGGCGGGTTCCCTCGCGTGGCGGCGACAGCGGCCGGTTGTTGAGCGCCTCGCGCAGCGGCATCATGGCCGCGTTCAACTCGCCCAGGGAGAAGAAGGTCTGGTGGCGCAGCGGCGCCAGCACCCAGCGTTCGACCTGGAGGACGGCGTTCTCCGCCGCGGGCTTGTCGCGCGGTTTGCGCACCCGGGTCGGCAGGATGGCGGTGCCGTAGTGCCGGGCCAGTTCGTAGTAGCTGGCGTTCAGCACGGGGTCGAAGAAGTTCGCCTTGGTGACGCCGCTCTTCAGGTTGTCGGGCACCAGCGCGCCGGGCACCCCGCCCAGGAAGCTGAACGCCCGGACATGGGAAGCGAGCCAATCCTCCAGCTGCTGAGTCCACGTCGCCTCGGTGTAGACCAGCCCGGAGAACGGCAGGCAGGCGACGAAGACCTGCGCCTCGCGCGCTTGGCCGCCGTCCATCACCACGACGGTGTCGCCCGCGTAGTCGACCTGCAACGCCTCGCCGGGGCGGTGCTCCTGGCGCAACGTGACGCCGCGGCCCTGCTCGCGCCGCCAACGGCGGAAGTAGTCGCAGAACTGGCTGAAGCCGTAGCCGCCGGGGCTGGCCTTGATGTACTCGCCCCAGACCAGCTTCAGGGTGAGGTGCTTGTGGCGGCGCAGGTCGCGCTCGACCTCGGCCCAATCGGGCAGCGGGCGCTCCTCCAGCCACTGGCCATCATCGGCGCGCTGGAACAGGCGCCGTTCCAGCGCCTCCTCGCTCAGGTCGTGGACCTGCTCCCAGCGGGTCAGCCCGGCCTTCTCGGCCCGGGCCAGCAAGCCGTTCAGGGTGCCGTTGCTGAGGCCACAGCTGCGCCGGATCTGGCTGTAGCTCATGGCGAGATCGTATCGGAGCCGAAGCACTTCTTTCACCTTCCTCATCGCGGTCCTCGTTCTCGGCATGCCGTCTCTCCTCTTGGCAGAGGAGCAACGGCACGAGCCGTTACTGGTGCGACGAAGGCGCGAGAAGCCGCTCGGCTGCTCAACCCGCTCCGCTGTTCATGCTGCCGTACAGGCCGTTCACTTTCCTCCAGGCGTCCTGTTCAGTTTCGAGCGCACTGTGCACTCACGGGGCTGGCATCGGGTGGCTGAGGCGCTCGGTGCCGGAGGCGGTGTGTGTCCGGACGGCGACGTGCTGTGTTGCCTCACACGCTTGGCCTTCGGCCCACGATGCAGCGCAACCGGCACCGGCCCTCGGTGCCGGGCATGGCCGCCCCTGTCTCGTCGCGCTGCGTTTTCAACACCCGTCAGTCGGTCTCCGAACCGGAGCCGGGCAGCGCCGGCTCGGCGCCGAAGGGCCGGTTGATCACCGTGAGCACCTCGGTCGCGGTGAACAGCCGGTGGCGCCGGTAGCCGGTCCGCTCCGTCAGGATACCGGCCCGCTCCAGCAGCTGAACCGCCGTGTCGGCCGCGCGGAACGTCACGCCGAGTTCCTTGGCCAGCCGGTTGACGGTGATCACCGGGTAGTGCGGCAGCAGGTCGAGGGCGCGCAGCGCCGCCGAGCCGCCGCGGAACGTCCGGCGCCGCAGCCAGATTTCACGGAGCTCCGCCAAGGCGCGGCGCGTCTCCATGAGTTCGTCCACCGTCGCCACCACCGCGTCGGCCAGGAAGCCGACCAGCACGTGCCACTCGAGACGCTGCTGCGCAGCCTTGAGGGCGTCATAGTACGCCTGCTTGTGTGCCTCGATGTACGGGCTGAGATAGAGCGGCACGCGCCCCTCGGCCGCCATCATCAGCGGCAGCAGCAAGCGGCCGACGCGGCCATTGCCGTCGCGGAACGGGTGCACGGCTTCGAAATGGGCGTGCCCGATCGCCATGCGGGTCAGGATGCCCTGCGTCATGGCCTGCATCCCCTCGTTCCGCAGGTATTCGAGGTTCTGATCGAGGCACGCCGGCACCGCGGCGGGCGGCGGCGGGTTGAACGTCGAATACTCGATTCCCGCACCACCGATCCACACCACCACCCGGCGGAGGTCACCGGGCACGTCCTTGTACGCAGCGTCTCCCGTCATCACGGAGCGGTGCAGATGCCGCACCAGGTCGAGCGTGAAGATCGCCGTCCGCTGCGTCTGCGCGCAGGGAGTCAGCCGGTCGAGCGCCCTGGCGTAATCCCGCACCTGCACGGCCGCCGCCGTCGCGCCTCCGTCGTCCGTCTCTTCGACGACGAGCAGTTCGTCGAGGGTCGAATTGGTGCCCTCGATGCCGGCGCTCGACACCGCCTCACGCCGGGTCAGCACGCGGCTCAGCAGGTACGGGTCGCGCAGGCCGGCCGCCAGTGCGTCGACGCTGGCGAGGGCTTGGTTGGCGGCCTCGCTGCGCGCCAGCACCGAGCCCAGCGGCACCGCGTCTTCCGGTGGCGGCAGCGGCACGACACCGTAGTGCGCGTGGTGCGGTTCGGGCAGGCGGACGAGCCGCTGGCGAACGTCATGGCACAGGTCTTCGCGGCGCATAGGGGCATAACCTTCAACGAGCGGCCGTGTCACACCATCTTGTTGAAGGTTATCATGGCAACCTACATTATAGCAACCAGGAGTGGACTGTGGTAAAGGTTGTTTGTCTGCCATGGCTGGCGGCTGCAGGCAGCCGCTTCCCAGCCGCCGCCGTCCACCGCAGCGGGGTTCTCACGATGATCCGAGCGACGCCGGCATGCCTTGCGCTCGCGCACCAGCGCCGCTTGCAATTCCATCGCCACCCTCCCCCACGGCCTGCCGCACCCGCTCCAGTGCCACCCGGTCCCGCCCGGCGCGCCAGCGGCCACGGGTTGCCCCCCGCAACGCCAATGAAGCGGGCCGATGGGTTGCCCGCGTCCGGCAGGGGCTCTGACGGCGGCCGACTCATCGATACGTACTCTTGTGACGCCCCGGACTCCGGCAGCGTCGGCCCGCGACTCGTACTCTTGTGACGCCCGTCACCGATTCCGCCAGCGCCGGGCCACATGGGATCCCTTATGTCTTCACCTCCTGCACCGGGGCTGCGGCGTTGCTCCGCCCCGGCCGGCCAGCCCACGTACTCTTGTGACGCCGCCGCCTCGTACTCTTGTGACACCCCCCACCCTGCCCCCGCGGCACGCCAGCGCGTACTCTTGTGACAGCATCACGGCCCTCCGCCCTTGGCTCCCTGCGTACTCTTGTGACGGTCCACCGATTCGCCATCCACCAAGGAAATGGCAAACATGCCAACCGGTTTATCCCCCGTATTCTTGTGACACCACCAGCGTACTCTTGTGACGCGCGACTCGGCGCGACTCGGGTTATCCCGCGTACTCTTGCGACGAAGCAAGTAGTAGATACCAAATAACTTCTTCAATTAGCCCCGTCACAAAAGTACGTGTTGCCTCTGACCGCGCGAGCACGGCATGGTGCCGGCACACAGAGAGGAAAGCATGGCCGAGATTCATGATCTCGTCCGGCAGCATGGCCGAGATTCATGATCTCGTCCGGCAGCATGGCCGTGACGAAGCCCGCCGGTTGGTGCCCGCCGAGGAACGTCACCTCGTCGATATGGCCGCCGCCATGCTCGCCATCGAGAATCCAACCCTTGGCATCACCTACAGTGGATTCTGCCTCACCGCCCTGCCCCATCGAAAGCTTCCCGACGATCAGCGCTGGGAACGCCAGGGACACCAGGTGCGGCTCGTGGTTGAACCCGGCGTGCTGCCCAGTCGCGACGGTGCCACACAGCTCTACGGCGTACCCTATGGCTCGCGCGCGCGCCTCATCATCCTCTACCTGCAGACCCGGGCCATCCAGACCAACAGTCCTGAGGTCGAGCTGGGCGCCTCCATGCGTGAATGGATGGGACGCATGGGCGTGTCCGGCGGCGGCAAGCAGTATCGGGACGTCCGGGATCAGGCCAACCGCATCTCCGCATGCAACCTCACCTTTATCTGGCACGACCGCGGCAGCGCCAGGTTCCAGAAGGACAGCATCGTCAGGGGCGGAATACAGCTCTACGAACAGGACGAGGAAGACCAGCAGATGCGGCTGTGGGTCGACACCGTCCGGCTCAGCGACTCCTTCTTCACCGCCTTGCGCGACCATCCGGTGCCGGTCGCCGAGCCGGCGCTGCGGCAGATCGCCAACAACTCCACCGCCATCGACGCCTACATCTGGCTTGCCTACCGGCTGCACTCCTTGGAGCGCCCGACGCCCGTCACCTGGGCCGCGCTCTACCAGCAGTTCGGCGGCGGCTATGCTCAGCTCCGGCAATTCAAGGCCCGCTTCCTCGAACCATTGCGGGAGGCCCTGGCGGTCTACCCAGACGCCAAGGTCGAGGTGGACGACACCGGGCTCGTCCTGCACCCGTCCCGCCCCCCCATTCTTGGGCGCACCGTGCGGCTGCTGATCTGATCGGCCGCGTTGAGGCGCGTACTCTTGTGACGGGCCAGCGCGTACTTTGGTGACACGTTGCCTCGTACTCTTGTGACGCCCCCAACCGCACACCACCCCGACCTGTGCCAGAAGCCCTTCGTGCCAAGTTTTGGGACCGGCACCACCGGCACGCTCTCCGCTTGGTACCGTGTCACGGTCGGCGACAAATCAAAGCGATCGACGCCAGCAACACGGAATCCGACCACATCGTCCCCGATGTGGTTCGAGAGGTCTGGAGTGATGTCAGCCCCCCGGCATCCCCCCAGAACTGGCCGGGCACCTGTTCGTGCTGCGAGCCGCCCTGGTGCAGCATCATGCTGACCAGCGGGTTGCGCGGCCGACGCCAGCGGTGGATAGCACGAACAGACCGACATCCCGGCATGTCCGCCGCTTCGTCACACGGCAGGCGCCCGAACGGCTGCGGCTCGGTGCCACGCCAAGCCGCGTCACGCGGGTCTCCCATATCACCCCGGCCCGACCCATCGGCCTTCTGCTCTCGAAGATCTTCAGGATCGGTCTGATCACCTGCTAACGACCGTGCGCACGGCGCGTGTCGCGCTATACTCCGGTGCATTGCCACTGGCGGCTACCTCTTTCGGTGTGTATGCTCTCCACCGTCTCACCGTGAGACACACCGGCGGCATTTTTTCGCGCGCTCGTGTCTCACGGGTGAAACATCACCGGCCATGCCTCACGGGTGAAACACGATGCAGCCGCTTGCGCCGTCGCCGGCGCCGAAACGCTTCCTGATCACCAACCTTAAGGGCGGGTCGGGCAAGACCACGCTGGCACAGAACCTCCTTGTCGCTGCGGCGCTCGCGGGGCATCCCACGGCTGGCTACGACACCGACGCTCAGGCTCAGCTGGCGGAATGGTGGCAAGCCCGTCCGGACGAGGCCACGCCGGTGGGCATGTACGCCCGCCCGCTCAAAGGCATGCACGAGGCGCTCGCCGCCGCCGAAATCGAGGGGCCGGAAGCCGTGCGTGCGGCTGCGCAGGCCATCACCGACGCTCTGACGCCAGACGAGCCGTGCGAGGTCCTGGTGATCGACACGCCGCCTGGTATCGAGGCCTATCCGGCCGCCTACAAGCTGCTGGCCCTGGCCGCCGACATCGTCGTGGTGCCCTGCCAACCCAATCAGAAAGACCGCAGCTCAACCGAAAAGCTGCTCGACTTCCTGGCACCGCTGCGCAAACCGGTGGTCACCGTGCTGTCGCGCGTCAAGCCGCGCGTCTCCGATACTGCCACCACCCGGCGGCGCCTCGCGGCATTGGGCGCCGACGTCTGCCCGGTCGAGATTCCCGATCTCACGGAAGTGCACCGGGCCGGCGAACGCGGCCTCGGCGTCATGGAAGTGACCGGGCTCAAAAGCGCTGAGGACATGACGGCCGTGTGGAAGTATCTCTCCAGCCGAGCGGGGATGGCATGACGACCAAGGCGGCCCCGTTCAAGCTCACCAAGGGCCAGCTGCGCACCGACACGCGCGTGGAGGCCATCGACCGGGCACGCGTCATGCTCACCACGGCCGAACAGTTCCGCGATGAGATCAGCCGGCTGTGGTTCGAGAACGAGCGCCGGTTCGTCGAGATCGGCGAACTGCTGATCGACGCCCAGGAGCGCTTGAAACTGGAAGGCGGCGAGTGGATCGCCTGGGTGGAGGCCACCCTGCCCTTCAAGCGCGGCGTCGCCCACAAGCTCATGGCGGCGGCCCGCTTCATCCGCGACGAGGCCCTGCGCGCCCCTGAGCGCATCGCCTTGCTGCCGCCCTCCTACTCCACCGTCTACGAGATCTCCACGCTGCCCGAGCCGCTGCGCGAGGAAGCGTTCCGGGCCGGCCTCATCACACCGGCGACGCAACGCGGGGCGGTGAGCGAGTTCAAAAGGGCGAGCAGCGCCAAGCCCGACGAGACGGCGGCGGAGATGCTGCTGCGCCGCGAACTGCGGCGCTTGGAGCGACAGCGGGCCGCCCTCGACACCCGCATAGCCGAGATCCGGCGGCGGCTGGGCGAGTCCTGATCCCTGGCGGAGCCTGGCCGTGCGTCACGCCCCGCCCTCTTCCTCTTCTGCCGCCAGCCTTCCAAACTGCCCGGCGAAGGCGGCGCGCTCCAGGCACACGATGCCCGCACAGCGCGGCATGTCCATGCCCCGCTCACCAACGTGGCGCCTCGCGCCGTTGCTCTGCCCGCCACGCGGCGGCCTGGATCGCCGGAGTGGTGCGCAGCTCGGCCGGGTCCGCGGGCAGCCTCGGGCCGGCGGGCCGACGCCGGGGCAGCGCTGCGGATCGAAGCGATAGCCGACGCGAGCGTGCGGCCATTCGGTGAAGCGGCAATCCTGCGGCATCCAGCGGGTATGGCGCCCCTGCCACCACACGTGGTCGCCCGGCGTTGGCAGCTCTGCCGCCGACTCCATACAGTTGGCCGCCTTGTCGGCCCCGTCCATGCATAACAGCCGCGTATGCCCGCCCACCGTGGGCACCTCGGCGGTCCGGCCACCCACCTCATCAGCCTCCCTACCCTTGCGCGTCAGCACGTCCGCAAGTTCGGTCAGGCGTGCAAGCTTCCCTGTGTCCTGCACCGCATGGAGGTGGACGGCGCTGACGTCCGCTTCGGCAAGGTGCTTTCAGCCGGGCCGATCACCGACCCAGCCGCCCGAGATCCCGTCGCCGGGACGCGGGATCCGGAGTGCCGGGTGATTGCTGGTGAGCCCGCTCTCACGGGTGGGGATCACGCTTCGTGGGATCGGCTCTCGCATTCCTTCTGATCGCATGGTGAGGCGGCCACGTGCCGACCACGGACGGACGCAGGAAGCCGGCGGCGGCGAGCGGTCATCCGTCCTCGCCGTCGAGTGGGGAAGAGGGAGAGACGGGGCGGACTCTCGGTGACGGGCTTCGGGGTTGGAAGAGAGGCTTCCGGCCGGCCCGTCGCGGAGACCCGCCATGCCCGACACCGCGCCAACCGCCCGCTCCGTCGCCGACCGGAGCAACCTCTATGCCGAGATCACCGCCCGCATCATCGCCGAACTGGAGGCCGGCCGGCTGCCCTGGGTCCAACCCTGGGGAACCCCGGCCACTTCCGCCCCGCTCGGCCTGCCGCGCAACGCCGCCACCGGACGCGCCTACACCGGCGTGAACGTGCTCATCCTGTGGGGCGCCGTCGTCGCCCGCGGCTTCTCCGGCCAGGGCTGGCTCACCTTCCGTCAGGCTTTGGCTCTGGGCGGCCACGTCCGCAAGGGTGAGCGCGGCACCACCGTCGTCTACGCCGACCGTTTCATTCCCGACGACGAGCGCCGGCGCGCGCGGGACACCGGGGACGAACTCCAGTCAGTCCCCTTCCTGAAGCGCTTCACGGTCTTCAACTGCGACCAATGCGAGGACCTGCCCGACAGCATCGCCGTGGCGCCGCCGCCAATCCCGGAGGGGCTGATCCTGCCGCGGGCCGAGGCGCTGATCCGCGCCAGCGGTGTGGATGTCCGCATCGGCGGCGCCCGGGCCTTCTACAGCCCCCAGCACGACTACGTGCAGGTGCCGCCTCCGCAGGCCTTCTTCGAGCCCGTCAACTGGCACAGAACGGCTCTCCATGAGCTGAGCCACAGCAGCGGTCACCCGGAACGGCTGAACAGGGATCTGTCCGGGTCTTTCGGCTCCCGCAAGTACGCCTTCGAGGAACTGATTGCCGAAATTTCGGCCGCCTTTCTCTGCGCGGCGCTCGGCATCGTCCCCACCGTCCGCCACGCCGATTACCTCGGTGTGTGGTTGGACGTCCTTCGCGCGGACGATCACGCCATCGTCCGCGCCGCCAGCCAAGCCAGCAAGGCGGCCGACTACCTCCTCGGCTTCCTGCCCGAAGCCGCCCCCGCGGCCGGTGACGAGCGGGAGTCCGTGTGATGGGCGCGCTCTCCTCACGGTGCCCGCCGCCCGAGCCGGCGGCGGGGACGATCCGGCTGCGCGTCCTCAGTCTCGGCGCCGGCGTCCAGTCCACCACCCTGGCCCTGATGGCGGCGCACGGCATCATCGGCCCGATGCCCGACTGCGCCGTTTTCGCCGACACCGGCTGGAAGCCGCAGGCCGTCTACCGCCACCTCGCCTGGCTGATGGCGCCGGGGGTGCTGCCCTTTTCCGGTCCACGTCGTCTCGGCCGGCGACCTCCGGGCCGACCTCCTGGCCGGGGCGCGGGGGCAACACCGGGCGTCCATCCCCGCCGACACCCGCACCGTCACTCCACCCGGGACCGTGGTCCCGCTCGTCGACGAAGACGGCCAGGGCGGGACGGTCGTCGTCGGCACGCGCGTCCTGCCGGCCGGCCGCGTCGCCATCGGCATGATCCGCAGACAGCGCACCGGCGACTGCAAGGTTGTGCCGATCCGCCGCAAGGTGCGCGAATTGGCCGGGATCGCCGGCCGGCGCTCGCCCACGGTTGCGATGGCGGAGGAGTGGTTGGGGATTTCGCTCGAGGAGGCGGCGCGCATGAAGCCGTCGGTCGAGGGCTGGCAGGTCAACCGCTGGCCGCTGGTCGAGCGGTGGATGACGCGGCGCGACTGCCTGCTTTGGCTGGCCCGGCACGGCTATCCGGAGCCACCCCGCAGCGCCTGCATCGGCTGCCCCTTCCACTCCGACGGCCCACTGGCGGCGGCTGCGCGACGGCGATCCCGACGCCCGGGCCGACGCCGTGGCGGTGGACCGGGCCATCCGCACCGGTTTTCGCGGCATCCGCGGCGAGGTCCATCTCCACCGCTCGGCCGTGCCGCTCGACGAGGCGGATCTGGCGACCGATGCCGACCGCGGCCAGCTCGATCTCTGGCCCAAAGAATGCGAGGGCCTGTGCGGTGTGCAGCTCCCGGTCCCCCTGATCGTCGGCGCACGGCGTGGGTGAGGCGGTCCGTCCCGGCAGCGTGGTGAGACCGGACGTTCAGGCGGGCGGCCGCTCGGACGCTTCCGGAGAGCGGCGCCATGAGGCGATGGTCCGCACCACCCGCAGGGCCTCGGCGTTGTCGTCGATGCACACGTGGCGCCGCAGTTCCGCCACCGCCGGCCATTCGCCCCGTTCGTCGAAAGCCCGGCGCACCGCCGCGGCCATCGCCTCGTCGACCATGAACACCAGAACCCTCCCCGAACGGTTCCGCCGAACCTGGCCGGGATGATGCGCGTGGCGGGGCTCTCCGGCAAGCGGCCGTTCGGGCAGGATGGGAAGCGCCGGCCGGTTGCGGAGCCGTGCCTGGGGCAGAGGCAGAGGAGGGCGGGGGATCGGGTGACGGGTGAAGGAGGTCGGGAGAGAGGCTCCCGGCCGCCCGTCGCGGAGAACCCCACCATGGCCACGTCCAGGATCGTCCTCAACCCCTCGCGCGACATCCCCTTCCACAAGCTGGTGCTGTCCCAGGCCAACGTCCGCACCGTCAAGGCCGGCATCTCCATCGAGGAGCTCGCCGAGGACATCGCCCGGCGCACCCTGCTGCACAGCCTCGCCGTCCGCCCGGTGCTCGACGCCGAAGGCAACGAGACCGGCGTCTTCGAGGTGCCGGTCGGCGGCCGCCGCTTCCGGGCGCTCGAGCTGCTGGTCAAGCAGAAGCGCATGAGCAAGACGCAGCCGGTGCCCTGCGTCGTGCGCACCGCAGGATGCGCCGAGGAGGACTCGCTGGCCGAGAACGTCCAGCGGGCACCCTTGCACCCGCTCGACCAGTTCCGCGCCTTCCAGACCCTGCGCGAGGCCGGGCTGGGCGAGGAGGAGATCGCCGCCCGCTTCTTCGTCACCCCCGGCGTGGTGAAGCAGCGCCTGAAGCTGGCCGCCGTCGCCCCGGCCCTGCTCGACGCCTACGCCGAGGACCGCATGACGCTGGAGCAGCTGATGGCCTTCACCGTCAGCGGCGACCACGCCCGCCAGGAGCAGGTGTGGGAGGCGCTGTCGAAGGCTTACAGCCGCGAGCCCTACCAGATCCGCCGGCTGCTCACCGAAGGCGCGGTGCGGGCGTCGGACAAGCGGGCGCTGTTCGTCGGCGTGGCGGCCTACGAGGCGGCCGGCGGGGCGGTGATGCGCGACCTGTTCCAGCACGACGACGGCGGCTGGCTGCAGGACCCGGCGCTGCTCGACCGGCTGGTCGCCGGGAAGCTGGAGGCCGAGGCCGCCACGATCCGCGCCGAGGGCTGGAGGTGGGTGGAGGTGGCGCTGGCCTTCCCCTACGGGCACAGCCGGGGGCTGCGCCGTCTGGCCGGCGAGCCGGTTCCGCTGAGCGAGGCGGAGCAGGCGACCTACGACGCGCTGCACGCCGAATACGAGCGGCTGGAGGCGAGCGAGCCAGCCGAGGAGGAAGAGCTGGATCGGGTGGCGCGGCGCCTCGCCGCGATCGACCTGGAACTCCGGGCGCTGGAGGAGCGGCCGCTGGTCTACGAGACGGTCGAGGTGGAGCGGGCCGGGGTGTTCGTCAGCGTCGACGCCGAGGGCCGGCTCCAGGTCGACCGCGGCTACGTGCGTCCGGAGGACGAGGCGCCGGTCGAGCCGGTGACGTCGGCGTCCGCTACGGGTGGTGAGGAGACGTCCGCCGACCCGGTCGGCGGGGACGGGGCGGTGGCCGCCCGGCCGGCCGCCATCACGGGAGGTGCCAGCGTGTCGGCCCCGGTGCCGGACGCCGGGCCGGCAACGCCGGAGGACGACGAGGGGCTGAGGCCGCTGCCGGAGCGGCTGCTGATCGAGCTGAGCGTGCACCGCACGCTCGCCCTGCGCGATGCGCTGGCCAACGATCCTGACACCGCCTTCCTGGCGGCGCTGCACGCGCTGTGCCTGCGCACCTTTTACCAGCGCCCCGGTGCGTCGTGCCTGGAGCTGGAACTGCGCAGCGCCGGCTTCGGGGTGCAGCCGCCCGACCTCGCCGCCAGCGCCGCGGCCCGGGCGATCGACGCCCGCCAGCGCGCCTGGAGCGCCCAGCTGCCGGAGGAGCCGGAGGCCCTGTGGGAGGCTCTGGTGGGGTTCGACGGCGACAGCCGGGCGGTCCTGTTCGCCCACTGCGTCTCCTTCGGCCTCAACGCCGTCCACGAGCCCTGGAACCGCGCGCCGCAGCGCGCCGCCCACGCCGACGTGCTGGCCGAGGCGGTCGGTCTCGACATGGCGGCGGCCGGCTGGACGGCGACGGTGGACAGCTACCTCGGCCGGGTGCCGAAGGCGCGCATCCTGGAGGCGGTGCGCGAGGCGCGCGGGCCTGAAGCGGCACAGCTGATCGACCACCTGCGCAAGCCGGACATGGCCCGCGAGGCCGAGCGGCTGCTCGCCGGCAGCGGCTGGCTGCCCGAACCGCTGCGCCGGCCGCTGGACGCGACGGCCGGCGGCGATGCCGGCGCGGACGGCGATGCGGAGGGCGGCGGCACCGCCCTGCCGGCCTTCCTGACCGGCGCCGGGGAGAGCCCGGACGCCGGGGACGACGCGGACCGCACCGAAGCGGCCGCCGCGTGAGGCGCACACCGCGGAGCGGCTCCGGCCGCTCCGCTCCGGCCCGCATCCTTCAGGAGACCCGCCATGGCGATCCCCGATCACGTGAAGACGAACTTCAACACGCTGCTGCGCGCCGCGACCGCCGGCGATCTGGCGCTGGTGCAGGGCACCGACGCCCGCACCGGCAAGGCCCGCTTCATTCTCTGCGCCGTCGTTCGGGACGGCGGTCCGGTGGTGCTCACCCCCTTCGGGCACCTGGCCGACGGCAATCCCTACGAGCTTTACGATCCGCCGTTCGATCCCGGCGGGTAGAGGGCGAGGGCGGCGGGGGCGGGCTGAGAGCCAGACGCTCCAGCAGTTCTCCACGCCACTGCCGCTGGCCGGCGTGGTGGCCGCGGCGGCCGCGCTCACCCCGGCCGACCGGGTGCTGGAGCCCTCGGCCGGCACCGGCCTGCTCGCCGTGTTCGCCGAAGTGGCGGGCGCGGGCCTCGTCCTCAACGAGCTGGCGGACACCCGCGCCGGCCTGCTGGAGCGCCTGTTCCCCAGCGTGCCGGTGTCCCGCCACGACGCCGCCAACATCCACGACCATCTCGATGCCGCGGTCCGGCCGACGGTCGTGTTGATGAATCCGCCCTTCTCGGCGCTGGCGGCGGTGGACGGCCGGGTCGCCGACGCCGCCCTTCGCCACCTCGCCTCGGCCCTGGCCCGCCTGGCCGAAGGCGGGCGCCTCGTCGCCGTCACCGGCGCCGGGCTGGCGCCCGGGCATCCGGCGTGGCGCGACGCCTTCGTGCGCCTGCAGGAGCGGGGCCGCGTCGTCTTCTCCGCCGCCATCGACGGCAAGGTCTACGCCCGCCACGGCACCACGGTGGACACCCGGCTGACCGTCATCGACCGCGTGCCCGCTGCCGACCCGGCGGTCTTCCCGGCCTCGCCGGGCACGGCCCCAGACGCCGCCACGCTGCTGGACTGGGTGCGACGTGATGTTCCCGCGCGCGCTTCCGTTCCCGCCTCGGCAATAGCGCCATTGCCGGTCGTGCCCCGTCCCATGGCGGCGCGGCCCGTGCGCCGGGCGGCGGCCGTGCCGGCGGTCCCGGTGCTGGCACCCGACCCGGCGGCCGTCGAACTGGCCTACGAGCCGCGCGACTGGACCCCGCAGGCGGGCGCCCGTCTCACCGCCGCGCTCTACGAGCCCTACGCGCTCCAGTCCATCGCCATCCCCGGTGCCCGGCCGCACCCGACGCCGCTGGTGCAGTCCGCCGCCATGGCTTCGGTCGCCCCGCCCAAGCCCCGCTACCGCCCGCACCTGCCCGCCGCCCTGGTCACCGGGGGCGTGCTCTCCGACGCCCAGCTGGAGAGCGTCATCCTCGCCGGCGAGGCGCACGCCGGTCATCTCGCCGGTGCCTGGACCGTGGACGAGACCTTCGACACCGTCTCGGCGGCGCCGGACGATGCCGCGGACGCGGTGCGCTTCCGCCGCGGCTGGTTCCTCGGCGACGGCACCGGCGCCGGCAAGGGCCGGCAGGTCGCCGGCATTCTGCTCGACAACTGGCTCAAGGGCCGCCAGCGGGCGCTGTGGATCTCCAAGTCCGACACCCTGATCGAGGACGCCCGGCGCGACTGGTCGGCGCTGGGTCCGGAGCCCCTGCTGGTGACGCCGCTGTCGCGCTTCCGCCCCGGAACGCCGATTGCCCTGGAGCGGGGGATTCTCTTCACCACCTACGCCACCCTGCGCGGCGACGGCGGCGAGGGCGCCGTGCCGCGCCTCCGGCAGATCGTCGACTGGCTCGGCCGGGACTTCGACGGGGTGATCGTCTTCGACGAGTCCCACGCCCTGCGCAACGCCGGCGGTGCCGCCGGCTTCGGCCGCGAGGGCGGTCCCGTCACCCCCTCGCAGCAGGGCCGCGCCGGCCTGCGCCTCCAGCACGCCCTGCCGGACGCCCGTGTGCTCTACGTCTCGGCCACCGGCGCCACCACCGTGCACAACCTCGCCTACGCCCAGCGCCTCGGCCTGTGGGGCGGCGCGGACTTCCCCTTCGCCAGCCGCGCCGAGTTCGTCCAGGCCATCGAGGCCGGCGGCGTCGCCGCCATGGAGGTGCTGGCCCGCGACCTCAAGGCGCTCGGCCTCTACAGCGCCCGCTCGCTGTCCTTCGAGGGGGTGCGCTGCGAGATGGTCGAGCACCGGCTGACGCCGGGACAGGTGGCGATCTACGACGCCTACGCCGCCGCCTTCCAGGTCATCCACGCCAACCTGGACGCGGCGCTGGCGGCGGCCAACGTCACCGGGGCCGGCGGCACCCTGAACCGCGCCGCCAAGGCCGCCGCCCGCTCCGCCTTCGAAAGCGCCAAGCAGCGCTTCTTCAACCATCTGATCACGGCGATGAAGACGCCGACGCTGCTGCGCGCCATCGAGAAGGATCTCGCCGAGGGCCACGCCGTGGTGGTGCAGCTGGTCTCCACCGGCGCGGCGCTGATGGAACGCCGGCTGTCCGACATCCCGACCGAGGAGTGGGGCGACCTGACGATCGACGTCACGCCGCGCGAGCTCGTCCTCGAGTACCTCGCCCACTCCTTCCCGACCCAGCTGCACGAACCCTTCACCGACGCCGATGGCACCCTGTCCTCGCGCCCGGTGTGGCGGGACGGCCAGCCCGTTCCCTGCCGGGACGCGGTCGAGCGGCGCGAGCGCATGATCGGGCGGCTGGCGGCGCTGGAGCCGGTGCCGGGGGCGCTGGACCAGATCGTCCAGCGCTTCGGCCTCGAGATGGTGGCCGAAGTCACCGGCCGCGCGCGGCGCATCGTGCGCAAGACCGACCCCGGCGGGGACGAGCGGCTGGCGGTGGAGAGCCGCCCCGGCTCGGCCAACCTCGCCGAGACCCAGGCCTTCCTGGATGACGAGAAGCGCATCCTCGTCTTCTCCGAGGCCGGCGGCACCGGGCGCAGCTACCACGCCGATCTCGGGGCGAAGAACCGGCGGCTGCGCGTGCACTACCTGCTGGAGGCCGGCTGGAAGGCCGACGCCGCCATCCAGGGGCTGGGCCGCTCCAACCGCACCAACCAGGCCCAGCCGCCGCTGTTCCGCCCGGTCGCCAGCGACGTGCGGGCCGAGAAGCGCTTCCTCTCGACCATCGCCCGGCGGCTCGACACGCTGGGCGCCATCACCCGCGGCCAGCGCCAGACCGGCGGGCAGGGGCTGTTCCGCGCCGACGACAACCTGGAATCCGTCTACGCCCGCGCCGCCCTGCGTCAGCTCTACGGTCTGCTGCACGCCGGGAAGGTCGAGGGCTGTTCGCTGGGGGACTTCGAGGCGGCGACCGGTCTGGCGCTGAGCGACCGCGACGGCACCTTGCGCGAGGAGCTGCCGCCGATCACCACCGTCCTCAACCGGCTGCTGGCGCTGACCATCGGCGTGCAGAACACGCTGTTCGGCGTGTTCGAGCAACTGCTCGCCGCGAAGGTGGAGGGGGCCATCGCGTCCGGCACCTACGACCGCGGCGTCGAGACGCTGGTGGCCGACAGCTTCACGGTGACGAACCGGCGCACCCTCCACACCCACCCGGCGACCGGAGCGGAGACCCGGCTGTTCACGCTGGTCCGGCGCGACCGCAACCAGCCGTTGGGCCTGGAGGAGGCGCTGGCGACGGGGACCGGGCCGCAGGCGCGGTTGCTGGTCAACGCCCGCTCGTGCCGGGCGGCGGTGGCGGTGCCGGCTCCCGGCCTGATGCTCGACGACGGCACGGTGGAGCGCCGGGTGCGGCTGCTGCGGCCGATGGAGCGTCCGACCGTGACGCTGGCCGAGCTGGCGCAGAGCCAATGGCGCCCGGCCGAGCCGGAGGCCTTCGCCGCCGCCTGGGAGCGCGAGGTCGCGGCGGTGCCGGAATTCGCCACCAGCACGCTGCATCTGGTGACCGGGCTGCTGCTGCCGGTGTGGCGGCGCCTGCCGGACACGAACCTGCGGGTGGTGCGGCTGCAGACCGACGCGGGCGAGCGGGTCATCGGCCGGGTGGTGGCGCCCGAGGCCCTGGCCGAGGTGGAACGCAACTTCGGTGTCGGCGGCGGCGACGCTCCGGTGCCGACACAGGAGCAGGCGTGGGCCGCGCTCCTGGAGGGGCGGGTGGTGCTGCATCTGGCCGACGGGCTGCGGCTGCGCCGGGTCACGGTGATGGGCGCCCACCGGATCGAGCTGTCCGGTTTCAGCGAGGGGATGGTGGAGCGGCTGAAGGCGCTGGGGCTGGTGTCGGAGATCATCGCCTGGACGCTGCGGCTGTTCGTGCCGGTGAGCGCGCGCGGGCCGGCGGTGGTCGCCGCGTTGCTGGCCCGCCACCCGTTGCTCCGCGTTGCCGGGCGGGCGGGGCCGTGAAGGGCCGGCGCCATGTCCGCAGCCTCGGAGATGGCGCGGCGCCTCGCGCGGGAGGCCGAGGCGGTGTGCCGCCATTACCTGCCGCACGGGCGGCGGGAAGGGCGCTACTGGCGGGTCGGCGACGTTCACGGCACGCCGGGGCAAAGCCTCTACGTCCGGCTGCACGGCACCGCCACCGGCCGGTGGGCCGACGCCGCCACCGGCGAGCACGGCGACCTGCTCGACCTCATCGGGCTCAACCGCGGTCTCGGCCGGCTGGCCGCGGTGCTCGACGAGGCGCGGGCGTTCCTCTGTGTGCCGCGGGCGCCACCGGAGCGGCGGTGGGAGCCTCCGGCCCCTAGTGCACTGACTCATTCAGAAGGTGCAGGCAGCCGGTCGAGTTTGGTGAAGATGGTGTCAGCGGGCTTGGTCCAGACGAAGGGCTTGGCGGCCTTGTTGTGAGCGCGGATGTAGCGGGTGATGGC
>Ga0196970_1001287_pt1 | contig 17996 bp, 19 predicted proteins | sample S1v_513CmetaG_FD_148672 | JGI IMG/M metagenome (GOLD analysis project Ga0196970, IMG submission 148672) | Soil microbial communities from Anza Borrego desert, Southern California, United States - S1+v_5-13C | ecosystem: Environmental > Terrestrial > Soil > Desert | place: USA: California...
ATCCTGGCCGCCGTCGCCGTGCTGTGGGCGCTCGCCCTCGCGCCCCTGGCGCACGCCCAGGCCGCCGCCCCCCTCGCCGAGGCCGCTGCCGCCGCGGCCCCGTCGGCCGAGCGGGCCCGCCTCAATCAGCGCGTCTTCGACCGCGTCTGGCGCACGGTCGACCAGTCCTACTACGATCCGCAGACCCACGGCGTGGACTGGCGGGCCATGCGGGACCTGTACCGGCCGCGGGCGCTGGCGGCGGCGGACGAGCGGGGGCTGTACGTGGTCCTCGGCGAGATGCTGGACCGGCTGGACGACGCCCATGCCAATGTCCTGTCCCCCACTGCCACCCGCTACGAGGCCAACCGCGACAAGCCCCGACCGCAGCTGGGCGTGCTGCTGCTGCGCACCGACGGCCGCTACCTGCTGGAGGACGTCCGCACCGGCTCGCCGGCCGAGGAGGCGCGCGTGGAGCTGGGCTGGGAGGTGCGGAGCATCGACGGCAGGCCCTTCTTCCCCGGGCTGTCCCTGGAGCCCGGCGTGCCCGTGGCGGTGGAGTTCGTCGACAGCGCCGGCGCCGTGCGGCCGATGCAGCTGACGCCCCGGCTGATGGAGCCGCCGGTGCGCCGCCGCGCCGCCTGGAAGGACGGCGTGATGGTGCTGACCTTCGACGGTTTCGATCCGGGCGTCGGCCGGTGGGTGGAGGCCCAGCTGACCGGCCTGCCGACCGGGACCGCCGTCGTGCTGGACCTGCGCAACAATCGCGGCGGTCTGCTGTCCGAAGCCAACGACGTGCTCAGCTGCTTCCTGCCCGACGGCCTGAAGTGGGCCCAGTACCGCACCCGCCGGGGGCAGGAGGCGATGCTGACTCTCAAGCGCGCCTGCAAGCCCTTCCGCGGACCGCTGGCCGTGCTGGTCAACGGCGCCAGCCGCAGCGCCGCCGAACTGGCGCCGGCGGCGCTGCGTGAACAGGGGCGCGCCGTCATCGTCGGGCGCCGCACCGCCGGCGACGTGCTGATCTCGACGGAATGGAAGCTGCCCGACGGCGGCGAAATGAGCCTCAGCGTGGCGGACATCCGCATGGCCGGGGGCGCCCGGCTGGAGGGCAGCGGCGTCGAGCCCGACATCGCCGCCACCACCACCCTGGAAGATCGCCGCTCCGGCCGCGACCCGGCGCTGGACGCCGCCGTCGAGGCCGTAAAGCATCCCCAGAAACTCCCCGCGCAGGCGAGTTAAGCCCGGCGCCCGCCGGCGAGAATCGGCCATCCTCGGCCCGTGGCGGCGAGGCTGGCATGGCGGGACATTCCACGATCCGACGAACCGGAGACCTGCGGGACGGCGCGCCCCTCTGCGAGGTTCTGCTGTGGAATGCGCTCCGCCACGGCCGCCTGCGCTGCCTGACCTTCTGGCGCGAACATCCGGTGGCCGGCCACTACGCCGACTTCGCCTGTCCCGAACTGCGGCTGGTCATCGAGGTGCAGGGCGCGCGCCCCCGCCATGCCGACGAGATCGTCCGCGACGACTGGCGCGCCGAGGCGCTGGAAGCCGCGGGCTGGCAGGTGATCCGCTTCACCAGCGCCCAGGTGATGGAGGACCTCGGCGCCGTCCTGGCCGCCATCGAGGCCGAAGCCCGGATCATCCGTGGCGTGACCATCCCGCCGGCCGAGAGCGTGGCGCTGCTCGCCGCCCACGCCCCGGCGTAGGCCGTCCTAGCTTTCCACCACCCGTACCTTGCCCGCCGCCTCGCGCGCCCTTTCGCGGGCCTGCTCCACGTCCTCGCCACGCGCCAGGGCCACGCCCATGCGCCGACGCTCGAAGCTCTCCGGCTTGCCGAACAGGCGCAGGTCCGCGTCCGGCACGGCCAGGGCCTCGGCCACGCCCTCGAAGGCGACGCCGCGGGCCTCGACGCCGCCGTAGATCACCGCACTGGCGCCCGGTGAGCGCAGGCTCACGTCTGCCGGCAGCCCCAGGATGGCGCGGGCGTGCAGGGCGAACTCCGACAGGGTCTGGCTGGCCAGGGTCACGAGGCCGGTGTCGTGCGGGCGGGGGCTTACCTCCGAAAACCACACCTGGTCGCCCTTCACGAACAGCTCGACGCCGAAGATGCCGAGCCCGCCCAGCGCATCGGTGACCTTGCCGGCGATCTCCTGCGAGCGCGCCAGGGCGGCGGGGCCCATCGCCTGCGGCTGCCAGCTCTCGACATAGTCGCCCTTCACCTGGCGATGGCCGATGGGCTGGCAGAAGTCGGTGCGCACCGCGCCGTCCGCGCCGCGCGACCGCACCGTCAGCAGGGTGATCTCGAAATCGAAGTCGATGCGGCCCTCGACGATCACCCGCGCCTCGGCCACGCGGCCGCCGGTCAGGGCATAGTCCCAGGCGGTGGGGACCTCCTCGGGGATCTCGACGTAGGACTGGCCCTTTCCCGACGAGGACATCACCGGCTTTACGAAGCACGGGAGACCGACCCTGGCTGCGCCCGCGGCCAGTTCCTCGGCGGAGGAGGCGAAGGCGTAGGGGCTGCACGGCAGGCCCAGCTCCTCGGCCGCCAGCCGGCGGATGCCCTCGCGGTCCATGGTCAGCTGGGTCGCCCGGGCGGTGGGGATGATCGTGGCGATGCCGTCACGCTCGACCTGGGCCAACACCTCGGTGGCGATGGCCTCGATCTCCGGCACGATCAGGTGCGGCCGCTCGAGGTCGATCACCGCGCGCAGGGCCCCAGGGTCGGTCATGGCGACCACGTGGCTGCGGTGGGCCACCTGCATGGCCGGGGCGTCGGGATAGCGGTCGACTGCGATCGTCTCCGCCCCGAGCCGCTGCAGCTCGATGACCACTTCCTTGCCGAGTTCGCCGGCGCCCAGCAGCATGACGCGGACCGCGGAGGGGGAGAGGGGCGTGCCGATCTTCATGCACGCCCCTTAGCCTCAGGCGCCGCGCCGATAAAGGGGGCCAGGACCGTCGGGGAAGAGGATCTCCAGCGCCGAAGGCTTGCCGCTCCCGTCGCGCTGGAAGCGAACCCGCGTCGCCGGGTCGCTTGCGTCGCGGAACAGGTCGCCGCCCATCGGCACGAAGATCTGGGAGGGCCGCCGCCCGCGCACGATGCGGAGGCGATCCCCTTGGGCGGTGACCTTCAGGCCCGAATAATCCCCGGTGAACTCGGCCAGGGCGACGCCGCCGGCAGGCGCCTGTGTCAGGGCGGCCAGCGCCCACTCGGCCTCGGTGCGCATCGGGCCGGCGAGCCGCTTCGCGGATCCTTCCAGGGCAAGCCGCTGGGCCGCGGCGAGGGCGTCGGCGGACGGAACGGCGACGTCGGGGACCACGCCGGTCCCTTCCCAGTTCGTGCCCGTGACCGGGCTGCGCGGCGAACCATCCGAGATGAAGACGACAAACCCGCCCGGCAGGCGCGCCGTTCCACCCGGATTGGCCGCGCCGGCGCTGGCCTCCCCCACGACGACGGCGCGCCCGGCGTTCTTCATCGTGTAGGCGAAGGCCTCGGCCGCCGACCCGGTGCGCCCGCTGATCAGGATGTACAACGGGACGTCCAGGTTGGGCATGGGGTGGCTCTTCAGCGGGGCTTCGCTCTCCGTCCCCTCGCGCGAGTGGAAGGTGTTGTAGATGTCCGCGCCGGGCCGGGTGAAGGCGCTCGACAGATAGCCCACCATGGCCGGCGAGCCGCCGCCGTTGCCGCGCAGGTCGATGATGACCGCATCGGCGCCCGACACCAGGGAGAGCGCCGCGTCCGCCGCGCGCCTCGCCGGGGCCTTGTCGTCGGCGAAGTCGAAGCCCGCGAACATGCGCATGTCGATGTAGCCGAGGTTGCCGGGCAGGATCTCCACGCGACGGAAGCCATAGTTCGCGCGCCGCTGCGGGTCGCCCTGGGGCCGGGCCATCTGCGGCGGCGGGGTGGAGCCGGGCCCGGCGGACAGCGCCGTCGGCGCTTCGGCCGGGGCTCGCCATTCCACGTTGAAGTGGGCGTCCAGGGGCTTTAGCCGGCGGGTCAGCTCGACCGCCAGCACCCGGGGATCGTCGAAGGCGTCGTACGCGCCCCGTGCTGCCTCGGCCCGCAGGTCGGCGGCGATCCTGCTGGCCTTGGCCGCGTCGTAGAAGGTCTCGTCGATGGCCTTGGCGACCGCCTCCACCGTCTCGCGCGGCGCGGGAACTGCGGCGGCCGGGGCGGCGACGACCGGGGCCGCGACGGTGGCGATCACGGCGGCGGTCATTGAGGCGAAGGGGACAAGATTTCGCATGGCGGAACTCCGTGTGGCCCCCTCAGAGACCACCGTCCCGTCAGGGCGGCGAGTTAATTTCCTGTAGGCTGAGCGGGCGCGAGTCCTTGTTTCAGAAGGGATTCGGGCCGGTTTGCGCCAAAGGCGGGCATGACGGCCCCGCTGGTGCGCCAAGCGCGCGCAACGCGGCGGTCCAGCGCCGAATTCGTGCGTCGTCGCCGGGGCGAGAAAAATTGCCTACCGCGGTTGGATCAGGTCCCAGCGGTTTCCGTACAGGTCCTCGAACACCACCACCGACCCGTAGGCCTCGTGACGCGGTTCCTCCACGAAGCGCACGCCGCGCGCGCGATAGGCCTCGAAGTCACGCGCGAAGTCGTCGGTGTGCAGGAACAGGAACACGCGCCCGCCGGTCTGATCGCCGACGCGGTCGGCCTGGGACCCGGTCGCGGCCCTGGCCAGCAGCAGCCGGGCGCCGTCGGAGCCGGGCGGGGTCACCGTCACCCAGCGCTTGCCGCCGCCCATGTCGCGGTCTTCCGTCAGGGTGAAACCCAGCACGCCCGTGTACCAGGCGATGGCCTCGTCGTAGTCGCGGACCACGAGGGCCAGGGCGGCGAGGTGCTGGGCCATGGGCCTACAGCCGCGCCTTTGCCGCCTCGACCACTGCGTCCACGGTGATGCCGAAGGATTTGTAGAGCTCGCCGAAGGGGGCGCTGGCGCCGAAGCCGGACATGCCGACGAAAGCGCCCTTCTCGCCGATGAAGCGCTCCCAGCCCTGCTTCACGGCCGCCTCGATGGCGATGCGCACGGGGGCATTGCCGATCACGCGCTGGCGGTAGGTCTCGCGCTGGGCTTCGAAGAGTTCGAAGCAGGGCACGGAGACGACGCGGGCGCCCACTCCCTCGGCCTCGAGCCGGTCGCGGGCCTCGAGCGCGATGGCCACCTCCGTGCCGCTGGCGAACAGGGTCACCTGGGCCCGGCCGGTCGTGGCCGGGCGCAGTTCGTAGGCGCCGCGGGACGAGAGGTTCTCCTCGGCCGGTTCGACACGCACGGCCGGGGTGTTCTGCCGTGACAGGGCCATGGCCGAGGGCGTGGTCCTGCTGGCCAGCGCGATCTTCCAGCACTCCATGGTCTCGACCGCGTCGGCGGGGCGAAACACGTTGAGGTTCGGGATGGCGCGCAGCGAGGCCAGGTGCTCGACGGGCTGGTGCGTGGGACCATCTTCGCCGAGGCCGATGGAATCATGGGTCAGGACGTGGATCACCCGGATGCCCATCAGGGCGGCGAGGCGGATCGACGGCCGCGAGTAGTCGGAGAACACGAGGAAGGTGCCGGCGTAGGGGATGACGCCGCCGTGCAGGGCCATGCCGTTCATCGCCGCGGCCATGCCGTGCTCGCGCACGCCCCAGTTCACGTAGCGACCGGCGTAGTCCGGCGCGTCGAGAATGGCCGTGCCCTTGACGAAGGTGTTGTTGGACCCCGTCAGGTCGGCCGAACCGCCGACCATTTCCGGGATCGATCCGAACAGGGCCTCCAGCGCCGAGCCGGACGAGACGCGGGTGGCGGCCGTGGGCTTCGACTCCCTCCGCGCGGCGATCTCGGCGTCAATGGCCTCGAAGGCGTCGGCCGGCAGGTCGCCCTTCATCGCCCGGGTGAATTCGGCGCCCTGGTCGGAGGCGGCGAGGCGCGCCTGCCAGGCCTTGCGCAGGCGGCCGCCGCGGCGCCCGGCCCGGCGCCAGGCGCTGGCGATGTCTTCGGGGATCTCGAACGGGGCGTGGGTCCAGCCCAGCTTCTCGCGGGTCGCGGCGATCTCGGCCGCGCCCAGCGCCGCGCCGTGGGTCTTGTGACTGCCCTCCATCGTCGCCGCGCCCTTGCCGATCCGGGTGCGGCAGGCGATCAGGGTCGGCCTGTCCTGGCGGGTCGCCCATCGCAGCGCGCGGCGGATCTGGCCATAGTCGTGGCCGTCGATGCGCTTCACCGCCCAGCCGGCAGCCTTGAAGCGGGCCAGCTGGTTCCCGGTCTCCGACAGGGCGACGGCCCCGTCGATGGTGATCTCGTTGTCGTCCCACAGCACGGTGAGGCGGTTCAGCTTCAGCCGGCCGGCGATGGAGATCGCCTCGTGGCTGATGCCCTCCATCAGGCAGCCGTCGCCGGCGATCACCCAGGTGCGGTGGTCCACCAGGTCGGGACCGAAGCGGGCGGCCAGGTGGCGTTCGGCGATGGCCATGCCCACGGCGTTGCCGACGCCCTGCCCCAAGGGCCCGGTGGTCGTCTCAACGCCCGGCGTATGGCCGTACTCCGGGTGACCGGCGGTCAGCGAGCCGGCCTGGCGGAAGTTGCGCAGCTGGTCCCCCGTCATGGCCTTCGATCCGGTCAGGTGGAGCAGGCTGTAGAGCAGCATCGAGCCGTGGCCCGCCGACAGCACAAAGCGGTCGCGGTCGGCCCAGTCAGGGCGGCGCGCGTCGAACTTCAGGAAGCGGGTGAACAGCACCGTGGCCACGTCGGCCATGCCCATCGGCATGCCGGGGTGGCCGGAGTTGGCCTGTTGCACAGCGTCCATCGACAGGACGCGGATGGCGTCCGCCATCTGTTGCGGCGTGACCGCGGACTTGGCAGGGGCGGGGGCCATGGGCGGCTCCAAAGAAAACAGGCGGGGGAGGGACGGCGCCGCTTTACCTGACGCGCCCGGCGCGTTCTATACGGATTCGTGACCGAATTCCGGCGGAGGCAGGCATGAGCGACGGCCAGGCCGATCTGGAGGCCGCCATCGGGCGGCTCGACAAGGCGATCTCGGGCCTCGAGACGAAGGTGCGTGGCCTGAAGTCGCGCCCCGCCGTGCCTGAGGACGACCTCTTCGCCTCGGCAGCGGCGGCCGACGAGCGCGAGCAGGCCCTGGAGAGGGCGGCGCAGGAAGCGTCCGAGGCGCTTGGCCAGGCTGCGGCCGAGATCCGCGCCGTGCTCGAGGAGGCCTGAGCCATGGCCACCGTGACCGTCGAGGTGAATGGCCGCCCCTACAACGTGGGCTGCGCCGACGGGCAGGAGACGCGGGTCCGCGAACTGGCGCGCCAGTTCGACGAGCACGTCCGCCAGATCGGCCGCGACGTCGGTCAGGTCGGCGACCTGCGCCTGTTCCTGATGGCCGCCCTGCTGGTGTCCGACGAACTGGCCGACATCCGCGGCCAGCTGCACCGGCTGCAGGCCGACCTGGGCGCAGGCGAACCGGGTGACGCCGGCGACGGCGCAGCCGCGGCCAGGGCCGCCGAGGCGCTGAACCGCGCCGCCGAGCGCATTGAGAAGCTGGCGGTCGAGATCGCCTGACGTCGCCTGCTCGACAACGGCGGGAATCAGCGGACTCTGTCCAGGTGCGGGCAAGTCCGCGCTGGACGCTCTCTTACACGCGTCGTCCGGAGCGCACGAGGCGCTCCCCTCCATCCCAAGTCGCATGAACGTCGGACAGCATGCATCGCGCTTGACTCTATATTTCAAGTATTCCAGAACTATCGAACTGATGATCTGGAGCCCCGCCATGAAGCGCATCCACCTGCACGTGAACGTCGAGGACCTCGACCGCTCGATCCGGTTCTACGAGACCCTGTTCGGCGCGCCGCCCAGCGTGGTGAAGGACGACTACGCCAAGTGGATGCTGGACGACCCGCGCGTGAACCTGGCGATCAGCAGCCGCGGCCGCGCCGCCGGCCTCGACCACGTCGGGGTACAGGCCGAAACCTCCGGGGAACTGGCCGAGATCGCCGCGCGACTGAAGTCGGCCGCCGAGCCGACCGTGGACGAGCCCTCCGCCTCCTGCTGCTACGCCTTTTCGGACAAGCATTGGGCCGAGGACCCCTCCGGCCTGCGCTGGGAAACCTTCCACACCTTCGGCGAGTCCACGACGTACGGCCTTACCGGAGAGGCGCCGGCCAGCTTCGTCACCGCGGCGACCGCGAGCCCCGCGTCCGCCTGCTGCGGACCCCGCTGACCGTCGTATTGAGCCCGTCACATAGTTCGGCTATCGCGGAAATATGGAACAGACATCCGCGATAGCCGCCCTGTCGGCGCTGGCCCATCCCGGCCGACTGGAGGCCTTCCGCCTGCTGGTGCGCGCGGGCGCCGAGGGCATGGCCGCGGGCGATATCGCCCGTGAGACGGGCGCCTTGCCCAACACCCTGTCGTCCAACCTCAACATCCTCGGCGCCGCGGGCCTGGTGAAGTCCGAGCGGCGCGGCCGCTCCATCGTCTACTTCGCCGCCTACGACCGCATGGGCGCCCTGCTCGCCTTCCTGATGGAGGACTGCTGCGCCGGCAACGTCGAGATCTGCGCGCCGGCCGTGGAGGCGGCCGGGCGCGCCGCCTGCGCCCAGGGGACCTGCTGACGTGACCATCGAACCGCCGCCGGTCGAGGCGGGAAAGGCCGCCATGTCGCGCTTCGAGCGCTACCTCACCGTCTGGGTCGGCCTGTGCATCGTCGCCGGGGTGGCGCTCGGCCATTTCTTCCCCGCCCTGTTCCAGCAGGTTGGCTCGGCCGAGATCGCCAAGGTCAACCTGCCGGTGGCCGGGCTGGTCTGGCTGATGATCATCCCGATGCTGGCCAAGATCGACTTCCGTGCCCTGCGCGGGGTCGGCGCCCACTGGCGGGGCATCGGGGTGACCCTGTTCGTCAACTGGGCCGTCAAGCCGTTCTCCATGGCCTTGCTCGCGGCGGTCTTCATCGGCTGGCTGTTCCGGCCCTGGCTGCCCGCCGACCAGATCGCCAGCTACATGGCCGGCCTGATCATCCTCGCCGCCGCGCCCTGCACCGCCATGGTGTTCGTCTGGAGCAACCTGACCCGCGGCGAGCCGCACTTCACCCTCAGCCAGGTGGCGCTGAACGACGCCATCATGATCGTGGCCTTCGCACCGATCGTCGGGCTGCTGCTCGGGCTCTCGGCGATCACCGTGCCGTGGGAGACGCTGCTGCTGTCGGTGGGTCTCTACATCGCCGTGCCCGTGATCCTGGCCCAGCTGCTGCGCGGGGTGCTGCTGAAGCACCGTGGACAGGCGGGGCTGGATCGGACGCTGGCGAGAGTCCAGCCGCTCGCCCTGGCGGCCCTGCTGGCGACCCTGGTGTTGTTGTTCGGCTTCCAGGGCGAGCAGATCATCGCGCAGCCGCTGGTCATCGCCCTGCTGGCCGTGCCGATCCTGATCCAGGTCTATCTCAACTCAGGCCTAGCCTATCTCATGAACCGCTTGAGCGGCGAGGCGCACTGCGTGGCAGGCCCGTCGGCCCTCATCGGCGCCAGCAACTTCTTCGAACTGGCGGTGGCGGCGGCGATCAGCCTGTTTGGATTCACCTCGGGGGCGGCGCTGGCCACGGTCGTGGGGGTGCTGATCGAGGTGCCGGTCATGCTGACCGTCGTCGCGGTCGTGAACCGGTCGAAGAACTGGTACGAGCGCGGCGCGGCGGTGCAGCGCGTCGCCGCCCGTTGTCAGCCGCCGATCACGAGATGAGCGTCATGTCCGACCAGGATTTCCCCGTCACCATCTTTCACAACCCGAAGTGCGGCACCTCCCGCAACGTCGTCGCCATGGTGAGAGCAGCCGGCTACGAGCCGCGCGTCATCGAGTACCTGCAGACCGGCTGGACCGCCCAGGCGCTGAAAGACCTGCTCGCCGAGATGGGCAAGCGTCCGGCCGACGTGCTGCGCAGCAAGGGCACGCCGGCGGAAGACCTCGGCCTCCTGAAGGATGCCGTCTCCGACGACGCCCTCCTCGCCGCCATGATCGAGCACCCGATCCTGGTCGAGCGCCCGATCGTCCGCACCCCGAAGGGAACCGTGCTGGCCCGCCCGTCGGAGGCCGTGTTCGACGTGCTGGAGCGCAGGCCCGAGCGTTTCACCAAGGAAGACGGCGAGGTCGTGCGGTTCTAGGCGCTGGCCGAAATCCTCGCCCTTGGACAGGCTGAGAATGAGGACTTCTACTGAACGCAGACGCCGGTCCGCATTCGACCTCATCCCCAGCCTGTCGAAGCACGAGGTCGCGGCGCGACGGCAGCCGTCAGGCCACCTCTATGCCGCCTTCCGGAACTCCGGGTCTCGCGCGTACAGGCCGCGGCGGCCGGGGGCGGGGCGGAAGGCTGCGCTGTCCATGCTTGTCTCGGCCGCACCGAGGACAAGAAAGCCGTCCGGCTCCAGTACGCCGGCGATCTTCTCCAGCACGTCCCGGCGGGTCGGCTCGTCGAAGTAGGTCAGGACGTTGCGGCAGAACACGACGTCGAACCGGCCCAGCCGGGAGAGGTCGCCCATCAGGTTGACCGGCTTCCAGGCGACGGCCTGGCGCAGGCGGGCGTTGGCCCGCCACATCTCGTCGACCTTGTCGAAGTGCTCGATCAGCTGGCGCACCGGCAGACCGCGCTGGACCTCGAACTGGGTGTAGAGCCCCGATTGCGCCTTCTCGAGGCAACGCTGGGAGAAGTCGGAGCCGAGAATCTCGAGCTTCACCTCCGGCATCTGCAGGCCCAGCATGGCGAGCGAGTAGGCTTCCTGGCCGGTGGCGACGCCGGCGCACCAGACGCGGACGGTGCGGTCGCGGCGTCGGGAGGCGATGGCGGGCGCGATCTCGTCGCGGAACAACTCGAACGGCGACCGGTCGCGGAAGAAGGTCGTCTCGTTGACGCTCATGGCCTCGGCGACGGCCCAGATGAGCCTCTCGTCAGGCGCGCGGCGCAGTCGCAGAAGCACCTGCTCGACCGAGGCCATCCCCTCGCGCCGGGCCAGCGGCGCCAGGCGCGGCTCGATCAGATAGGCCTTTTCGGGCGACAGAACGAACCCCGAAACAGCCTTCAGGATCGTCGCCAGATGCTCCACGTGATCGGGTTGGAACGTCACGTCAGACCAGCCCGGTCTCGGTCAGCTTGGAGCCAAGGATGTCGCCGTCGAACGGCTTCATCATGTACTCGTCGGCGCCGGCGGCCAGCGCCTCGCGGATGCGGCGCGGCTCGGTCTCGGCCGTACAGAAGATGACCTTGGGCGTGTCGCCGCCGATTTCGGCTCGCAACTGGCGCAGGAAGGTCACGCCATCCATCACCGGCATGACCCAGTCGAGCAGGATGGCGTCGGGCATCTCGGCGCGGCAGTAGGCCAGGGCCTCGACGCCGTCGGCGGCCTCGGCCACCTCGAAGTCGAGGTCCTCCAGGATGCGGCGCGCCACCTTCCTGATGATCCGGCTGTCGTCGACGATCAGGCAGGACTTCATGCGCGACGCGGCTCCCGGTTGGCGGCGAGCAGGCGCGGTTGGCCGCAGCCTGCCCGGCCATAGTCGGGCGGCGACGGTTAAGAAGTCGTAGGCTCTCAGGCGCCAATCAGGCCGGAATCCGGACCGTGATCACGACGCGGTCTTCGCTCAGTTCCGTCGCCAGGCTGCCGCCCGCCTCGCGCACCACTTCCGACAGCCAGAAGCCTTGGATCCACTGGCCGGCAAGGCCTTCGGCAAGCGCCTCGCCGGCAAGGCCGGTGACCACCTCCGGCTTGAGGCGGGCGCGACGGCCTTCGGAGCGTACGACCATGACGAGGTCCGCCTCGTCGGGACGCACGGTGACGGTCGCGGTCCCGCCCATGGGCAGGGCGGCGCCGCCGATGTGGGCGAGGTTGAGCAGGGCGCGGGCGGTCGGCTTTTCGAATGTCTGGACGCCCACGTCCCAGGAAAGGTCCGCGCGTACGTGGCTGAAATCGTCGCGCACCAGCTTCTCCAGCTCGGCGGCGTCGAACCGCTCGGCCGTGGTGGCCGCGCCGAACGCGACCCGGGCGAAGTTGACGATCGACACCAGCTTGCCCGCGCTCGCCTCGATCAGCCCCATGGCGTCCTCGCGCATGTCCTGCGCCGTAGGGTCCTTCAGAAGGTCCAGGCCCGACACGATCGCACCCGCGGGGCTGATGAAATCGTGGCACAGCTTGGCGGCGATGAAGGAGGCCATGGCGGTTCCGCGGGGCGGTTCGTCGGGGGCGACGTCTTCGGTCGGGAAAGCGGTGTCGGATAGGGTCATGCGGCGCCTCTGCAACTGTGCCGAACCTGCGATGATTTGCGTCTTCTTCAAACCCGGGCGGCGCCCTAGGGTCCCGGCGTGACCGATTCCGCCCCCCAGACCCTTGCCCGACCTGCCGAACTCGGCCGCGCCTTCGCTGACATCTGCGAGGAAGCCTCCGCCCTGATCCTGCCGTTCTGGCGGGCGCAGGTGGCGGTGGACCACAAGGCGGACTCGAGCCCGGTGACCGAAGCCGATCATGCCGCCGAGGCGCTGATCCTCAAGCGTCTTGCGGAGCGTTTCCCGCACATTCCGGTGATCTCGGAAGAGGACGCCTGCCGCGAGGGCACGCCGGAAACGATCGCCTCGACCTTCCTGCTGGTCGACCCGCTGGACGGGACCAAGGGCTTCCTGCGCGGCACCGAGGCGTTCACGGTCAATATCGGTCTGGTGCAGGACGGTCGCGCCGTCGCGGGCGCGGTGGCTGCGCCGGCTTCGGGCCAGGTCTGGTTCACGGGTGAGAAGGGCGCGTTCCGCCGCCGCTTCGGCGAGACCGCCGCGTCCCCCATCCGCGTGCGCGAAAAGCCGGGCGAGGGCCTGGCGCTGGTCAGCCACACCCTGACCGAGGACGAGGCGACGCGCCTGGCGGCGCGCTACGGCTGCCCGAACTGGCAGGGCATGGATTCCTCGATCAAGTTCTGCCTCATCGCCGAGGGTCGAGCCGACATCTATCCGCGTCCGGGCCGGACCATGGAGTGGGACACCTGCGCCGCCCAGGCGGTGCTCGAGGCGGCTGGCGGCCGCGTCATCACCGACGAGAGCCAGCCCCTGCGCTACGGCAAGGCCGACCTGGGCTTCGCAAACAGCGGCTTCCTGGCCATGGGCGGGTAACGGAACCCGCTGTCTCCCGACCCTCAGGGCGAGGATTTCGGACCCGTTCCCCATAGGCTACGCTCCTTCCGCCGGAGGGGGATTCCATGCACAGCTTCACGCCCTGGCCCGCAGCCTTCGCCGTCTGCCTCCTCGGCGGAGCGGCGCAGGCCGCGGAGCCTGCCTGGTCTGGCGAGTGGGACCTCGTTGCGGAGTTCGACCAAGGCCGTTCGGCGTCCACGCTGAGCCTGACGCTCGAGGAGGGCAAGGTGGCCGGCGCCTCCGGCCCGCTGGACGAGGCCGGATTTCTGCCGCTGACCGTGCGTGGCAAGCCGGTGCGGAACGGGGTCGAGGTCGAGTTCTTCTACAAGGACGCCCCCGTGGGGACGGCGACGCTGACGGGCGACGGCGAAAGCCTCTCGGGTCGCGGCAGCCTGTACGCCGTGCCGGTCCGCCTGAGCGCATCCCGCAGGACGGCCGTCGCCGCGCCTGCGCGGACCCACGACGTCCAGCCCCGAGCCTATACGGTCCAGTACTCCGCACGGACGACGCCGATCCTGCGGATCCGTCCAGGCGACCGGGTGCGGACCTCGACCCTCGACAACATGGGACGCGACGAGCGGCTGACGTTCCGATGGATGCCCGGCAACACCCTGACCGGGCCGTTCTGGATCGAGGGCGCCATGCCGGGCGACACCCTGGTAGTTCGGCTGGAGAGGGTGGCGCTGAATCGGGACACTGCCGAAATGTGGGGCGGATCGATCAACGCGAAGGCAACGGGGGCCTACGAGCAGAGCCCCACCCCGGGGTGGGGCCGAACCTGGTTGCTGGATCGAGAGCGGGGGGTGGCTCGCCCGGGGGCTCCTTCGGGTCGTGTGGCCGGGCTCGAGCTTCCACTCAGGCCGATGATCGGCTCCATCGGCGTGGCGCCGCCGCTGAACCAGACCTGGTTCGCGGGCGACCTAGGTTTCCACGGCGGCAACCTCGACTACCAGCGGGTGACGGAGGGCACGACGCTTTACCTCCCGGTCTGGCAGGCCGGCGCCTTCCTCGCACTGGGCGATGGCCATGCCCTCCAGGGGGATGGCGAGATCACCGGCCAGGGCCTGGAAACCTCGCTCGATGTCGAGTTCACCGTGGACCTGATCCGCGGCAAGACCCTTGGCCAGGTCTGGATGGAGGACGCCGAGGACGTGATGGTGTCGGGCATCGACAACTCGTTGGACGACGCCCTGCGGATGGCCACCACCGGCATGGCGCGATGGTTGAAGGACCGCTACGGCCTGACCGATTCCGAGATCGCGACGCTGATGGGGGCGGCGGTCCGATACGACATCGCCGAGGTGGTGGATGCGCGGCCACATGTGGTGGCGCGGCTCTCGAAGAAGATCCTCGCCACGATCGGGCCCGCCGCACCCTGACCCTCGGCTCTTGCCGGTCAGGTTTTTGAGCGTACGCCCTCTGGCGTCTGCGACAGTCTGTCGCCATGTTCCCCGCCTGAACGCCCCGGGGACCGCCGCATGACCGACACCGCCTCACGCATCGCGCAGTACGACGCCGCCCGCCACCGCAAGGCCGGCCGGGGCAGGATCTATCCTTCGATCCTCGACACCATCGGCGACACGCCCATCGTCGGCCTGCCGCGGCTCTCGGCGCAGGAAAAGCCGAAGGGCGAGGTCGTGGCCAAGCTCGAGTTCTTCAATCCGATCGCCTCGGTGAAGGACCGAATCGGCGTGGCCATGATCGAGGCGCTGGAGGAGGCCGGCGTACTGACGCCGGGCGCCACCATCATCGAGCCGACCAGCGGCAATACCGGCATCGCGCTGGCCTTCGTCGCCGCCGCCAAGGGCTACAGGCTGATCCTGGTCATGCCCGAGAGCATGTCGATCGAACGCCGCAAGATGTTGGCCCTGCTGGGCGCGCAGCTGGAACTGACGCCGGCCGAGCAGGGCATGAAGGGCGCCATCGCCAAGGCGCTCGACCTGCACCAGGCTACCCCCGGATCGGTCATGCCGCAGCAGTTCGACAACCCGGCCAACCCGGCGATCCACCGTGTCTCGACCGCCGAGGAGATCTGGAACGACACCGAAGGCCGCGTCGACGTCATCGTCTCGGGCGTCGGCACCGGCGGCACGATCACCGGCGTCGGCCAGGCGCTGAAGGCGCGCAAGCCCTCGCTGCGGATGATTGCCGTGGAGCCCGAGGCCTCGCCGGTCCTCTCGGGCGGCGCGCCCGGTCCGCACAAGATCCAGGGCATCGGCGCGGGCTTCATTCCCTCTATCGTCGACCGTTCGGTCGTCGACGGCGTCGAGCAGGTGTCCAACGACGACGCCTTCGCCATGGCGCGCCGGGTCGCTAAGGTCGAAGGACTTCCGGTCGGCATCTCCTCGGGCGCTGCCCTGACGGCCGCGTTCCGGCTCGCGGCGCGGGACGAATATGCGGGCAAGCTGATCGTCGCCATCATCCCGAGCTTCGCCGAGCGCTACCTGTCGACGGCCCTGTTCGAAGGACTCTGAGCGCAAGCGCCGCGTCCAGCGCCCGCTTTTCGCTGCAAGCGACAGCAATCCGGCGAGATTTCCCACCGGACCTTGGCCATTGTTGGCCGAGTTCATGGAGACGAAATCGATGCGCGCCCTGTTGCTGTCCGCCCTTCTGGGCCTGTCCGCCGGGCCGGCCCTGGCCGCCGACGACCTGACGGCGCTCAGCGACGAGTTCAACGGCAATGAGTTGTCCGCCGACTGGACCAGCTTCGAGCCGACCTTCGGCTGGCCCGACCGCACCAAGACGCTCGACGTGGGCAAGACCACCCCAGGCGCCCTTCACGTCCAACCCTATGACGTGGCGTGGGTGCGCGACCTGGTCGGGCCGTTCCTGTTCAAGACCGTAGAGGGCGACTTCGATGTCCGGGCGCGGGTGCGGGTGCGGGGCAAGGACGGTCCCATCCCGGGCGGAACCTGGTCGCTGGGCGGCATCCTGGCCCGCACGCCCAACGGCAACACGGCCGATAGCTGGCAGCCGCGTATCGAGAACTGGCAGTTCATCACCACCGGCGTCGGCAATAATCCCGGCGAGCCCATGACCGAGACGAAGGCCACCTACAACAGCTTCTCGTCGCTGAAGCTCCGGCCGTTCGGGACGGGCTGGGTCGAGCTGCGCATGGTGCGCGTCGGCATGGCGTTCGTGGTGCTGGCCCGCGAGGGCGGGGGCCCATGGCAGGTGCGTGACCGCTTCTACCGCATGGAGCATCGGCCGCGCATGCAGGTGGGACTGCACTTCTATACCTCGAGCCCCGATGTACCCGACACCGGCCCCGAGGACCCCCAGGTCATCAATCGGACCCTGAACAAGGAGGCGAAGGTCGACATGCTGATGGACGTGGACTGGATCCGCTACGCCCGGCCGCGCCTGAAGGCACCCGCCGACTGGTACGGCCAGGTCAGCGCCAACCCCCTGGCCGACCCCAACCTGACCGAGGCGCAAATCCTCGCCATGGTCGGCGACTAGGAGAACTCCGGCTTCGCCGCACACGCCGGGTTAACCGGGTTCGGGTTTCATTCGGGTGGAATGCCGAGCACCGAGCCAGCGCCCGACGAACCGGAAGCCCCGGACAGCCCGCCAGAGTCGCGGGCCCGCAAGGCGTTGCTCAAACGCCTGGCGGACGTCGTGTCGCTGCCGGCCAGCCGGGTCAACGCGTTCGAGCGGGCCATGACGGCCGACCTGCTCGTGGAAATGCTGCGCGAGGCCGAGCCGCCCGAACGCATGCGCGTGGCCGCCCGTGTTACGCCCCTGGCCGAGATCCCGAACTCCCTGGTGCGGCTGCTGCTGCGCGACGAGGTCGAGATCGCGCGCCTGCTGCTCGACGACTGCGCCTCGCTCACGGACGCTGACCTGATCGCCTGCGCACGGGACACCGGCGTCGCCCATCGCCAGGCCATCGCGCTGCGCCGCGGCGTCAGCGAGGTGGTGGCGGAGTACCTCGCCGGTTTCGGCGAGACGCCTGTGCTCGAAGCCCTGCTGCGCAACACGACCTCACGGCTGTCGCAGCCCGCGATCGAGATCATGGTGGCGGCCAGCCGCGAGTCCGCATCCCTGACCCACGAGCTGCTGCGCCGCCCCGAACTGCGACCGTCGGGCGCCTACATCATGTTCTGGTGGTGCGATACCGATGCGCGCAAGGGGATCCTGTCCCGCTTCGCCGTGTCGCGCGAAGTGCTGCAGGAAGCGGTCGACGACGTCTTCGCCCAAGCGGCGGAGGAGAACTGGTCCGACCCGCTGTCCCGCAAGGCGTTGCAGTTCATCGAACGGCGCCAGCGCAATCGCGCCGCCATCGAGAAGTCGCCCTACGACAGCCTCGAGCACGCCATCGAGGCCGCCGAAGGCGGCCTGACCCGCACCCTGGTGCAGGAGATCGCCTACCTGTCCGGCGTCAAGCCCTCGACCGCGGCCAAGCTGCTTGGCGACATCGGCGGCGAGCCCATCGCCGTGCTGTGCAAGGCCACGGGACTCGCCAAGCCTTCGGTGCGAGCGCTCTGGCGATCGATGAAGCGACCCGAATTCGAGGATGATGGCGAGACCGTCTCCGCCCATTTCGAGCGGGTGCTGATTACCTACGACATGCTGGCGGTCGATCGTGCCCAGACGGTGCTCCGCTACTGGAACTGGGCGCTGTCGTCGGCGCTCACCCCCGCGCTGATCCGGGCCATCCGCGAGGGCGACGAGGAGTCGCTCGACGAATATTCCGTCCCGCAGCGTGCGGCCATGCTCGCCCTATCGGATGACTTCAAGGCCTGAGCCCTGCCGGGGGGCACGGTGCAGGGCGTCGCGGCGCCGCAACTCTGAATAGCCGCTCCGGTTGTGCTTGCGTCTGCTTGGAGGCGCGCGCCTCGTCGACTGTGCTGGATCACTATTGTTCAGTGGCGCGAATATCGGTA
>Ga0196970_1001288_pt1 | contig 17981 bp, 19 predicted proteins | sample S1v_513CmetaG_FD_148672 | JGI IMG/M metagenome (GOLD analysis project Ga0196970, IMG submission 148672) | Soil microbial communities from Anza Borrego desert, Southern California, United States - S1+v_5-13C | ecosystem: Environmental > Terrestrial > Soil > Desert | place: USA: California...
AACGGCCCGGTCGCCGCGTTGTAGGCGATGGTCAGCCCCAGGCCCTTGTGGCCGCGCCCGCGCGCCGTGGTGAAGAACGGGTCGGTGAGCCGCGGCAGGGCGTCCGGCGCGACGCCGGCGCCGCGGTCCCGCACCGTCAGGCGGTAGGCCGCGCGGCCGTCCAGCCGGTCCGGCGCCAGCGCCACCTCCACCGGGCCGCCGCCGGCCGGGTAGGCGTGCGCGGCGGCGTTGGCCAGCAGCTCGGCCAGCACGCGGTGCAGCGCGGCGCGGTGGCCGCGCCAGGGCGACGGCGCGCCGGTGACGGTCACGGTCAACACCGGCTCCGGCCGCTGCGCCGTGAACAGCCAGCAGCCCTCCTCCACCGCCGTGCGCAGGTCGGTGGATGCCATGGCCTCAGCGTGGTGGTCGGCGGCGAGCGCGTGGAAGGTCTGGGTCAGCGCCACCACGCGGGCGAGGTTGTCGGCGATCAGCCCGATCGGCTCGCGCAGTTCGGCGGCGGCGGCGGGCGCCCTGGCCAGCCAGCCCTGCAGGGAACTCGCCATCGACACGCAGATGCCGAGCGGCGTGTTCATCTCGTGCGCCAGCCCGGTGACCGCCTGGGCGATGGTGCGCTGGCGGCGCAGGTCGGCCTCCGCGGCGCGCACGCGCGCCTCCAGTTCGGCCCGCGCCAGCCGGCGCGAGGTGTCGCGCATCCGGGCGCTCAGCTGCGCCAGCAGCTTGCGCAGCAGGGCGGGGGAGGGGGCGATCAGCGCCCAGAAGGCGTCGTGCTGCATGGTGAAGTAGCGGCACGCCGTGGCGGTGACGATGGTGGCCGAGCGCTGCTCGCCATCCAGCAGAGCCATCTCGCCGAAGCAGTCGCCGGCCGTCAGTGTGGCGATGGCCACGTCGGCGCCGGCTTCCTCGGTGCGCAATACCCGGGCGGCGCCGTCGAGCAGCGCGAACATGGCGTCGGCCCGATCGCCCTCGCGGATCAGCAGGGTGCCGGCGGCCACCGCGTGCACCGAGCCGTGCGCGGCGATGGCGTCGCGTTCCGCCGCGGTCAGGCCGGCGAACAGCGGAACGCTGGCCAGGAGGGTTCCCGAAGACGGCATGCGGCACCTCACCGTAGGGTGAAGAGGCCACTCTAGCAAAACCGGAGGTTTCCGACAGGCATTCCCACGCCGTGAAGGTGGGTTCAGACGACGACGGCCGCAGCCTGGGGACCGTTGCTCTTGCTGGCGGCGGCTTGGCGGTAGGCCTTCAGCTGCTGCTCGTCGGGGAAGCGGCGCTCGATCTCGCCGGTGCTGGCGCTGCGGAACTCCATGACGAAGACGCCGGCCTCCGAATCGAAGCGGCTGCGCGGGTTGAACACCACGACAGGGGGCTGCCGGGCTTCGGCCTGCGGAGCGGCGGGCGCAGACAGGGTGTCCGAGCGCCGGGAGGCTTCGGTGGCGTAGGTGGTCGCGGTTGCGGTACTCGTGGCGGCGATCATCATGGCGGCACCTGTGCCCTGCGCTGGCACGACGGATCCTCATGGTGGAATCGCTGAAAAGAAGAGTCAAATTAAATCTATCGCCCCGTTCTCCAGCACTTTCGAAATGTCAAGCGTCCCCGCGCGAGTTTCGGGCGCGGATTGCTATTTTCTGTCCGCAACCGGCATTGGCTAGGCTCGTAAGTAAAAAAAGGTTACAATACCTCTCGTGTACGCAACTTTCGTAATAGGCCGTCGGTCATAACCGGACGGGAAGCGCATGCGTCTGCAGATGAAAGTAACGTTGGCCATGCTGCTTGCCGTGGCCTTGATCACTTTCACGAACGCCGCCGTGCTGTGGTATGCGATCTACCCCAGCTACTTGGCGCTGGAGGAGGAAGAGGCGGAGCGCAACATTGCGCGCGTGCACTCCGTGCTGGACGAGGACGTCGCGGCGCTGGCGCGCATCGTGACGGACTGGGCGGCCTGGGACGACACCTACCAGTTCATCGACGGCCGCAAGCCCTCGTTCGTGCAGGACAACCTCACCGCGACGTCGCTGGCGAACCTGTCGGTCAGCCTGCTGTACGCCGAGGACACGGCGCGCCGGCCCGTCCTCACCACCGCCTTCGACCGCGCCGAGGGCAGCGTCGACACCGCCGCGCTCGACGCCGCGGGGGGCTTCGCGGCGGCGGCGCGCCCGCTCATCGACCGGGCCTGGGCGGCGGGGGAGGCCAGCGGGCTGGTGCTGGCCGACGGCGGGCTGTTCATGGCCGCCGCCCGCGGCATCCAGCCCAGCGACCGCGGCGCCCCGGCCAACGGCGTCCTGGTGTTCGCGCGCGCCGTCGATGACGAGGTCGCGGAATCGCTGCGCCGCCGCGTCCGGCTGCCGATCGCCTTCGACACGCCGTTGCCGGCCGGTGCGCCCGCCGAGGACATGGCGCTGACCCGCACCGGCGACACCATCGTCGCGGCGTCGGTGCTGCGCGACCTCGACGGGAACCCGCTCCTGACCTTCCACGCCGAGATGCCGCGCAGCATCGAGCTGCTGGGCAGCCGGACCCTGCTGGTGGCGGCGCTGTCGCTGGTGCTGTCGGCGGTGCTGATCCTGTTCCTGCTGTGGGTGGCGCTGCGGCGGATCATCGTCCGCCCGATCCAGAGCCTGACGGCGCGCCTTGCCCCGTCCGGGGAGGCCGACCCGGCGCGCGGAACCGACGAGATCGGCGCCCTGGCCACCGCGCTGGCGCGCCACGTCGAGCTGCAGCGCGCCCTGGTCGAGGCCGACGCCGCCCGCCGCGTGGCCGAGGAGGCCAACCGCACCAAGTCCATGTTCCTGGCGCAGATGAGCCACGAGCTGCGCACCCCGCTGCACGCCGTTCTCGGCTTCGCCGAGATCATGGAGCAGCAGCTGTTCGGCCCCCTCAGCGACCGCTACCGCGACAGCGCCGGCCGCATCCGCACCAGCGGCACGCACCTGCTGAACCTGATCAACGACATCCTCGACCTGTCCAGGGTGGAGGCCGGGGAGTTCAAGGTGGTGGCGGAGCCGGTCGACGTGGCGGCGGTGCTGGAGGAGAGCGTCCAACTCGCCCGCGAGCTGCCGGGGAGCGGCGCGCTGGCCCTCGACGCGGCGATCCCCGCCGGGCTGCCGTGGCTGACCGCCGACACCCGGCGGCTGCGGCAGGTGGTGCTGAACCTGCTGTCCAACGCCGTGAAGTTCACGCCGGAGGGCGGCCGGGTGACGCTGCGCGCCCTGGCCGATTCTGCGGGGCTGGTGGTGTCGGTGCAGGACACCGGCGTCGGCATCGCGCCGGAGCACCTGGAGACGGTGCTGCGCCCCTTCGGGCAGGTCGACAACAGCCACACCCGCAAGCATGACGGCGCCGGCCTGGGCCTGCCGCTGGCCCGGGAGTTCACCCGGCTGATGGGCGGCACGCTGAGCATCGCCAGCGCCCCGGGCGCCGGCACCACGGTGACCGTCGCCTTCCCGCGCGAGCGGCTGCTGGCGCAACGGAAGTCGGCGTAGGCGCCGTCCTCACCCCACCGGCCGGTGCAGCACGTAGCCGCCGTCGTGGAGCGCCAGCCAGCCGTCCTCGCCGGTGGCCGCGGCCATGATCGAGCGCAGCATGCATAGGTACGTGTTGATGGTCTTCGACGGTGGCGGGTCGTCGCCGTAGAGCGCCGCGGCGATGCGCGGCAGCGGCACCGGATGGCGCGCGGCGGCGACGATGCCCAGCACCCTGGCGCAGTTCGGGCTGACCTTCAGCGGCTTGCCATCGACCAGCGGGTCGCTGCCGTCGCGGCCGATCTCCAGCCGGCCGCGGTGCACCCGCGTGCGCAGGGGCGGGGCCGCGCGGCGGCGGATGGCGGCGATGCGCGCCGCCAGTTCGCGCGGGTGCAGCGGGAAGGCCTGGGCGTCGTCGCAGCCGTGCGCCAGGGCGGCGGCGATGTCGTCGACGCGGTACCCGTCCAGCGCGGCGATCAGCGGCCCGTCGTAGCCGGCGCCGCGCACCCGCCGCGCCGCGGCCGGCGCCTGCCAGTCCCAGCCGAGCAGAAAGGCGGCGACGGGGACCGCCGCCGCCTCGTCGGGCGACACCACCCTGACGTCGAAGGGCAGGAGCGCGTCCAGCCGTCCGCGCGCCAGCCCGAAGACGCCGAGGCTCAGAACTCCTTCCATTCCTCGTCCTCGGCGGTGTCGGCGTGCTTCAGCATCGCCTTCGCCGTGGCGGCGTGGTGCGCGGCCGGATGATGGACGGCGGGCTTGCGCGCCGCCGGCTTCGCCGAGGCCGGTTTGGCGGCGGGGGCCGGTGCCCGGTAGGCCGGCGCCAGGGCGGCGGCCATGGTGCGGCGGTCGAGCTTGAAGAAGCCGACCAGCGCCTTGAGGTCGGACGCCTGCCCGGACATCGCCTGCGCCGCCGCCGTCGTCTCCTCGACCAGCGCGGCGTTCTTCTGGGTCATCTCGTCCATGGACGCGACGGTGGCGTTGATCTCGTCCAGCGCGGTGGCCTGCTCGCTCGACGCCGAGGCCATCTCCGAGATCAGCGCCGCCACCTCGTGCACGCCCTTGACGATGCCGCCGAGCGCGTCGCCGGCCTTGGCCACCAGTTCCACGCCATCCTTCACCTGCCCGTCGCTGTCGAGGATCAGCGACTTGATCTCCTTCGACGCCTGCGCCGAGCGCTGGGCGAGGTTGCGCACCTCCTGCGCCACCACCGCGAAGCCGCGCCCGGCGTCGCCGGCGCGCGCCGCCTCCACCGCCGCGTTCAGCGCCAGCAGGTTGGTCTGGAAGGCGATCTCGTCGATCACCCCGATGATGTCGGTGATCGAGTGCGAGGCCGTCTCGATCCGCTTCATCGCCTGGATCGCCGAGCCGGCCACCGCGCCGCCGCCCTCCGCCGCCTGCCGGGCGTCGTGCGCCATGCGGTTGGCGCGCTGCGCGTTGTCGGCGTTGGAGCGCACCGTGGCGCCCAGCTCCTCCATGCTCGCCGCCGTCTCCTCGAGGCTGGAGGCCTGCTGCTCGGTGCGCTCGGCCAGGTCGGCGCTGCCGGTGGAAACCTCGGCGGCGGCGCTGGCGATGGCGTCGGCGGCGGTGGTGATCTGCCCGACGATCTCCGCCAGCTTCTCCGAGGTGGCGTTGACGTCGGTCTTCAGCCTCTGGAAGGCGCCCTGGTAGTCGCGCTCGACCCGCTTGGTCAGGTCGCCCTCGGCCAGCGCGCCCATGACGCCGGCGAGGTCGGCAATGACGCCCTCCACGGTGTCGGTCAGGCGGTTGATGCCCTCCGACATGGTCCGGTAGAAGCCCTCCTTGCCGGCGAGGTCGAGGCGCCGCGACAGGTCGCCCTTGGAAACGCCGTCGATGAGCGCGGCGATCTCCTCGCCGATGGCCGTCTCGCGCTGCCGCTGCGCCTCCTCGGCGCGGCGTTCGGCCTCCAGGCGCTCGCGCTCGGCCTCGTCCATGCGCTTCTTCTCGATGGCGTTGTCCTTGAAGACCTGCACCGCGCGGGCCATCGCGCCGATCTCGTCCTGGTTGCCGAGTGCCGGGATGGCGACGGCCAGGTCGCCGCCGGCCAGCGCGGTCATCGAGCCGGTCATCTCGGTCACCGGGCGGACGATGGAGCGCGCCACCAGCCACGCCAGCAGCAGCCCCAGCGCCACCGCGCCGCCGCCCATCACCAGCGAGGTCGACTGCGTCTGCGCCATGTCGCCCTTGGTTTCCTTCAGGATCTCGTCGCGCGCCTTGCTCTGCGCATCGACGACCTTGTCGGTCAGCTCGGCGAACTCCGCGCCTTCCTTGGCCATGGTGCTGAAGGCGAGGCCCTGGATCTCCAGCGACGCCTTGGTGACGGCCGTGAACGCCTCGACGTAGTCGTCGGAAATGCGGTCGGTCTCCTGCGCCAGCCGCTTGCGCTCGGGGTTCTTCAGGCGCTCGGCCAGCGGCTTGACGATGGCCTCGAACTCGGCGTTGCGCGCCTTGACCTCGTCGACGAACTTCTGGTCGGGGTTGCCGAGGAAGCGCAGGCCGCTGATGCGGAGCAGCATCAGCTTCTCCTGCGCCTGGCCGGCCAGCGCCGCCGCCTCCATGTCGCCGTCGGCCATGGCCGAGGCGATGATCTTCGTCAGGTTCTCGCGCGCCCGGGTGCCCAGCGGGTTCATCCGCTCCTCGATCAGGCGATCGCGCTGGCGGCGCGACTCCACCAGCTTGCCGAAGTTGGCGCCGTAGGATTCGAACAGCGCGGTCATGCGCTCCAGCCCGCGGCGGCGCTCGGCGTTGCTGGTGGCGTCGACCGCGGTGCGCAGCGCGCCGCGCAACCGGCCCTGCACCTCCTGCACCTGCTGCGCCGCCGCGGGATCGCCGGACAGCGAGTAGGCGACCACGTTCCGCCGCATCTGGCCGACGTCCACCGCGATCTCGAGGACCCGTGCCGAGTTGTCGGCGATCGCGGCGTAGCGGTCGAACCCGCCCTCGGCCGAACCGAGCGAGCGGTAGCCCACGGCCACGAGGGCGCCCAGCAACGCCAGGATCACCAGGAAACCGAAATAGACGCGGGTTCCGACCCGGAAGCGACTGGCGAAGCTGCTGTTCATTGGGGAACCTCGGGATCGTGTGCGATTGTGTGCAAATGAAAACGCCCGCCGGAGCCCGGCCGCGGAAGACGAGACGCAAGACTCCGCGCTCAGGCGGACCCGCGCCGAATACCCCCAGTCCTTATGACGGAATTCCATTAACAATATATGGCCAGCATGCCAAAAGGCGTATTCCTTCGTATGACGGACATCCGGCTGCCCGCCCTACGCGAAAGTCGGACCGGCCGATGCCAATGCCGATGGTGCGGGGCGCGACGCCGCTGTCGGTGACGCCCTCGCGCGCCGCGCGACGGGATCGTGCGACCGGTCGGCAGCGACGGAATGTCGCATCCCGTCCACCGTCCGGCGCGCACCCGGGCCGGCGGTGAAAAAGCGCTCGCGGCGGGGGCGCGCATGCGATAAGGGGAACGGTGTTTCATTTGCGTACAGGGGCACGGAGCACGGCGTGGCGAGGTTCGCGAAGCACAGGGCCGGGTTTCGGCGCATCGGTCTGCTGGCCGGCGCGCTTGCCCTGCTGTTGCAGACCGTCGCCTGGTCGATGACGATGCCGTCCCGGAGCCTGGATGGCGGCTGGATCACCATTTGCTCGGCCCAGGGGCTGGTGGCGGTCCATGTCGACGCCGACGGCGCCCCCACCGGCGGCGATGATTCCCCGCAGGCCGAACCGGCCGGATCCTGCCCGCTGTGCCCGCTGGTCGCCGGCCTGACCCTGCCGCCGCCGTTCGTCGAGGCGGCCGCCCCGCCGGTGCCGCCCGGCCACGACGCCGCCGCGCTGCCCGGCGACCGCATCGCGGCGGGGTGGTTCCTGTCCTCGCTGCAGGCCCGCGCCCCGCCATCCTTCGCCTGACGTTTGCCTGAACCGGCACACTGAACCGGCCACGGGCCCGCCGCGCTGATGGGCGACGGCGGACGCCCCGCGCGCCCGAGCAACGCCAGCCGTCGGATCCCCCATCCATGACTTTGCGCGTCCGCGCCGCCGCAGGCGGCGTCGGCGGGCGCCTGCCGCACACCCGCCGCCTCCGGCGGACGCGGCGGCCCGTCCTCGGGGCGTGGTTCGCCCTGCTGCTGCTGGCCGGCAACCTGCTGGCCGCGCCCGGGCTGCGGCTCCCCGACGCCACCGCCGCCGACCCCCTCGGCGGTGCCCTCGTCATCTGCACCCCCGGTGGCCTCGTCGCCGTGGACCAAGGCGGCACGCCGGCCGGACACGACGAGCGCCGCCCGCCGTCCGATCTCTGCGCCTTCTGCCTGCCGCTGGCCCATGGCGGCATCGACCGGCCGCCGGCCGCGCCGGCTCCGATGGCGCCCGCGCCCGTGCGGGGCGAGCGGCCGGCTCCCTGTTTCCAGTCCGCGGCGTCGCCGGCCCGGCCGCCGGGCGGCCTCTCGGCCCGCGGACCACCCGCGCCGGCCTGACCGCCGCACCGCCATCCTGAAACCGCCCGTTCCGCCACGCCTCCGGCGCGGCACGGCCCCGCTTTGCCCGCTGTCCGGCCCAGGAGAACGCACCGTTGATCCCGCTTCGGCATCCCGACGGCGCCGCGCGCGCCGTGTCGGACACCTCCGCCGCGCCGCTGGCCGCGTCGCTGCTCGCCCACGCGCTGGTGGTGGGGGTGCTGATCGCCGGTGCGGCGTTCGCGCCGCCGCTCGCCGCGCCGGAGGCGGTCGCCGTGGTGGACGTCGTCCTGATGCCGGCCGCGGACAGCGGCATGGCCGGGACGGAACCGGCGGTGGCCGAGGCTCAGGAAGCGGCCGAACCGCCGGAACCCGCCCCGCCCCCGGCGATCGACGAGCCGCCGGCGCCGGAACCGCCGGTCGCGGAACCGCCGGTTTCGGAGCCTTCGATTCCGGAGCCTGCCGTCCCGGAAACCCCGGTCGCGGCGGCCCCGGCGGCGGTTCCGGCCCCGTCCCCGCCGCCCCGCAAGCCACGGTCCCGGGCTTCCGCCCAGGCCGTGGCGGCGCGGCCGGAGGCGGCCGCCGCGGGCGCGGCGGTGGCGGTTCCGGTTCCGGTCGCCGAACGGCCTGGAGAGGGCGGCGCTCCCGACGCCGCGCCGCGCCCGGCAGGCGGGAACCCCGTTCCCGTCTACCCGCGGACGGCCCAGCGGGCCGGCCTCCAGGGAACGGTGCTGCTGCGCGTGACGGTGGGTTCCGACGGCCATGCCGCTGCGGCCGAGGTGATCGCGGGCAGCGGGCACCCGTCGCTGGACGCGGCGGCCCACGCCGCCGTGCTGCGCTGGCGCTTCATCCCGGCGGTGCGCGGCGGCGTGCCCGTGCCCTCGGCCGTCGAGGTCCCCATCCGCTTCGAGCTGACCGGCGCGCGCGGGTTCCGCCGCCGCCGGCCATCCCCCAGCAATCCCGAACGACATCGCCCGCGCACCCGGCGCGGGCGCCCCTCATAGATATGGAATGGAGACGTTACGTGAGAACGATCAAGACCGCCCGCTCCCTGGCCGGCGCCCTCCTGGCTGGCGCCGTCGCCGCGCCGTTCCCGGCCCTGGGGCAGGGGTCGGGGACCGACCTCCAGCTCGCCCCGGTGGTGGTGACCGCCCCGCGCACCGAGGCGCCGCTGGAGGTTGAGACCACGCCCAAGAACCCGCGCATGCCGGTGCCGCCGAACGACGGCGCCGGCTACCTGAAGAGCATTCCGGGCTTCGCGATGATCCGCAAGGGCGGGATCGACGGCGACCCGCTGTTCCGTGGCCAGAGCGGGTCGCGCCTCAACGTGCTGATCGACGGGTCGCCGCTGATGGGCGGCTGCGGCATGCGGATGGACCCGCCGACGGCGTACGTCTTCCCGGAATCCTTCGACCGGATCACCGTGCTGAAGGGGCCGCAGTCGGTCATCCACGGCGGCAGCGCGCCGGGGGCCACCGTGCTGATCGAGCGCACCACCAGGCGCTTCGCCGAGCCCGGCGTGCGCGGCGACGCCAGCGCGCTGGCGGGCAGCTACGGCCGCAACGACCAGCTGCTCGACGCGGCGGCGGGAACGCCGGACGGCTACGTCCGCGCCATCGGCACCCGCTCGCACAGCGACGACTACCGCGACGGCAGCGGCAACCGGGTGCACTCCGCCTACAACCGGTACAGCGGAGCGCTCCTCGCCGGCTGGACCCCCGACGCCGACACCACGCTGGAGGGCTCGGCCGAGATCAGCCGCGCCCGGGCGGCCTACGCCGACCGCATGATGGACGGAACCAAGTTCGACCGGGAGTCCTACCGGCTGCGTTTCCGGCGCGAGAACCTGTCGCCGCTGGTGGCGAAGGCCCAGGCCACGCTGTCGTACGACTACGTCGACCACGTCATGGACCGCTTCACCCTGCGCCCGTGGACCGGCGGCACGGCCTCGGCGCTGAACAACCCCGACCGGACCGGGTTCGCGGCGCGCACCAGCGCCGAGCTGACGCCGAGCGACCGCCTGACGCTGACCGTCGGCCTCGACGCCGCCCGCGACCTGCACGGGCTGCGCACGCTGAGCGCCGCGGAATTCCTGCGCGGCGTCGGCGTGGATGGCAAGAAGCGCGTCCTCGACATGTCGTTCACCACCATCGGCGGCTTCGCCGAGGCGGCGCTGGATCTGGCGCCGGGCAGCCGGCTCATCGGCGGCTACCGCCTCAACCACGTGACCACCGAGCGGCTGAACGTCGCCAACCCGCCGCGCGCGGCCGAGGCGCTGCACAACGCCTTCGCCCGCTACGAGCACGACGTCGACCTCGGCCTGCCCGTCACCGCCTACGCCGGCATCGGCTACACCGAGCGCGCCCCCGACTATTGGGAGCGCACCCGTGCGTTCGCGCTGAAGCCGGAGCGCGCGGCGCAGGTCGATGTCGGCGCGCTGCACCGGTCGGAGCGGTGGCGCGGCTCTGTGGCGCTGTTCGCCACCTCGACCGCCGACTACATCCTGCTGTCGTCCACCACCGGCCGGAACGTCGATGCCGCGATGCTGGGCGGCGAGGCGGAGGCGGAGTACCGCGTCGCCCCGTCCTGGACGGTGGAGGCGTCGCTGGCCTACGTCTGGGGGCAGAACCGCAGCGACGACCGGCCGCTGCCGCAGATGCCGCCGCTGGAGGGCCGCGTCGGGCTGCGCTACGACGACGGGGAGTTCCTCGCCGGCGCGCTGACCCGTCTGGCCGCCGCGCAGAAGCGCTACGACATCGGCTGGGGCAACATCGTCGGCACCGACGTCGGCGCGAACCCGGCCTTCGCCACCGTGTCGCTGAACGTCGGCTGGCGCCCGAAGGACGGGCTCCTGCTGGCGGCGGGCGTGGACAACCTGTTCGACACGACCTACGCGGAGTCGGTCAGCCGGGCCGGGTCGTCGTCGCTGATGGCGGCCGGCTATCCCACCACCATGCGCGTCAACGAGCCCGGCCGGACGATCTGGGTCAAGGGCAAGCTGACGTTCTGATACGGCGCGCCGCCCGGGAAGGGCATGCGCGGCGGACGGGTGACTTTATGTCGTCTTCCATTGCCATGCCGATGCCGCTATGCCCTTCGCGCGACGCGCAAGAGGCGGTCGACCGGGCGGAGCGGCGGGGCCGCCCGTCCCGGGCGGCGAACCTGCGCATCCCCGGCCACGCCGGCCCGGCCCATGGGACGGCGTGACGGCGGCCTGCACGCTGAAGAAGGATGGTTCCGTTGACCCAGTGCCCCTGCGGCTCCGGCCGCGCGTTCGACGAGTGCTGCGGCCCGATCATCGCGGGCGCCCCCGCCCCGACGGCCGAGGCGCTCATGCGTTCGCGCTACACCGCTTACGCCCGCGGCGACCTCGACCACGTCGAGCGCACCCACGCCCCCGAGATCCGCGACGACTTCAACCGCGCCGAGGCGGAGCGGGTGGCCGGCGAGGCCGAATGGCAGGGGCTGGACGTGCTGAACGCCGAGGACGCCGAGGACGGCACCGCCACGGTGGAGTTCCGCATCCGCTTCCGCCGCGACGGCCAGGACCTCGCCCACCACGAACGCGCCAGCTTCCGCCGCGAGGACGGGCGGTGGCTGTACGTGCAGGGCGAGGTGAACCCGAAATCGCCGCCGCGCCAGGTGGTCAAGATCGGCCGCAACGATCCGTGCCCCTGCGGGTCCGGCAAGAAGTACAAGAAGTGCTGCGGCGCCTGAGGGGCCGGCCGGGGACGGGGTTATGGAACAACGGTTCGCCTGCACGGCCTGCGGGGCGTGTTGCCACGGCTGGCTGCCGCTGACGCTGGAGGACGCGCTGGCGCACGCCGGGCGGTTTCCGCTGGCGATGGTGTGGACGCCGTTGCGCCAGGGCGCCAGGGCGTTCGCGCAGACGGCGCGCCTGGGCACCACGGTGCGGCTGCGCGACCGCAAGACGCTGGCCGTGGCCATCGCGCCGACCGCCTACATCCCGCCTTCGTTTCCCTGCCCCGAACTGATGGCCGACGGCCGCTGCGGCATCCACGCGGACAAGCCGTCGCGTTGCCGCACCATGCCGTTCTACCCCTACCGGGACGAGCCCGACCAGGCCGACATGCTGGTCCCGCGCAAGGGCTGGGCCTGCGACACCTCGGCGGCGGCACCGGTGGTCTACCGCGACCGCCGCATCGTCGACCGGGCGGATTTCGACCGCGAGCACGGCCAGCTCCTGCGCCAAGCCCCTGTCCTGCGCGGCTATGCCGAGTATGCGCTGAAGTACATGCCGTGGATCCTCGACGGTCTGGCGAAGGCGGCGGCGCGGCCGGCGGCCGGTGGCGTGGTCACCGGCCTCAGCTCGTTCCTGACCGCCACACGGCAACCCGACGCGGCGGCCATGGCCGCGCGGCAGGAGCCGGTGCTGGCTGATTTCGCGGCGCGGACCGCCGGGGCTGCGGACTTGGCCGAGTACCACCGCAACTACGTGGCCTGGGGCAAGGAGATGGCCAGCATGGTCCGCCGGGCCGCCACGCCGGAGACGCCGTAAGCCGGCGCCCCCGGGGGTCGCTCAGTGGTCGTAGTCGCCCCGGGCGGCCAGCCGGTGGCAGGCCTCGCAGTTCGCCTTGGAGCCGACCTCCTTGCGGCGCCAGACGTCGGCGCGGACCTCGTCGTGCTCGTGCAGCCACCAGCGCTGTTCGCTGACGCGCAGCAGCCGGCCGTCGCCGCGCCCGGCGTTGCGGGTGAGATAGGCGCGGATGTCGGCGGCGACGGCCTCGGGCAGGGTGGCCTTGTCGCCGAAATGGTCGGCCAGCCCGTCCATGACGCGGGTCCAACTGGCCGCCGGCAGCAGCGCCGGCTGATACGCCATGTGGCACTCGCCGCATTCCTTCTGCGTGGCGGCGTGGGTGACGGCGGGCACGCGCTCCATCTCGTCGGCCATCGCGGCGGTGGCGGCGAGCAGGAGGACGGCGGCGGCGACGATGCGCAGGTGCATGGGGCGCAGGTGCATGGCGGACTCCCTCAGGCGGCCAGCGCCGCCGGCCGCAGGGCGGCGTAGCGGCTGGAAAAGAACAGCAGCGGGTCGCCGTCGCGGTGCTCGAACCGCTCGACGCGGCCCAGGAACATCAGGTGGTCGCCGGCCTCGAAGACGTGCTCGACCGCGCATTCGAAGCGCGCCAGCGCGTCGTGCAGCAGCGGCATCCCGCCGCCGCCCGGCTCCCACCCCACCCCGGCGAAGCGGTCCTCGGCGCGCGACGCGAAGTGGTCGGACAGCGCCTGCTGCCCGGCCGCCAGGACGTTGACGGCGAAGCGCGGCGATTCGAGGAACACCGGCAGCAGGGCGGAGCGCTGCATCAGCCCCCACAGCACCAGCGGCGGATCGAGCGAAACCGAGTTGAACGAGTTGACGGTCAGCCCCACCGGCGCGCCGTCGGGTGCGAGCGTGGTGACCACCGCCACCCCGGTGGCGAAGCGGCCGAAGGCGATGCGCAGGGCGCGCGGGTCGATTCCGTGGGTCATGGCGGGCTCGCTCATTGGCTGGAGAGGTAGGTGATGAAGTCGCCCTTTTCCTGGGCGGTGCAGGCGCGGCCGAGGACGTTCGGGCAGTCGCGCTCGAAGCGCTTTTCCACCTCGGCCGGGTCGGTGAAGCGCTTCGGCGTCGCCGACACCGCCATCGGCGGGATGTCGCGGCCGGTCTTGTAATGCCGGCCGGTGGCGGCGGGGTTCTGGGTGTGGCAGGCGGCGCAGGCGTTGGTCTCGGCCTTGCCGCCGGCGTGCGGGCCGAGGTAGAGGGCGCGCCCGCGTTCGACCGAGAAGCCGGCGAAGCCGGGCGTCTCCTTGGCCGCCTGGGCGGCCAGCGTGTCGAGAAGTGCTGCGCGCGGGCCACCCGCGGCCAGCGCGGAGCCGGCGGCCAGCACGGCCGCCGCGGCGAGGATCAGGGAAAGCTTCATGGGGCAGGATTCCGTGTCGGGTCAGGCGGGAGCGCCGAGAGGGCGGGGCCGCTTCAGGCGGTGCAGGACGATGACGAGCGCGATGTGGCCGAGGACGATCCACAGCGCGATCTCACCGAGCGCCTCGTGCAGGTCCTCCACCAGGGTGACAAAGTCGGCGACGGCGCCGGACAGGGCGGTGGCGCCGACGCCGATCAGCAGCGCCGCCGCCATCCAGGGAATCAGCGGGCTGCGCGCGGCGCGGGCCTGCGGGGCGCCGGCGGCCAGCCGCACCGTCCAACGGCGCAGATCCTCGACCGACGGGCGGGGGAAGCGCAGCGGGCTGCCCTCCGCCGCCGCCAGCCCGGCGGCCACGCGCGCCGCCAGGGCGGCCAGCGCGGCGTAGCCGGAGAAGACGTGCATGCGGTAGGTGTCCTCGTCCCCGGTCAGGTAGGCGACCAGGAAGGCGCCGGACAGCGTGGCGTGGAACAGCAGCAGGAACGCCATCTCGGCGCCGGTCGGCTTGCGGGCGGCCATGGCGGGGCCCTCCTCGGGGTCAGTCGTCGTGGTGGGCGGCGCGTTCGGCGGCGATGGCGGGCAGCCCGGGGCCGCCCGCCTGGTAGACGGCGGCCAGCGCCGCGATGATCGCGGCGGCGGCCAGCCCGTGGATCAGCATGCGCTTGAGCATGGCGCGGCTCAGTCGTCGTCGTGGTGACGCTCGCGGCGGCCGTCGTGGCCCTCGCGGCCCCGGCGGTCGATACCGCGGCCGAAGGCGGTGCCGTCGTCGCGGATGATCTGGCTGGCGCGGATGGCGCCCTGGCGCATGCCGCCGGTCACCGTGACCTGCTGGCCGGGCTGCAGCCCTTCCGGCAGGAAACCCTTGGTGGTGACGTCGATCTGGTCGCGGCCGTCGTTCATGGTGAACCAAGTGGCCGCCACCTTCGAGACGGTCCCCGTGGTGGTGCCGCCGCCGGCGGCCGTCACGTCGGCGATCGGCTGCGGGGCGCCGGCGGCGATGCGGGAGCGGCGGTCGTCGTCCGCCTGGGCGGCGCCGGCGGCCATCGCGAGGGCGAGGGCGAGCGCGGCGAGGGGAAGGGTCTTCAGCATGGCTCGTGTCTCCGGTCTGTGACGCCCTTCGGCGCCGATGACCGCACTCTAGGAGACGTGGGCTGAGCCGAGCCTGAATGGCCCGTTCATCTGGCGTTCAGGAAAGACGCCGTCAGGCGAAGGGATACGGCCCGTCCCAGGCGCCGACCGCCGCGGTGTGGCTGACCAGCCCGGTGTCCTCGCGCCAGAGGTGCAGCTGGAAGCCCGGCGGCTCCATCACGAAGCACGCCGGCCCGCCCTCGCTGAGGTCGAGCGCCACCTGATGCGCGGTGGACGGCGCCGTCGATGCCAGCGTGCCGGCCCACCGCCGCTGGATCGGCCGGTGCATGTGGCCGCACAGCGCGCGCTCCACCTGCGGGTGGCGGCGCACCACGGCGGCGAAGGCGTCCATGCCATCGAAGCCGAAATCGTCCATGTGGCCGATGCCGGTGCGGAAGGGCGGGTGGTGCAGGAACAACACCGTCGGCCGCTCCGGCTGTTCGGACAGCGTGGCGTCCAGCCACGCCAGCCGCTCGGCGCACATCGCCCCGCCGGCGGCGCCGGGCACCACGGTGTCCAGGCCGATCAGCCGCACCGGCCAGTCCTCCACCACGTACTGCACGAAGGCGCCGCCGCGGGGCAGGAAGGGCAGCTCGGTGAAGGCCGCGGCCAGCGCACCGCGCTCGTCGTGGTTGCCGGGGATGGGCAGCACCGGGGCTTTCAGCGGCTGCAGGATCTCGCGCAGCAGCCCGTACTCCTCGGGCCGGCCGGCGTCGACCAGATCGCCGGTCAGCAGGACCACGTCGGGCGGCGTGTTCAGCGCGTTCACCGCCGCCACCGCCCCGGCGAGGAGGGCGGCGGTGTCGACGCGGCGGGCAAGCAGGCGGCCCGGCCCCTTGATGTGCGGGTCGGTGAGCTGGGCGATGAGCATCGGTGTCCCTCCGGCAGGCGTTAGCCCCAGGCTGGGGCGGATCGCGGCGGCGCGGAAGCCCCCAATTGGTCGAGCGTGCCGCGATGTGCGTTTTCGCACACGCGGCGGCGCCGTCCGGGCGCATGGTCCGCCCCGCCGCTTCCCGGAGTGACCCCGATGTCCCTGCTCGACGACCTGGTGGTGCAGACCGCCGTCTTCCCCCTGCTGGCCGGCCTGATCGGCGTCGGCCTGCTGCGCTACGCCGCCGGGCCGGCGCGGGGCCGCCGGCTGGCCGCGGCGGGCGTGGCGGTGGCGTTCCTCGCCGCTTACGCGCTGATCGTCGGCGTGCCCGCCCTGCCGCCGCCGTCGAGCATGGGCCGCCTGTTCTGGAGCGCGGTGGCCGGCGTGGTGCTCGGCATCGCCGCCGATGTGGCGGGGCTGGAGCCGAAGCGCGGCTCGCTGCTGGTCGGCGTGTGGCTGACCGCGGCGCTCGGCTGGGTGGCCTACCCGGTGCTGCCGGGCGGGCTGCCGACCATAACCGCCGCCGCCGTGCTGGTGGCCGGCGCGTGGTTCGCGCTGTCGCGCACCGCGTCGCACGGTGCGGCGGGCGCGGCGACGCCGGGCGTGGTGCTGCTCGCGGCGGCGCTGGCCGTCGGCGGCGTGGCGCTGGTCGGCGCGTCGGCCTCGGTGGCGCAGCTCGCCTTCGCGCTGGCCGCCGCCACCGGCGGGCTGCTGCTGTGGAACTGGCCGGTCGAGCACCACGCCTGGGGCACCGCGGGTCAGGCCGCGCTCGGCATCCTGGTGCTGTTGACGGCCGCGCTCACCTTCTTCTCCTCGGCCCCGGTCGAGGCCCTGGTCGCCGTCCTGCCGGCCTTCCTCGCCGACCGGCTGCGCGACCGCCTGCCGCTGCCGGACACATCCTTCGGCCGCGCCGCCGGCACGGTCGCCCTCACCGTCATCGCCGTCGTCCCCGCCGTGGCGGCGGTCGGCATCGCCGTTCTGCTCTCCGCCGGCACCGAAGCGTCCGGCTATTGATCCCCCCTCCATCCAACGGAAAGACCACCATGAAGACCGTCCTGTTCGCCGCCGCCCTCCTGGCCTCCGTTTCGTCTATCGCCCAGGCCGCGCCGGTCGCCTACAAGCTTGACCCGGCGCACACCAGCGTGGCGTTCATCATCAACCACCTGGGCTTCGCCAACATGATCGGGCGCTTCAATACGGCGTCCGGCGCGGTGAGCTTCGACAAGGACGCGGTGCAGAACAGCACACTGACGGTGGCCATCGACGCCGCCAGCGTTGACACCGCGCACGCCAAGCGCGACGACCACCTGCGCTCGCCGGACTTCTTCAACGTGAAGGAGTTCCCGCAGATCACCTTCAAGAGCACGAAGATCGAGAAGACCGGCGACAGGACCGGCAAGCTGCACGGCGACCTGACCATGCTGGGCACCACCAAGCCGGTGGTGCTGGACGTGACCTTCAACAAGGAGGGCGTCAGCCCGGCCAGCAAGCTGGAGACGGTCGGCTTCTCCGCCCGCGGCACGGTGAAGCGCACCGACTTCGGCATGAAATACGGCGTGCCGAACATCGGCGACGAGATCCAGCTGCTGATCGAGGCGGAGGCGGTGAAGTCGTAAAGGGGCTTCGAGGTTCCGCGTCGGGCCCTCTTACGGGGAAATATAAAACCTCACGAGAGCACCCATAAAGACTCCTCGCGGGAACCATAAACTTGGTCCGGGAGTGTCAACAGCCGTGAACGCCGGCAGGTTAAGGGCTTGGTCTGCGGTGGGCTGACCGGCGGCCGGGCTCAGGACTGGTCGGCGGGAGTGTCGGTCTCGGGAAGACGGCTGGCCGGCTGGCGCACAAGCTCCGAGCCTCGGAACAGCCCGTAGCCGCCATTGACCCGCTGCAACTCGTCGCGCGTGACCAAGCCCGAGGGCCAGGCTTCCTCGTCGCGGCGGCGGGACTCAGCCTTTTCCCAGGCTCGGTGATCGGGGTCCGGGATAGGGTCGGCATCCCGCCGGCTTTATCCCTCGTCGCCGCACTGGCGACGCACTTCGAGCGCACGGCCGAGGCGACAGACGATGCGCCGGACGGACAGCTCAAGGGGCGCGATTGGCTTCCCGAGGCCATGCGGTTCGGGTCCGGACCGGAGGCTGGG
>Ga0196970_1001289_pt1 | contig 17980 bp, 9 predicted proteins | sample S1v_513CmetaG_FD_148672 | JGI IMG/M metagenome (GOLD analysis project Ga0196970, IMG submission 148672) | Soil microbial communities from Anza Borrego desert, Southern California, United States - S1+v_5-13C | ecosystem: Environmental > Terrestrial > Soil > Desert | place: USA: California...
GATCTTAATGCGTCAGGACCTGCTTTTCTCGATGGTTTACCAGAAGAAGACTTTTTAATTCAGGAATATCAGATAAACGACAAACAGCGCCTAATTTCATTTGGTCGAAAACACTACTTAACAGCAATCCTAGAAACTCTTCGTTCCATCGACCATCCTATTATTAAATTTTCTACAGGTTTTTTCCCGCTTTTCATAACCTACCCTTGGTTTAGTTCAGCATCTGGCGACAAATATGAAGTAACATTTGAGAACATTGCTTTTACTGCAGTTGGACAGGAGATCACAAGCTTTCAAGTTCATTCTGACGCTCAAAGTCGAGACTCAAAAGGGCTGATTAGCCTTGAAAATGAAGAGATTTCTGCAGAACTCTTATTGGCCTTTTCTTATGGCTTGTGGTTTTTAAGTGATCCCAAAGCGAGAGCAGAAACTTCGGTTCCGATAGTAAAGCAAAGATTTGACGAATTCGTTTTTCGTCTAGAGAGCAGAATCTTTCTTTATGGAGGTTTACTGGTACTATTTTCACTCTTAGCGGTGAGTACGATATTGTATTCAGTATATGATGATAAGTACGATGCACTTAATAGATATCATAAAACCAGGAAAGAACATATTCTTGCTTATGAGGAGAGCCAAAGGCAACGAATTCAAGAGGAAGAGGTATTGCAACGGGTTGGAATCTCTGGCAGTACCTCAGTTGCATTTTTTGCAGATCAGTTAACAGCTTCTTTGAGTGACGAGATGTATTTGACTAAGTTGAGTATCCATCCTTCTCTGGGTATCAGCCTAAGAGATACTACACGTTTTGACGAGGGACTGATCAACGTTGAAGGACATTGTTATACCAGCAACGATTTGAATACATGGGTAAGAACGATTAAGGCAATGCCCTGGGTGCTGGATGTAATTATTAAAAAGTACGTTCAGAATGACCAAAATGCACTAGGCCAGTTTGAGATAAATGTTTATAAGAAATCCAAGTCATGAAGTATTGGAACAGATGGAGTATTAAACTGCGGTGGAAGGTATTGATTTTCTTCTTTTTGCTGCTTATTATTCTGTCATTTCGTTTCAATGTAAGTAGAACAATTGGTGTTGTAAAAAGCTATCATGAGCTGAAGGTGGAGGTTTCAAAAGGACATACACCATTGGCCACTTCTGCTCACAAAGGTATTGGATATTCCCGTGAATCTTTACGTGAACATAGTGACGCGCCTTTCCTTGACTTTATTAATAATTATTGTGAAGGACATGAAATATCTGTTGTCGAGATAAACCAGTCGAATTATCTGGGCATAAGAAACTATAGAGTTGAAGCGAATAAGGTGATTTTGAGAGGTCGATATGAAACCTTACTTCGTTTACTCTCCGAGATTGAAAGGAATAATGGTGGGACCACAATTAACTCAGCTCTATTTGAAATGAAAAGGGAAGACGGACAGGATATTTACGCGCTTTATGCCACTGTGTTTGTAAAACAACTAAATTATGAGAAAAAATAGAATACTGTTTTTTTGCATCGTCATACTTGCTGGTATTCTGAGTTGTGATGATCTGTTAGAAAAAGATATTACAGGCGCAAGGATAATTATAAATAGCCCCACAGACAGTTTTGTGACTGCGAACTATGATGTCAACTTCTGGTGGAAGGAAGTTCCCCAAGCCAAAATTTACCGGTTGCAAATTGTATCGCCCAGTTTCGATAACATTCAGAAATTTATTGTAGACACTCCAATTACGTATAATCGGATAGCTCTTCAGTTACAACCTGGTAAGTACGAATGGCGAATCAGAGCGGAAAATGGTTCAAGTTATACTGAGTACGTAACCCGTTCGTTCGCGGTAGATAGTAACAGTAATCTTTCGGGTCAAAGCTTGTATGTTAATACTCCAGAGGATAACTACTACATTAATTCAGAAACTATTTCGTTCAAATGGAGTGAATTTCCTTTCGCTACTAGTTATGAAATCAACATCATTGATGTTTTGGGTAGTTCAGATGAAACAGTTCTAACACAGACAAATCAACTAACACGCACATTTGGTGAGGGGTCATACAAATGGAAGGTAAGAGCAATTAATGAGGATAACGCTTCCAGTACTCAATTCTCTGTCGCGAGACTTTTGGTCATTGACTTTACTTCCCCCTTTTCATCTGTGCCTCTGTTGCCTGCCGATAACAGTACTGATACAAACTCCGTCAGATTGGTCTGGTCAAGAGATGAAGATGCTTTTATAGACAGTCTTGTTGTTGCCGCTGACTCGCTTTTTCAAGATTTGGTATTCACGGGTCTTAAGGAAGATACTCAGCATGTTCTGTCTCCGCTGGTAATTAATGAAACATATTTTTGGAAGTTAAAGACACGCGATAGAGCAGGTAACTGGAGCAATTTTGGATCTGTTTTTCGATTTCAGGTAACGTTTTGACGATGAAGAAAAAACATTTGACCGTTGGACTACTTGTAATTGCTTCTGTTGTATGGGGTGCAATCATCTACAAGATATTTGACCGGATAGATGCTCCAACTCCTGAGATTAGTAAAGTCCCAATTTTGACTAATGGTGCAGAACTGGAAGGACTTGACACATTCGTTGTGTCAGCGTATTCCAGGGATCCCTTTCTTTCCATTCTGACTGACACTGCAGTGAAGGTCGCATACGAGACTCCTTCAATTGTTCAGCAAATACAGGAGGAGACATTAGTATTACCGGAGTATTGTGGCCTGATCACCTCAGGAAGAACAAAGACAGCAATTGTCAAGTGGAAAAAGAAATTTGAGAACATACAGGTGGGTCAGTCTCTTGACCAGTTCTTAATTAAATCAATTTCGGAAAACCAAATTGTTGTGATTACCCAAGGGAAACGAATCACTATCCCGCTAATAAAATCTTACTGACATTTCGATATAATGAATTATGCGTATTGATGGGCGTTGTAAAGGATTTACACTATTTGAGATGATACTAGCAATGATTCTCGGAGTGGTTGTGATTAGTTCCGCTTACTTGGTTTATAGAAATCTCCAGGTTGAGTGGCGGCAGTATTATACTATGCACAACAGTATTATTGAGGTCGGTCTTTTTAAAGAACGGGTGAGTCAGGATATAGATGATGCTACATTTATTAGATCGGAGACGCCTAATACACTCTTGTTTGTTTCTCAAACTGACACCATCCGGTATTCGTTTGATCGCAGAATATGTAGGTCGACAAACGTCTCCCAGGATACATTCAACGTCAACATTTCTCACCTTAGATTTGGCTTTGTAGAAGGATTACATGATGCTCAAATTGTTGAAAGCTTTCTTTTTAAAATCGAAAAGCCTGTAGTTATAAGCCAGGTGCAATTCCTTAAGAGGTACAGTAGTGCCGAGCTGGTTTATATTTATCAGAAGCTAATTCCGCAATATGAATATTAAATCTCTTCAGAGGCCTTCTTCAGTTTCAAAAAGAGTATCGACGTCCAACAGACGTAATATCGTTGCCAGGATTATGGCTTTGTTAAGCAAAGATCTTCGTCTAACTCAAGGTCTAAATGGAAAGCACAAGGAGAGATTCTTCGCGGAGCTGGCGATGTTATTATCTGCAGGGGTAGATCTTCAGACAGTGCTTGTCCTTGCTATACAAGGTAGTGAAAAGAATCGTCGGCTTTTCCCAATTTACACTCAGATCCTTGAGCTCGTGTCTTCAGGGAAAGGTTTGGCTGAAGCAATGATTGAAACAAGGCAGTTTAACAACTTTGACTCCTATAGCGTGATGATTGGTGAGAATACCGGACAGCTAGCTGAGGTATTTCAAAAGTTGCAGGAATACTATCTCAAAAAGAACTCACAAAGCCGGAAAGTAGTTAGCGCTCTTAGCTATCCGATTATAGTGCTTATCACAACTTTATGCGCAATCACATTTATGCTAAAGTTTGTAGTTCCAATGTTTGCAGATACTTTACTTCGATTTGGAGGTGAACTACCTCGACTAACACGATTTATAATTGCAGTTTCAAGCAACTTTGGCTGGGTTCTTCTGGTGTTTGGCTTGATTGTCTCCGTTGCTGTTGTCCTGTACCTGAGCAGGCGACACGACCCAGTTTTCAGAAAAGCGGTGTCTGAAGCAGCATTACGTCTGCCATTTTTAGGGAAAATGCTACATACAGTTTATCTGACCCAGTTTTCACAAGCCATGGACCTCTTATTATCCTCCAAGGTCAATATTGTTGATAGCATTGGATTGACGCAAAAGATGATCAGGTTTTTCCCCTTGCAGCAGTCGCTTCTGAATATACAAGAGGAAATAATTAGAGGCAGTTTTTTTCACAAAAGTATGGCGAGAGAGACTTTTTTTGATCAGTCGATGATCACTATGATTAAGATCGGTGAGGAAGTAAATCAACTTGATCAGATTTTTAAACAATTAAGCCGGCAATATGAAAGCAAATTAGAGTACCAGTCGGGAATTTTGTTGACTATTCTTGAGCCTGTCATGATCTTGCTACTTGCATTAATAGTGGGGGTGATTTTAGTAGCAATGTATTTGCCAATGTTTAAGATGGGCACTGTGATTCATTGATTAATAGATGTCACTTCTAACTGGTGATTTTAAATCGGTCATGACCAAAAAATTATATGCTTGGTAGGGTTCTGTCTGTTGATAACTTTTGATTTTTCCACATATCCTTGTTTTTCTAAAATCTATGTTTATTCTTTGTAGTAAGATATATGTTAACAATAACCTAACCTGTAAACTTATGTTCCTAACTCAGAATAAACAGAAGGCGCTTTAACGCAAATGTCTTCCCATAGATGCATAGTTCCTAGAAGGACTTACATCGCTCACCAAGAGATATTTTTTAATTGAGATGAATTACCAGGCTCTCACTCAACTCCTGGTGATCAGGAAATACATTAATCGTGTGAAATGGCGAACATGAAACATTTGATTTTTATTTAGAATTCTACAAATATTAGCAACAGCTTGTTATTATTTCTTCAAAACTTATGACCTACTCTTCACGCTTTTTAAAGTTGTCGTTTGCTATTTTCAGCATTGTCTTAATTTCCGTTTGTTGTGTTCTTTTTTATTTCTATCAATCCAGACCTCGTGTAGCATTTGTCCGGTCGATAGAGTTGGTCTACGGCTATAACGGAATGAAACAAGCACATCTTGAATTCAAACAGCAGGCGGGAGTCTGGCAGGCTAATATTGATACTCTTGCAAGAAAGTATGAGGCTCAGTTGCAAGCGTTTGAAGAAGCTAAAGACCAATTAACTCCCCAGGAAAGAAAAGAAACGGAAGAGTCACTATCTAAGCTTAAACAGGAGGTTACTAATTACTCCTCGATTATCAGCAAGCAAGCAACAGAGAAGGAGAAGAGTATGACGCAGGCGGTTATGGTGCAGTTAAATAGTGTCATAGAAGAATATGCGAAGAAGGAGGGCTATGACATTGTATTAGGTTCCGAAGGCAGTGGCAGTATTTTGTATGGTGAGGAAATATTTGATATTACAAAGGAATTGCTTGAGGAACTGAATAGAGATTTCAAAATGCTTCCAACAACGGGTAGCAGTGAAGCTGTTACACGCCAATAGCCTTTTATGAGCTTAATTAAAAAATGGCATTTATTTATTGTGGTTCTCTTTCTCTCTCTTAGCAGTTGCCAGAAGATTGATGATGTACAGAGCTTTAATGAATGGTTAAACGCACCTGAAAATGGATGTGTCGTAAATAAGAAAATTGGTGGGGTAAAGTTAACCGTAAAGTTTCAGCCGTCAGGATATATCATACTAAAGGATTTCGGAAAGGAAAGTCTTAATAATGCAAGATATCGCGATAGTGTGAAACGCAAACAACGGCTTGCGACAACTTTTTTGCTTGAGATTGAACCCGATAACAATGTTGAAAAGGCAGGTCAAAAATCTTCTGTGATGTACGAAGGGGTTGAGGATTACAGAGATTACACAGAAAGAACAATAACTACTAATTTCTTTATGGATAGCCACATCAGAATGTTTTTTGAGGAACAGGAGTATCAGCCGCTCATTGCTGTTACGGAGAACATGTATGAGCTATCTGATACCAAAAGATTTCTGATTGCGTTTGATGTTGGTACTCTAAAAAAAGGTGTGGACTACGATTTTGTTTATGATGATCCCTTTTTTGGAATAGGAAAAGTACAATTTAGTTTTTCGGGTACAGACCTTGTTGAAGCTGAAAACGTTGATGTAACGTGGTAATGGTTCAAAAAAGCATGAGCAAAACATTTGTTGTAGATCTTTAGAAAGTAAAACAGATATAAGTATGAATTTATTGGCTTTTTTAAAGCAGGTAAGACCTGCTAACGGGAGACGCATGCTGCTTATTGAACGCTTTAGAAAGGCCAGATTCTTAGCTGCTTTTCTGATTTTCTCATTTGCATTTCAGCTTGTATTTCCTGCTGTTGCTTTCGCTTTGACATCTGGACCTGCTAGTCCCGATTTCTCCAGTTTTGAGCCGATTGCGACTACGAATATGGTGAATGAATTCACGGGTCAGTTTGTTTACAATATTCCGGTCCTAGAGATTCCAGGAGCTAGCGGAGGTGGCTATTCACTATCATTATCCTATCATAGTGGAGACGGTCCTGAATCGGAGGCTTCGTGGGTTGGTTACGGCTGGAGTTTGAACCCCGGATCTATAAGTCGTTCTAAAAGAGGTTTACCGGATGATTTCAAGGACAGAGAGGTAAAGTATTATAACGAAGTACCTAAGAACTGGACTGTTGCGGGAACTCTCCAGTCAGGGGCGCAGATATTTTCAGGCATACTTGGAGTCAGCGCTTATAACACAGTCAGATACAACAACTATAAGGGGTTTGGGTTCACACAGGGGTTTGGCCTTAGCGCCCTCAAAGGCTTATTCTCACTTGGGTATGCTTTCTCAGAAGGAGACGGGACATTTTCTGTTGCAGTAAATCCTGCGGCAATTCTTAGCCTTGCTAATAACGCATCCAAGAAAAATCAGAAATCAGCAGGAGTCACTGCATCTAATACAAGTAAAGAAGTGAAAGCGGAAGGTGTGGGCCAATCAATGCGTAGATCAAGTTCCAGCTATATAAGTGGTGGCTTGGGAAGCGCTTCGTCAAGCTACATAAACTATCTGTTAACTGATATGACCTCGCCCTATAATCTTACCCCATATACAGGACGATCAGTTTCTGGGTCAGTGAGCTTTTCACTAGATCCACCACCTGCACCAATTGGGTTTGACATTGGCTTAAATATCAGCTACAGTGAGCAAAAGAATATGGCTGAAAGGAATGTTCGCAGTTTTGGCTACATGTACTCTGCCAACGCTCCGGATAATAATACCTCCGACGCAGAGGCAGTCATGGATTACACTGTTGAGAATGCTTCGACTTTTAATAAAAGAGATAAGTACCTACCTATTCCTTTTAGTACCCCTGACGCATTTTTCGTGTCTGGTGAGGGGTTAGGAGGGAGTTTCAGGATGTACAATGACAAAGTGGGGTTATTCTCACCTAACTACGTCCAGGGAAAGACAGATATTGATTTTTTCGGTTTTAACTTACATGGAGGACTTAACTGGGGTATTGGCGGGGAGATGATACTCCCTTCCGGCTGGCATGAAACAACTGTAAAGTCTTCCTGGACAGATGACAACGGGAACACTGGAGATGTGGCATTCAGCAGGTATGATAATACGTCCAACGACGTATCGGAACCATCTTTCTTCCGGTTTAATAATGATCTAGGCGGGAAACTTGTTTACGATGCATCAGCTGATGCTAACAAACCAGTTGCTGCTGTAATTAATGGGAATACGCCTACCATTACTGCGGCTATGCGAACACTAAAAGAAGACGGCACCGTTCCAGGTACTCATCGAAGAAACTCAAGGGCTTCTTATGTAGGTTATCATACAAATAAGGAAATGAAGAAGAACACCAGTAATAATAAGCGCGGTACTTCTTATGAACAACGGGAAACTATTCACACACTTGCTGGGAGGAATCTACCGAACTCGAATAATTCAATTCTCGATGACGAAATTGGAGAGGTGTCTGTATATAATGAAGATGGGAATAACTATGTCTATGGGCTACCTGTATACACTGCTGAAGATAAGAATATACAACGAGGTTTGAAAAATGTTGACGTCGCTAATAGTAATAATTATTGGGTTAAAGCCGATTTCGCAGACAATAAGAGAGTCGGCGAGGAGTATATCACCCCATATCCGACCTCGTATCTTTTAACACAGATCACGACCCCTGATTATGTTGATGTTAATTTGGATGGTCCAGATGATGATGATTTCGGAGGTTATACGAAGTTTAGCTATGATCGTACTAATGGTGCTGATGACAAAACCGATCTTTCAAGATGGTATAGGTGGAGAACCCCTTACAGAGGCACCTTTTATAACCCTGGCAGACTTTCAGATAACACCGATAACATGGGTTACTATCAGTCTGGTCGCAAGGAGGTATACTACCTGAAAGAAATTGAGACAAAGACCCATAGAGCAGAGTTCGTTCTTGAGTCAAGAGAGGATGGCTTTGAAGCTCTTGACGATGCGACTGCTTCAAACTCGGCGATGGGCAACACAGGAACATATGCTATGCGTAAACTTGACAGAATTAATCTGTATGCCAAGTCCACGCAGCTCGGTCAACCAGACAAACTTATAAAGACCATACGATTTGAGTATAACTATGAATGCTGGCCGAATTCGGAAAATGCAAAAGCTTTGGGCACGAACAACAATAAAGCAAAACTAACTTTAAAACGGGTATGGTTTGAATACAACGGTGTGATTAGTGCCAGAATCAGTCCTTATCAATTCGAATACAAATACCCGAACGTGAATTATCCAGCGAAGTATGCAAATATTAAAAACTATGCGTCTAGTGTGAATCTTTTTGAAACACCTGATTATACTAAGTACCTTGATTGTTGGGGTAACTATATGTATCAGGGGCAAAGTCGGCGGAACAATTTACAACCGTGGCCAAGCCAAAAACCTGCAGCGAATTTTGATCCAGCGGCCTGGCAGTTGAAGAGAATTGTTTTGCCAAGTGGCGGGGAAATTCATGTTCAATATGAACAGCATACATACTCCCGGGTTCAGGACAGACCCGCAAGCGCTATGATTAAACTAGCACAGTCTGGCCATACTTCTAACAAGTTTTACCTTAACCTGGCAGAGATGGATATCCAGGTAGGCGATTATTCCAGATTAGTTGCCCTGATAAAAGACACTTATATAACTAAAGGGCGAAAGATTTACTTTAAGTTTTTTTATTCATTATTGGGCAATAGCCCTGCCAATGTCGGCGATTGCAATGGTGATTATATTGATGGGCATGCCACGGTGAATGCTGTAGGGTATGATGGTAATGGTGTGTACGTTCAGATTCAAGGCACTACTCCTCAGCAGATCTGTATTGACTATATACAACAGCAGGTTGGAGGGAAAATAATTGATGGAAATTGCAATTCTTCCGGGACAATGAATGACCCAGCTTCCGGAGGCAATCTCGTCGGAGCGTTGAGAGCTTTAGCACCTCAACTGATTAATGCCGTAATGACCCATCTCGCGCCCAACCAAACGTCTTGTCTCACATTTAATCCTGATGTTTCTTACTTGAGAGTACCGATATGGAATAAGAAAGGCGGCGGAATCAGGGTGAAAAGGTTGCTTATGTATGACAAGGGAATCACAGATCCTATTGGAGGCGCAGACGATCCCGGACTATATGGCACCGAGTATATCTATGATAATGAGGTGACACGTGAGAGTTATGGCGTAGCAACAAATGAGCCGCCTGATAATAATGAAGAGAACCCGCTGGTGACCTTTTTAGAAAAGCGTGAGAGCCAGAGTGATTGGGATCGACTTATTGCTGGTAGGGATAGAGAGCAATTTGAGGGACCGCTTGGTTTGAACGCATTACCGGCTGCCTCGATAGGTTATAGCCGAATTATTAAGAAGAATATTCACCAGAATAAATGGACAGGTGGAGGATATTCTGTTCTAGAATATTATACGGTGAAGGATTACCCCTATGACAGATATTACCCTGAACTTGATGCCAATGGTGTCGCTTTTACAGACGTGCAAACTGAGACAGACGACTGGGACTTAGATATTGGACTTTTCTCCTACACTATCAATACCGGGATCAGAAGTTCTCAGGGATACTGCTTTATTCAAAATCAGATGCACGGGCAACTCAAGTCAGTTGCCGATTACCCTGGAGAATATAGTGCTGCAAAGTTTAATAGCGTAACTAATCCTCCATCCCCAGTGGCTCAAACCTCTTATGAGTATTTTGAACCAGGCTCAAACATTCCAATGTACAATTATAATGGGTACTCAATATACTATGATCAGCCAGGTAAAGAAATGGATGTGACTATGGACCGGCGGTCAGTGACAGACGAATCTTCAGAGACAAGAATTACGGGGGATGTCACGGTAGGGTTTGCAGCCTATATAACTATATTCTACCCGATTGCGTTTCCACTCACAAGTGGTGCCAGGCAATGTATGAATACAATGTCGGTGTCTAAAGTAATTCACTATCCGACAATTGTAAAGAGGATTTCAGTGATGAAAGATGGATATATACAGCACACTGAGAATACCGCCTTTGATCCTCTTTCATGCAAACCAGTGCTTACCAGAACGTATGATGGTCATCATGGTTTGCATGTTGCTGGTAGCAATCAGGCACTTAACGGTATGTATACCACCTACAATGTTCCAGCTTCGTCCCAATACGCGACGATGGGTCAGAAGGCATGGAATGAAAAGTTTGCATATCATGCCAGTCCTGCGATTTATCCCAGCTACAATGGAACTACAGGGGAATATACATTTAGCGGCGTGAATTCGAGCGGAGCATTCCATGTTGGAGATATGATCGCAGCCCACGGAACGGGTGTAAGCATTGGCCATATCACGAATTTGCAAGGAAGCAATATTATAGTTAAGCCGTCCTACCGTTATAATACATCTATTTCCGCAGGCGCGACAAGCAAAATAGAAGTTGTGCGATCAGGCTATACCAATCAGCTCAGCAGTTCAATGGGAGGCTTTACAGAATATGGCGTTCCACCTACAAAGACAGTACAGGAGTTTATTGCAAGATTAAGCCAGATCTTAACATTGATAGCACAAAGCGGCACTCCTGGATCGTGGGGTATCGACATGAGTGACTACAATTTTACAATGAGCTATTTGGAATTTGACCGGCCTCCTTGCAATTTAGGCAACGTTGTTCTTAAAGTGGAAGTTACCTATAGTCAAGGTCAGGTCCTACTCAGATACTACACTGTTAATAGCGGTAGTAATCCGGTGCCAACGGCTGGTATAAATATCACTTCGCGACTCACCTTGTTTGCAGGAGGTATTCCTTCCCTGCCCGATGGAATCATGTTCACAGGAGGCTCGAACATGCTGGTTATACGGGATCATCATAAGAACCCAGTCGACTTTGATATGAAAGCCAATTTGTGTCCAATGGTTAAGAAGAACGTAATCAAGGCTTCAATGACGAATTACAAACACGACTGGGCTGTGCCTTCAAATGTAATTCTTCCGGCAGCCTACACTAATTTTAATGACTATGAAGCCTCCAGAAGAGGGATGTGGAGACCTTATCAGACTTATGCCTTCAGGGATGTTACGCGTCCGGGAAGTGATGTTGTGGGAGGTCAGAGAAACTATAAAATGGCCGGAACAACAACTATGTATTTATTACCATGGTTGCAGGTAAATACGTTTCAGCCAGACCTATGGATAAAAACGAATGAGGTTAAGAAGTATATTCCTAATGGTAATGCAGTCGAGGAACTAGATGCTAATGGAGTATTCAGCTCGGCGAAGTACGGCTACAAAGGCATTCTGCCGTATGTTATTGCTCAGAACGCCGAATATTCTGCGATACGTTTTGAAAGTTTTGAAAATACCTATGTAAATGGAGGCCAGACTACTGTGGAAGATGGAATCAGTATTGGTAATGTTTCTAATCTTACCAACCAGGCCCATACGGGTTATAATGCCTGCCGACTTTCATCGTCACTAAGTCAGCTTCAAATCAATAACGTAGGACCAGCAACGAAAGGGCACGTAATAAAGTTCTGGGTTGATGCAAACACTTTGCCAAGTCCTGTAACTGTTACTACTTCAACAGCTTTGAATCTTCCTGTTAAACTGGTAGCCCAGGCAGGAAGATGGTACTTATATGAAGCATATCACACGTTGCCGGTCGCTACATCTATCAATTACTATATTAATTGGCAGGGAACTAACCTCAATATTGACGATATCAGAGTTCAACCCGCAGAGTCTCAGATGACGGCGTATGTATACGATACAAGATCTTATAAAGTTTCTGCTACTCTTGATGATCAGAATTTCGCAACATTTTACCAGTACAATGGTGAAGGAAAGCTTGTAAGAAAGAAACTTGAAACATTAAAGGGCGTAATGACGACTGAAGAAGCGCAATATCACACACCGTTAATACAACGTAATTGATTCTATGAGAGGATTGAAAACCTTAATCTTAATAGTGCTGATAGCAACAAGTTATGGCAGTTTTGGGACTCCTGTTATTTCTGCAGCAACTAAAGCTAAGCTATACCAAGTGATCAAACTTGAACAGGATTTCGTGAATGATATCATCGAACGAGGTGCGTCGTGGCATTTCAAATATACCCTGTTGACCGAGTCCTATAATCAGCACAAGAAGAAATTCGAGATTATTCGGACAAACGGTGAACTGATTGCAAGCAAGAAGTTCAGATACATGAATACAGAGAATATGGAAATGTGTATGAACGATAACGAGGTAATTACCATACTCAAGCAGCAAAAGCTCGTAACAAAAATCCCTTCGACAAAGGAAGCTTTAGAGTCTATGACTAATGAGTATTCTTCCATGCTAAGGGATTCATTCTTTCGTCAATTCAATTTACACTCTGTCAGTTCCGTAGATGAGTCAGGACAGAAGCTGTTAAGGTATCATTTTATCCCTAAAGACAAACCAAAGTCCGTCTATACACAAATGACGATTTTCATTAGTGAGAGAGACAATACTTTGCGTAAGGTTTACATGGAGTATTCACCATCGTCGCGGCGTGAGGTCAAGGCTAGTACGATGATAATAGAGAAGCGGGAGGAGTTGCGTAATGGATTTGATTTTGGTGTTTTCAAGCGTCGGGTGTTTTCGGGTAATGGGGTATTGAGTTCAGCATACAGAGGGTACAAGTACAGGGTTCGTAGGGCTAATTAGTTATAAAAAGGGACTATATGCATCTTTATTTCGGTGATCGATTTTTTGGGGTGTTGCGGTTGTTGTGTGGTATTAGTATGGCGATGTGTTTTTTTGTAAGCGCATCGGGTCAGTTAAACTGTGTTAACTGCAGTGTTGATCCGTGCTGGCCGACGCAGGTGTATCCTGATCCGTGTCTGGCTACTGCGTCTGTAACGGTGAGCAGTATTACGGGAGTGAAGTTTCAGTGGACGGATTGTTGTACTACGACGCCTAACTATGAGATCCAGATATTGCGGTTGTATAATGTTGATCCAGGTACTTCGAGTTCTGAGACGAGTATTACTGCGGAGGTAGACTGGAGCCAGGCTCTTACGTTTCTGACGAACCGGCGCAATAACGGTCAGATAGACTGGATCCATCTGGCGGAGGGTACAGGTTACTATGTGTGGCGTATCCGCAGGGTACGGGATGACTGGACCGGTGGCAGCGGAGCTGCGGGTAATTACGGGCAATGGAGTGATCATGGGCAGTTTGCCAACCCATCGGGTCCTGTTGCGGTGAGCTCTGTGACGGGGAGCTATATGTTCTTTTACCAGCAGTTTGACGATGATATCAACTGGATCTTTCGCCGGAGCTTTGCGGAAGGCGAGCCGAACAACTATAATGGATTACGTTTAAAGGAGAAGATGACCTATGCTAATTACCTGCTGATGCCTGTTCAGGAGCAGGTGAAGGCGCAGTGGTGGGGCTATGTACTGACCTCCCAGACGATACCTGATAATCTTGGACGTCCGTCGCTGACGACTCTTCCTGTTCCGGTAGACAGGGAGAACTTCGGCTATCAGTACGAGCTGGTTAAGAAGCCGAATAACGATCTGTACCGGGCGGATGATTATGATGCATTGGGTACGGCCTTTTCGCCCTCACTGGTAGGTAGCAACAGCTTGCTGACGAAGCACTATTCCGATCAGAATGTACCCGGCAGCGGCACGTATCCGTCTGGTTCTGAGTACCTGGATTACAGGATACCGAATGCTGATGGTAAGCCATTCAGCCGGACCTTATATAACAATGACGGATTGAACAGGCCTCGGGAGATAGCGAGTCCGGGGAACTATCATGGATTTGGCAGTGACCATACGATAAAGAAGTATTACAGTAAGACGACTGCTACGGAGCTGATAAGGATCTTTGGAGATGAGGCGCCCCGGTCGGAGTCGGTACTGAAGACCTATACGAGGGATGCCAATAAGGTTTTTAGTATTGCCTATACTGACGAGGCGGGCAGGACTATAGCCACGTGTTTGAGTGCGCCGCAATCTAATCTTCTGGACCAGGTGGAAGCCGAGACATTTACCACCTATGATACGATTACTTCGAAGACCGAGCTGACGCCGACGCGGCTGGTGTCGAAGGCGAGTTATTCGTTTGCGCTTCCGGCCACTACGCTGAACTACCTGTACAAGATCGCTCCGGGCACCTACCGGGATATCTGCAAAAATATCTGCGCTTCCTGTGATTACAAGATCACGATCCTTGCGCGTAATAAAGATGACGATAACCCTGCCAATGAATACAGGTATGAGCTGGTTATTCCGGGGGTGCTTGATACACTGGGCGGGTGTCCGGGTGCTACGTTTAGCCAATCGGGACAGTACAGTATTGCGGGGACGACGGCGTTGCCAGAGGGCACCTATGATGTGAACCTGTTCGTAGACCTGCTGAACACGGATCCTGGTACGGGTAAGCTTTATGTAGACCTGGCAGCGGATGCGCTGAAGCGCAAGATCACCTCGGAGCATAACAGCACGGGCTTTCTTTGCCAGGTGTTGTCCCCCGGTGGTAACCAGACTGCGAACATACCCACTATCAAAAACCATCTGGCAAATAATAATATCAACTACCTGCTGCTCAATTATCTGAAAGTTGATACTACGCTTCCGTTCTTTGAGCTTAAAGTGGGATGCGATACGCTGAAGCTGCCAACGGCCTATTGTCCGGCTCCCAACTGTGATCCTCCGTTGTTTGCGGAGTATATGATGGATTACCTTGCTTCTTACAGTGAGGCACACCAGAGCCCTTTTTATGAAGAGGTATTTGCTAACGGCCTTACGTTCACGACGGACGCCGATGCTAATGGGTTTTATATAGAAACAAACGAGGAGCTCAACGAGATAATAATGGCGATGATCGATGATGGATATGAGTGTGAGGAGCTGTGGAAGGCATGGAAGCAGACGGTGCAGGCCTATACGTTAGGGCAGGTAACGGTAGCTGGCGGTCTTGCCAACAATAATGCCCTTGACGCCTCTACACCCAAGATTGACTGGTGGTTTGATTTTATGCAAAGGGTGGGGTATAAGGTTTTTATGGAGCAGCGTGATGTTAGTGAGCTTTTTCAGCCTGGTTCCGATCTCCGGAGGCATCCTTATAAGTACTTTCCTTATGACTGGACTACGATGCCTGATATGGAAGATGGTTTTTGCAGTTTTTATCCACCCAATGTTGGTCAGAGTTCCTGTAATTACGGTGGAGTGCCTCCGGGGTGGTATACTGATGGGACAGACGGGCTGATGGGTGCGCAGCATAATTTTCCGAATGTTGATCCGCAGAGTGAGCCATTCCACATGTATAACTTTTTCATGGCAACGAAGTTCGGGAACAATACCTGGGTAAACCTTGGTAACTCGAGCAGTGCGATCAACACTGCTAATTTAAATCAGCCCCAGGCCCTGGCGCAGATGATAGATGAATGCTATAAGACCTGCGAGAACAGGGTTGATGAAGTGGTATCTGCGATAAAGGATGATGCTATAGGTCAGGGTATTCAGATAGAAGGTTACCCATATCCCACCTGGGCGCCAGCGCCATCTTTTAATGTGAGCCTTCAGCGGGTGTATTGCCTGGCTTATTCCCTGGTGGAGACCTGTAAGGAGGGATGTAAACTTAATCCGGAGAATGGTGTTGCTTCTCCTGAAGAACTGGAGAACTTCCAGAACTCGCTGATAGGAGTGCTGGATGTGGACGTCTTCTTCAATCAGGAACCGGAGTGCAAGGAGGGATACAATTTAGTGGAGGTTTATACGAAGACACCTATTTATAAAGGGTTGCTTGACTGGCTCAATATGAAGCACAAGGAGGTCATGGAGCTTCAACAGACTTTGGGTTATTCACTTTCTAACTGGCAGCCGGGTCAGGCCATCACATCGTACAGTCTGAATGACGCCATAGCGTCTAACTGTACCACACCCATAACGATCAATCATACGGACCAGCAGGCATGGTTTACCCTTGGTAATCCTTATAGCAGTGTTACGCCGATGTCATCGAACGGCCTGGATCTGAACGTTACCAGGAAGCTGCCTGATGTCCTGTTGCCGAGGGATGTAGTTCGCATAGAACTGGAGGCGGAGCTTGATCCCGGCGGGGCTGGACTGGCGGCAGGCGAGTCTATAGAGTTCTATGAAGTACTTCCAAACTGTTCGTCCACTGGTTCTGTAACGGTACCATCCGGGATGGGCTATTACGATCCCAACTTCGGAGGGCACAGGTTTAAGATAGACGGTCCCCGCAACCCGGGAGATATTCTTAAGTTCTCCTATTATATCCAGGTGCCCAATATTCCTGTGGGTACTGGTAGTATCACCTTTGATGGGTTTATCGAGGCCAATGTGAACGGAGGCACCAGCCAGGGCGGGCTTAATGTAGATGTTATTAATATTGACTGTGCGGATCTGGTGTACAACAGGATAGATGCAGGCGGCAACTATTCCTCTACTGCAGTGTGCAATGTGTGCTATAATACCAACTGGGTAGATGTGGACCTTAACTGCGGGAATGAGAAGGAGAAGGAGAGTGGATTTTTGTGTTACAAGTGGACTAAGGAGACTACGATAGAACCACTTCCTGTGTATCCTATTACCTGTGAGCAGATAGTATCAGATGGTTTTGCGACTGCTTTTGAGCAGCAGTTGCAGCATGTTTATGACAGGCACGATGCTGAGTTCCGGCTTCAGTACAAGAACAACTGCCTTGACAAGGCCAATATCAATGATTTCTTTGTCAACTTCTTTGATCTGACGCAGTATCAGTATACATTATATTATTACGATCGTGCAGGCAACCTGATACGTACGGTGCAGCCTCAGGGTGTAAAGACGAATGTGGCTACTGACCGCAGTGTAAATCCGGGACATGATTATGCGAGCGAGTATGATTTTAATACCCTTGGTCAGGTGATGCGCCAGGAGAGTCCTGACGGGGGCAGTACCATGTTCTGGTATGACAATAAGGGCAGGGTACGCTTCAGCCAGAATGCGAGGCAGGCTGCTGCTGGCAGCGTATACTCTTACACTACATACGATAACCTTGGACGGATCATAGAGTCTGGTGAGATTAGCGGAGCCACCAGTCTCAATTACATGAACCAGAGCTATCCTAGTGTAGGAAATCAGATTAGTGGGACGACTACCCGCCATGTTACCCGCACCTACTATAGTGATGCCTACCCGCCTACCAATATATCCGGGGTGGCGCCCTTCCCTGGTAACACGTTCCAGCTATTTCTTCACAACAGGGTCAGCTATACGGAGACGGACAGGGACGGTAACTGGGGGACCTATGATGATCAGAGCCGGACCCTTTACAGCTATGACCCACATGGCAATGTAACCCACCTTTACCAGTGGCTTGCAGGCAGG
>Ga0196970_1001290_pt1 | contig 17969 bp, 13 predicted proteins | sample S1v_513CmetaG_FD_148672 | JGI IMG/M metagenome (GOLD analysis project Ga0196970, IMG submission 148672) | Soil microbial communities from Anza Borrego desert, Southern California, United States - S1+v_5-13C | ecosystem: Environmental > Terrestrial > Soil > Desert | place: USA: California...
GCAGGCGGTGGAGGCGCTGGTCGAGCGCGCCACGCTCCCCGCCGCCCTGCGCGCCCGCATCGAGGCGGAGGCGGCGCGGCTGGTCGAGGGGGTGCGGGCGGCGCGGACCAGCTTCGGCATGCTCGACGCCTTTTTGCAGGAGTTCGGGCTGTCCACCCGCGAGGGCGTGGCGCTGATGTGCCTCGCCGAAGCGTTGCTGCGCATCCCCGACCCGGAAACCGCCGACGCCCTGATCCGCGACAAGATCGGCGAGGCCGACTGGGCGCGGCACGTCGGGCATGCCGACAACCTGTTCGTCAACGCCTCGACCTGGGCGCTGATGCTGACCGGCCGGGTGATCCGGCTGGACGAGGAGACCGAGGGCCGCCCGGCCGCCCTGGTGAACCGTCTGATCGCGCGGGCGGGGGAGCCGGTGATCCGGCAGGCCATGGTGCGGGCCATGCGCATCCTCGGCCGTCAGTTCGTCATGGGCCGCACCATCGCCGAGGCGCTGGAGCGCGGGCGCGAGCAGGAGAAGGCGGGCTACCGCCACTCCTACGACATGCTGGGCGAGGGCGCCCGCACCATGGCCGACGCCGACCGCTACCTGGAGACCTACGCCGCCGCCATCCGCGCGATCGGTGCGGCGCGCGGAAGCCGAAGCGTCGACGAGAACCCCGGAATCTCGGTCAAGCTGTCGGCGCTGCACCCGCGCTACGAGGAGGCTCAGCGCGAGCGCGTGCTGCGCGAGCTGCAACCGCGCCTTAAGAGCCTGTGCGTGATGGCCCGCGACGCCGGCATCGGCCTGACCGTCGATGCGGAGGAGGCCGACCGCCTCGCCCTGCAACTCGACTTCGTCGAGGCGATGGCGCTGGACGACGGGCTCGCCGGCTGGGACGGGCTGGGGCTGGCGGTGCAGGCCTACCAGAAGCGCGGCTATGCGGTGGTCGAATGGCTGGCCGAGTTGACCCGGCGCTCCGGCCGGCGGCTGATGGTGCGGCTGGTCAAGGGCGCCTACTGGGACACCGAGATCAAGCGGGCGCAGGAGCGCGGGCTCGACGGCTATCCGGTGTTCACGCGCAAGGTGAACACCGACCTGTCCTATCTCGCCTGCGCCCGCAGGCTGCTGGAGCTGCGCGGGCCGCTCTATCCCATGTTCGCCACCCACAACGCGCACACCGTGGCCGCCGTCCAGGCCATGGCGGGGAACCGGGAGGGTTACGAGTTCCAGCGCCTGCACGGCATGGGCGAGCCGCTGTACCACCAGATCGTCGCGCCGGACATGCCGGTGCGCGTCTATGCGCCGGTCGGCAGCCACGAGGATTTGCTGGCCTATCTGGTGCGGCGGCTGCTGGAGAACGGGGCGAACTCCTCCTTCGTCAACCGCATCCAGGACGACAAGGTGCCGGTGGCCGACATCGTCGCCGACCCGGCCGCCCGCGCCGCGCGCCTGCCCTACAAGCCGCACCCGCACATCCCGCTGCCGGTCGATCTGTTCGGGCCGGAGCGGCACAATTCCCGTGGCCTGGACCTTTCCGACCCCATGCAGACGGCACCGCTGCTGCGCCAGATGGAGCAGGCGTACGCGACGCCGTGGAGCGCCGTGCCGCTGGTCGGCGGCACGGCCCTGGAGGGCTCCGGGCGCGCCGTCCTCGACCCGGGCACCGGCCGCGCGGTCGGTACGGTGGTGGAAGCCAGCGACCGCGACGTCGGCCACGCGCTGGCGGTGGCGGCGAAGGCGGCGCGCGACTGGGCCAACACCCCGGCCGAGCGGCGGGCGACCGTTCTGGAGCGCGCCGGCGACCTGCTGGAATGGCACCGGGCCGAGCTGATGGCGCTGTGCGTGCGCGAGGCGGGCAAGACCATTCCCGACGCGCTGGCCGAGGTGCGGGAGGCGGTGGACTTCTGCCGCTACTACGCCGCCCGCGCGCGGGTCGACTTCACGCTGCCCAAGGTGCTGCCCGGCCCGACGGGGGAGCACAACCAGCTCTCCCTGCACGGGCGCGGCGTGTTCGCCTGCATCAGCCCGTGGAACTTTCCGCTGGCCATCTTCGTCGGGCAGGCGGCGGCGGCGCTCGCCGCCGGCAACGCGGTGGCGGCCAAGCCGGCGGAGCAGACGCCGCTGATGGCGGCCCGTGCCGTGCAGCTGTTCCACGAGGCCGGAGTCCCGCCGGATGTGCTGCACCTGCTGCCCGGCGACGGCCGCGTCGGCGCGGCGCTGGTGAACGACCCGCGGGTGCACGGCGTCGCCTTCACCGGTTCGACCGAGACGGCGCGCGCCATCAACCTGGCGCTCGCCCGGCGCAGCGGCCCCATCGTGCCGCTGGTCGCCGAGACCGGCGGGCAGAACGTGCTGATCGCCGATTCCTCGGCGCTGCCGGAGCAACTGGTGGACGACGTGGTGACCAGCGCCTTCCGCTCCACCGGGCAGCGCTGCTCGGCCCTGCGCGTGCTGTTCGTGCAGGACGGCATCGCCGACCGGGTGATCCGCATGCTGGAGGGGGCGGCGCACGAGCTGCGCGTCGGCGATCCGGGGCTGCTGCGCACCGACGTTGGCCCGGCCATCGACGCGGAGGCGCGCGCCACGCTCCAGGCGCACGCCGACCGGATGAGGGCGGTGGCCAGATTGCTGTTCGAGGTGCCGTTAAGCGAGGAGTGCGCGCACGGCACCTTCTTCGCCCCGCGCGCTTTCGAGATCGACGGGCTCGCCCGGCTGCAGCGCGAGGTGTTCGGGCCGGTTCTGCACGTGATACGCTACGGCGCCGACCGGCTGGACGCGGTGCTCGATGCCGTGGAGGCGACCGGCTACGGCCTGACGCTGGGCATCCACAGCCGCATCGACGGCACCATCCGCCGCATCCACGGCCGGCTCGGGGTGGGGAACACTTACGTCAACCGCAACATGATCGGTGCGGTGGTCGGCGTGCAGCCATTCGGCGGCGAGGGGCTGTCCGGAACCGGACCGAAGGCCGGCGGCCCGCACTACCTGCTGCGCTTCGCCACCGAGCGCACGCTGACCGTCAACACCACCGCGGCCGGCGGCAACACCACGCTGGTGTCGCTCGGGGACGAATAGGGGATCGATACGGAAAAGGCGACCGGCCGGGCCGATCGCCTCCCTTACCGTCCGGCCGTTGGCGGCGCGGTCACGTCTTCTGTTTGCGCAGCAGGTCGAGCATGCGCGACGGCACCGGCTCTTCCAGAACCGTGTCGTACAGGCGGTGCAGCTCGTCCACATGCTGCCTGTGCAGGTTCAGCATGGCTTTGACCTCCGCGTCCGCCTCGACCGCGGCCTCGAACTCCCGCCGCTCGTTCTCGTCGAGGGCGCCGTCGAGATAGGCGTTTATGTGGCTCATCGTCACACGCTTCATGTCCGTTCAATCTCGGAGCGTCGCAAACGGTCCGTGACACGTCCGGCCACTGTCCAGGTGGTTGGGCTCGGAAGACGTCGCTAACCCTTCTTATGGGGTGTGCCGCGCGAACGACAATACCCCGCCTCGGGTTTCTCTTCCGGATTGTCCTTCGGTCATGGTCGGCCCCCCGCCTGTTTCGCCTGCGTTGTATGCCCGATGTAACAGCGACCAGTGATGCTTGTTCCAGTTGCCAAAATGGGGAACGCGGCTTGGCGGCGGCCTGTTGCAAAGGCAACACCATGCCAGCAGGAGAGCGCCATGGCCCAGCAGGAAGGCCTGCAGCCGCCGCAGCACCAGAACGTCCAGCCCGGCCATCAGGACGCGATGACTCCCCAGCCCTCGTCCGAGCGCCCGCAGTACCGCGGAAGCGGCAAGCTGCGCGACAAGGTCGCGCTGATCACCGGCGGCGACAGCGGCATCGGCCGCGCCACCGCCGTCCTCTTCGCCCGCGAAGGCGCCAAGGTCGGCTTCGTCTACCTCAACGAGGACAAGGACGCCGAGGACACCCGCCGCCTGATCGAAGCGGAGGGCCAGCCCTGCACCGCGATCCGCGCCGACCTCGGCGACGAGGCCGCCTGCCGCGCCGCGGTCGAACGCATGATGGACGAGCACGGCCGCCTCGACATCCTGGTCAACAACGCCGCCGAGCAGCACCCCCAGCAGAAGCTGGAGGACATCACCGCGGAGCAGCTGGAGCGCACCTTCCGCACCAACATCTTCGCCTATTTCTTCATGGCCAAGGCGGCGCTGCCGCACATGAAGGAGGGCGCGGCGATCATCAACACCACGTCGGTGACCGCCTACAAGGGCAACCCGATGCTGATCGACTACGCCTCGACCAAGGGGGCGATCGTCGCGTTCACGCGCTCTCTGGCGCTGGCGGTGGCGGACCGCAAGATCCGCGTCAACGGCGTGGCGCCGGGACCGATCTGGACGCCGCTGATCCCCTCGACCTTCCCGGCCGAGAAGGTGGCCGAGTTCGGCTCCGACGTGCCGATGGGCCGCCCAGGCCAGCCGGACGAGGTGGCGCCCTGCTACGTGTTCCTGGCGGCGGCGGATTCCAGCTACATGAGCGGACAGGTGCTGCACCCGAACGGCGGCAGCGTCGTGAACGGGTAGTCGGTTTAAGCCCTCAAAGCTACTGCCACTTCAATAACTTAGCCGTCATCCCCGCGAAGGCGGGGATCCATAACTCCCAAAGCTTGCGATTGTGGAACTTATGGATCCCCGCCTTCGCGGGGATGACGGAAAAATATACAACTAGCCCCCACCTAATCTCCCCCGCCGGAGGCGGGGGAGCGACAAGCATCTCTTACGCCGCCATGAGGTTGTTCAGCCGCTCGCGGGCGCGGCAGAGGCGGGAGCGGATGGTGCCGATGGAGACGTTCAGTTTCTCGGCGGCCTCCTGGTAGGGGCGGCCCTCGATCGCCACCAGCTTCACCACCTTGCGCTGGCTGGGGGTGAGCGCGCCGAAGGCGCGGTCTACGTCGCGGAAGACGAGGCGGGCGATCTGCGAAGCCTCCACCGACATGGCGCCGTCCCACAACTCGACCTTGGTGACGTGCTTCTCGCGCTGCAGATTGTTGAAATGCAGGTTCTTCAGCATCGTGGTCAGCCACGCCTGCATATTGGTGCCCGGCTCGAACCGGTGCGAGCGCGACAGCGCGCGGGCGAGACAGTCCTGGGTCAAGTCTTCGGCAGCCGTGGCATCACGCGTCAACTTGCACGCGTAGCGCTGCAGGTTCGGCATGCAGCGGATGAGTTCGGCTTCGAACGAATACGGCATGGTCTCACTTCCTCCAAGTCTTTTCCTTGGTGCGGCTGCGGCCGTCCTGTGCGCACCGCCCCGCCAGAGACGACGAACCCCTCCGGCGCCCAGCCTCGCGGCCGGTCCGGTCCAGTTGTAGGTTCGCTATGGGGTTTTCGTCGGTGCCCTCAGGCCCCCCGCTCGGCCGAGCCGGCGACGCGCGTATTCCGGGCTGTCGTCATTGTCGGTCTCCCCGTTCCTCGAAGGGTGCCCGCCCCGGATTGCCTCTTCCGGAGTGCTCCCGTTCGACGTGATGTCCCGGACTTAACGCGGGGGGTGACCGCTTGTTCCCCGCCGGGGGATACGGAAAGTGACGCGAAATGAGCGTATGGCCGAGGCCTCGCTTAATCCCTTGGGGGTAGCGGAAGCGGGGCTTAGCGCCCGGCCCGGCTTTCCAGCCGGCGCAGGAATTCCCGCATGATGGTGCGGTAGAGTTCGTCCTTCAGGCAGGCGTCCTCGACGCCGAGGTCGAGGCTGGGGTTGTCGTTGATCTCGATGACGAAGACGCCGCGCTCGTTCTGCTTGACGTCGACGCCGTACAGGCCGTCGCCGATCAGGCCGGCCGCCTTCACCGCAACCTCCACCACCTCCTTGGGCGCGTCGTCCACCAGGACCGTGCGCGACGAGCCGGTTTCGGCCCGGCCGTTGCCGCCGTGCTTGACGATCTGCCAGTGCTTCTTCGCCATCAGGTACTGGCAGACGTAGAAGGGCTGGCGGTTCAGCACGCCGACGCGCCAGTCGAACTCGGTGTACATGAACTCCTGCGCCAGAATGACGTCGGAATCCTCGAACAGGCTCTCCGCCGTCGCCTCCAGTTCGGAGCGGTTGATGACCTTGAACACCCCGCGCGAGAAGGACCCGTCCGGGATCTTCAGCACGATGGGGTAGGGGATCTCCTGGTCGAGCGTGGCGAGGCCGCGCTTGTCGAGGATCACCGTCTTCGGCGTCGGGACCCTGTTGGCCTTGAGCAGTTCGGCCAGGTACACCTTGTTGGTGCACTTCAGGATCGAATTGGGGTCGTCGATCACCGGCATCCCCTCCGCCTCGGCCTTCTTGGCGAAGCGGTAGGTGTGGTTGTCGATGGCCGTGCCCTCGCGGATGAACAGCGCGTCGTACTCGGCCAGCCGCGCGAAGTCCTTCTTCTCGATCAGCTCCGCCTCGATGCCCAGCGCCTCGCCGGCCTTGATGAACCTCTGCAGCGCGCGCGGGCTGGAGGGCGGCAGCTCCTCCTTCGGGTTGTGCAGGATCGCCAGCGTCCAGCGCGCCTGCGCGCGGGCCGCCGGCTCGCGCCAGGAGGCGCGGGTGTAGGCGTCGAGCGCCGCCTCGAACGCCGCCTTCTGTTCCTCGGTCAGCTCGTCGATGGACAGCGGCTCGACCGCGTGCAGGGTCCAGCCCTGCTTGAGGCGCACCTGCACCTTGAGGATCGGGCAGCGGAACAGGTCGAAGATCTCGCGCGCGATGTCGGCGAAGCGGCGGTCCATCGTGCGGCCGAAGAAGACCAGAAGATGGAAGGACGCCTCCGGCCGGTCGCTCAGCCGCTTCATCTTGCGGACCAGCGCCTCCTCCACCTCGGCCAGCATGGTGCGGGTCAGCGCGCGCTGGCGCAGGTCGAGGATGGTCTTCACCGTCGGGATCACCCGCTCGCCGCGCGCCTCGCCGAGCAGCGAGACGTAGTAGCCGGTGCCCAGGTACTCGTAGGTGCGGCTGAGGTTGATGACGCGCTGGTCGCGGCCGCGCCCCGCGTCCGGCTTGGCGATGTAGTCGCGCGCGGTGACGACCTGGAGGTTGTCCTTCCGCCAGGGAAAGTCGGCACGGCGATCGACGATGACGAGGTGCGCTGCCATCAGTGGGACTGGCGCTCGCGCAGGAGGAGCGTCGCTTTCAGCTGTGCCTTGCCGTAACGGGCCATGCGTTCGAAGTCCTGGCGGGGGATCGGCATGAAGATGCGGTCGATGTGGGCGTGCTGCTGGTCGTACACCAGCGGGTCGTGCACGTAGAGGAACCGGTCGTCGGCGCCCGACACCACGACCCAGTGCGGGAACTTCTCGCGGTAGATGCGGTAGCTGCTGATCAGCACGATGGGCACCGCGCCGTCGCGCACCGCCTCGGCCATGTCGGCGGAGGTCAGCGTGCGGTGGCTGACGCGCACGCCCGTCTCGGCCAGTTCCCCGATCATCTCCTGGTGGACGAGGCGCATGACCTCCTTCTTGTCGTCGTCGCGCACGCCATCGAGGAAGGGGACGCTGTCGTCCTTGACGCAGATCTCCACATCCAGCCCGCGCCGCCACGCCGCCAGCGCCAGCCCGTACGGCCCGCAGCCGCCGTGCCCGGAGGTCATGAACACCGTGGTGGCCTCGCGCCACAGCCGGATCTCCAGCTGGCGGTTCAGCTCCAGGTCCGGTTTCAGCGCCTTCATGCCCATCATCAGGGCCGAGGGGCCGCAGGTGAAGTCGAGGGTCTGCTGATAGTAAGGCACCAGCCGGGCTCCGAGCGGCGCGCTGGGCCCGACGGCACCCAAGCGCTTTTCCAGCCGCAACGCTTCCATGTGGTCTTCGTAGTAATCGGCGTAAACACCGAACTCGCGGTATCCATTCCGTTTGTAGAGATCGATGGCAGCACGGTTGTCGCGCCGCACTTCGAGCCTCAGATAGATGCAGTCATGCGCCCGCGCCGCCTGCTCGGCGGCGGCCAGCAGGCGGGTGCCGGCGCCGGACCGGCGGAACGGCGGATCGACCGCGAAGGAATACAGCCGCGCCAGCGACGTTCCGGCGTGGAAAGCCACCATCGCGTAGCCGGCGATCACATCTGCATGAAGTTCCACCAGCACCATGGCGTTGCCCTTGGTGATCATGTGGTGGAAACTTCGGCGGGTCAGACGGTCGGTCTCAAAACAGCGCTCCTCGATGGCGAGCAGCGCCGGGATGTCGGAAGGCAGGGCCTGACGCAAGGTGATCGGCGGGGCGGCGGGGAAATCCAGATCGTCGGGCATGGCGTATGAGATGGGAGGTACGGTCTTGGAGTGCATCCTACTCCTTTTCATGCGAAGAAAAAGGTGAGGCACCCCTTTCGCGTACTGAGAGAAGCGCTGGGCAGCCGAAAGAACTTCGGTTAGCCTTAAAGCTTGTTTAACCAAGAATCCTGAAACTGGCGCTGCCTCCAACGGCACCCAATTTACCGCATAATCGGCGCACACCGCCGGATCGTCGGACACGGTTCGCCCGAACGAAGGACATCGACACGCTATGGATGCTCGGTACAAGACCAGCGAAATCGAACGGCGCAGCCTGGACGTGGACGGGCTGAAGCGCTCGTTCCTGGAGTGGCTGGTGTATTCGGTCGGCAAGGATGCGCGCGCCGCCACCCGGCGCGACTGGTTCCACACCGTGGCCCTGTCGGTCCGCGACCGGCTGGTCGACCGCTGGATGGACACCACCCGCACCTATTACCAGCAGGACTCCAAGCGCGTGTACTACATGTCGCTGGAGTTCCTGATCGGCCGGCTGCTGACCAACAGCCTGTCCAACCTCGGCATCATGGACTCCTGCCGGCAGGCGCTCGACCAGATCGGGCTGACGCTGGACGAGGTGGTGGACGCCGAGCCGGATGCGGCGCTGGGCAACGGCGGCCTGGGCCGCCTCGCCGCGTGCTTCCTGGACAGCATGGCGAGCCAGGGGCTGCCCGGCTACGGCTACGGCATCCGCTACGAGTTCGGCCTGTTCGAGCAGCGTTTCGAGCACGGCTGGCAGGTCGAGTACCCCGAGCAGTGGCTGCAGTTCGGCAACCCATGGGAGTTCGCCCGCCCCGAGGTGCTGTACCCCGTGCAGTTCTACGGCCGCGTCGAGGAGTTCCGCGACAGCGTCGGCGAGAAGGCCTACCGCTGGGTGGACGCCGAGCGCGTGCTGGCCATGGCCTACGACACGCCGGTGGTGGGCTTCGGCGGCAAGACGATCAACACGCTGCGCCTGTGGTCGGCGCGCGCCACGCGCGACTTCAACTTCGGCCACTTCAACGACGGCGCCTACATGAAGGCCGTCGAGCAAAAGGTGATGACCGAGAACCTCAGCCGCGTCCTCTACCCCAACGACGCGACGGAGACCGGACGCGAGCTGCGCCTGAAGCAGGAATACTTCTTCACCTCCGCCTCCTTGCAGGACATCATCCGTCGCTTCCTGCAGCACCACTCCGACTTCGCGCTGCTGCCGTCGAAGGCGGCGATCCAGCTCAACGACACGCACCCGTCCATCGGCATCGCCGAGATGATGCGCCTGCTGGTCGATCAGCACGCCGTGCAGTGGGAGGAGGCGTGGGAGATCACCCGCGGCTGCTTCTCCTACACCAACCACACGCTGCTGCCCGAGGCGCTGGAGGCGTGGCCGGTGCGCCTGCTGGAGCGCGTGCTGCCGCGCCACATGCAGATCATCTACGAGATCAACGCGCGCTTCCTCAACCGCTCGAAGGCGCGGGCGGCGGGCGACAACGCGCGGCTGTCGCGGCTGTCGCTCATCGACGAGCGCGGCGAGCGCCGCGTGCGCATGGGCAACCTGGCGTTCCTCGGCTCGCACAAGGTGAACGGCGTGTCGGCGCTGCACACCGACCTGATGAAGCAGACGGTGTTCGCCGACTTCCACGCCGAGTTCCCGGAGCGCATCAACAACAAGACCAACGGCATCACGCCGCGCCGCTGGCTGCATCAGGCGAACCGCCCGCTGGCCGAGCTGATCTCCAGCCGCATCGGCGACGGCTGGGTGCACGACCTCGACCAGATCAAGGCGATCCTGCCGAAGGCCGACGACGCCGCGTTCCGCGAGGAGTTCCGCCGCGCCAAGCGCAAGAACAAGAAGCGCCTCGCCGCCTACATCGCGCGCCAGACCGGCACCGAGATCAACGTCGACAGCCTGTTCGACGTGCAGGTCAAGCGCATGCACGAGTACAAGCGCCAGCTGCTGAACATCCTGCAGACCATCGCGCTGTACAACGACATGCGCGACAACCCGACGGTCAACTGGGTGCCGGTCACCAAGGTGTTCGCCGGCAAGGCGGCGCCGGCCTACCAGATGGCGAAGCTGATCATCAAGCTGATCAACGACGTCGCCAAGGTGGTGAACCACGACCCCGTGCTGCACGACAAGCTGAAGGTCGTCTACCTGCCGAACTACAACGTCACGGCCGCGGAGATCATCATCCCCGCCGCCGACCTGTCCGAGCAGATCTCGACCGCCGGCATGGAGGCGTCGGGCACCGGCAACATGAAGCTGGCGCTGAACGGAGCCTTGACCATCGGCACGCTCGACGGCGCCAACGTCGAGATCAAGGAGCACGTCGGCGACGACAACATCTTCATCTTCGGCCTGACGGCGGAGGAGGCGAATTCCCTGCGCGAGGGCGGCGCCTACAACCCGCGGCAGGTGATCGCCGCCAACCCGGCGCTGAAGCGGGCGCTGGACATGATCTCGACCGGCGTGTTCTCGCCGGACGACCCGAACCGCTTCCACCCGATCCTGCAGGCGCTGACCGACGGCGGCGACCACTTCCTGGTCACGGCCGACTTCGAGGACTACTGCCTGGCGCAGGAGCGCGCCATGGAGCTGTACCGCGATCCGGAGGAATGGACCCGCAAGGCGATCATCAACACCGCCAGCATGGGCTGGTTCTCCTCCGACCGCACGATCCGCGAGTACGCCGAGGAGATCTGGGACGTGCACCCGGTGATCCCGGACAGCAACGGGACGGGGTTTAGGTAACAATTGCGAAAGCGGAGCCGCGGGCGCTTTACAACCCCCGCGGCTTCGCGTAAGGAAGACGCATGATCCGCTCGTTCGCCAAGACCACCAAGACCACCACCAAAAAGACTCGCTCCGGCGGGCCTTGCGGACGTGGCGTGCGGTAACAGCGCAACGACACCCACCACGAGGGCCCCGCCGGACACCGACGGGGCCCTTGTCGTATCAGGGCTCCGCTGATCCGCCCGCCGGGGTCCCGCACACAGGACGGAGTAGCTTGAAGATGTCTGCCGCCAGTTCCTCGAAGAAGGTCGCCATCGTCGGTGCCACCGGCGCCGTCGGCCGCGAGATGATCGACGTCCTCCACCGCCGCAACTTTCCGGTTGGCGAGCTGCGCCTGCTGGCCTCCGGCCGCAGCGCCGGCAAGGTGGTGGAGACCCCGTACGGCGCGATCACCCTCCAGGAATACGCGCTGGATCTGGTGAAGGACTGCGACGTGGTGCTGCTCGCCGTGTCCGGCGACTTCGCCAAGGCGCACGCCCCGGCCATCGCCGCCGCCGGCCCGCTGGTGATCGACAACTCCTCGGCCTTCCGCTACGACCCGGAGATCCCGCTGATCGTGCCGGAGATCAACGCCTCGGCCTACGACCCGGCCAAGCGCCTGATCGCCAACCCGAACTGCACGACGGCCATCGCCGTGGTGGCGCTCGGCCCGCTGCACAAGGCGTTCGGCCTGAAGCGCGTCATCGTCTCCACCTACCAGGCGACCAGCGGCGCCGGCGCCGAGGGCATGGCCGAGCTTGAGGAGCAGACCCGCAACGTGCTGGACGGCAAGCCGGCCACCAACAGCGTCTTCCGCCACCCGATCCCGTTCAATCTGATCCCGCAGATCGACGCCTTCCAGGACAACGGCTACACCAAGGAAGAGATGAAGGTCACCTGGGAGACGCGGAAGATCCTGGGCATCCCGGACTTGGCCCTGTCCTGCACGGCGGTGCGCATTCCGACCTACCGCGCGCACTCCGAGGCGATCACCGTCGAGACCATCCAGCCGGTTACGCCGGACGCCGCGCGCCGCGTGCTGTCCGACGCGCCGGGCGTCAAGCTGACCGACGATCCGGCTAACGGCGTCTATCCGATGCCGCTGAACGCGTCCGGCCAGTTCGACGTCGAGGTGGGCCGCATCCGCACCAACCTGGTGTTCGGCGACCACGGCCTCGACCTGTTCGTCTGCGGCGACCAGTTGCTGAAGGGCGCTGCGCTGAACGCGGTGCAGATCGCTGAGCTGGCGCTGTAAGGCGCACTGGAACCAAGTCCCCTGGACTGCTATCTAAGGGGCGGAACGAAGAGGGCCGAGGGGCATGCGTGCTCCCGGCCCTTTTCGGCATGGGCACACGAGCATTACGGGATCAGGCATGTCCGGACTTGAGGACGCCGTTTCCCGGCGACGGACCTTCGCGATCATCGCGCACCCGGACGCCGGCAAGACCACGCTGACCGAGAAGCTGCTGCTGTTCGGCGGCGCCATCCAGATGGCGGGCGCCGTGAAGGCGCGCGGCGAGCAGCGGCGCGCCAAGTCGGACTGGATGAAGGTGGAGCGCGAGCGCGGCATCTCCGTCACCGCGTCGGTGATGACCTTCGACTACGACGGCCGCACCTTCAACCTGCTGGACACGCCGGGCCACGAGGACTTCTCGGAGGACACCTACCGCACGCTGACCGCGGTCGACAGCGCGGTGATGGTCATCGACGGCGCCAAGGGCATCGAGGCGCAGACCCTCAAGCTGTTCGAGGTCTGCCGCCTGCGCGACGTACCGATCACCACGTTCTGCAACAAGATGGACCGCGAGGCGCGCGATCCCTTCGATCTCATCTCCGAGATCGAGGAGGCGTTGCAGATCCACGTCACCCCGGCGAGCTGGCCGATCGGCATGGGGCGCGACTTCCTGGGTTGCTACGACCTGATCCGCGACCGCCTCGTCCTCATGGACCGCACCAAGGGCGACGAGGTCAGTGAGGGCATCGAGTGCAACGGCCTCGACGACCCGAAGCTGGACGAGCTGCTGCCCGCCCACGCCGTGGCCAAGCTGCGCGAGGACGTGGAGATGGCGCGGGGCTTGATGCCGCACTTCGACCTCGACGAATACCGTGCCGGGCACCTGACGCCGATCTACTTCGGCTCGGCGATCAACAACTTCGGCGTGCAGGAGCTGCTGACCGGGCTGGCCGAGAACGCTCCGCCGCCGCGCCCCCAGCCGGCCGAGCCGCGGACCGTGCAGCCGTCGGAGGAGAAGGTCACCGGCTTCGTGTTCAAGGTCCAGGCCAACATGGACCCGAACCACCGCGACCGGATCGCCTTCGTCCGCCTGTGCTCGGGCAGATTCAAGCGCGGCGCCAAGCTGAAGCACATGCGCTCCGGCAAGCTGCTGGCGGTCAACAACGCGGTGCTGTTCCTGGCCCGCGACCGCGAGCTGGCCGAGGAGGCGTGGCCCGGCGACATCATCGGCATCCCCAACCACGGGTCCTTGCGCATCGGCGACACGCTGACCGAGGGCGAGGAGATCCGCTTCACCGGCGTGCCGAGCTTCGCACCGGAACTGCTCCAGCGCGCCCGCCTGGACGACCCGATGCGGGTGAAGCACCTGCGCAAGGCGCTGGAGCACTTCGCCGAAGAGGGCGCCTCCCAGGTCTTCAAGCCGCTGTCCGGCGCCGACTGGATCGTCGGCGTGGTCGGCCAGCTGCAGTTCGAGGTGCTGGCCGCCCGCATCGAGGCGGAATACGGCATCACCGCCAAGTTCGAGGGCGCCGGCGTCGATGCCGCCCGCTGGATCGAAACCGACGACAAGGCGGCGTTGCAGAAGTTCATCGACCTGAACCGCTCGGCTCTGGGCGAGGACCACGACGGCGCGCTGGTTTTCCTGGCCCGCAACGCCTGGCACCTAAACCGCACGCAGGAGGACTTCCCAACCCTGCGCTTCCTCAAGACGCGCGAGCAGAACCGCAAGGTGCAGACCGCGGCCTGACGGGGAGCGGGCGGCGGATCGTCTTTCGGACTAAGCCGCCGCCCGAAAGTCGGCTTGACACCTCCCCACCCGTGCTCGACTTTGAGTCGAAACCGTTCAGCGGGGGCGTATTGGTGGCACCGTCCGTCCGCGCGCCTTCCGCCCCGACGGCCTTGGGGAGTGACGGCGCATGCCCGGCGGACCGGTCAGCATCTTCGACACCAGCAATTTCCTGCCGCATGGCATCTGCCTGCTCTGGCAGCCAGAGCTTCTGGCGCTGCACGTCTCTTCCGACGTGTTGACCGGGCTGGCCTACTACTCGATCCCGCTGGCGCTGGTGTACTTCGTGCGGAAGCGGCGCGACGTGGCGTTCAGTTGGGTGTTCTGGCTGTTCGCCGCCTTCATCCTGGCCTGCGGAACCACCCATTTCTTCGGCGTGTGGACGCTGTGGAACCCCGACTATGGTTTGCAGGGCATCGTCAAGGCGACGACGGCGACGGTGTCGGTGCTGACCGCGGTGGCGCTGTGGCTGCTGATGCCGCGGGCGCTGGCGCTTCCCAGCCCGACACAGCTGCGCATCGCCAACCACGCGCTGCACCGCGAGATCGAGGAGCGTCGGCAGGCGGAGGAGCGCTACGCCAGCTTCTTCAACAACCTCGCCGAGAGCCTGTTCGTCATCGCCGTGCGGGCGGATGGGACGTTCATCATCGACACGATCAACCCGGCGCACGCCCGCGCCACCGGCCTCGACCCGGCGCGGATCTGCGGCCGCCCGGTGGACGAGGTGCTGCCGCCCGACACCGCGGCGCACGTCAAGGCGCGCTACACGGAATGCGTCGCCGCCGGCCGCCCCATCGACTACGAGGAGACGCTCGACCTGCCGAACGGCCGCCGCACGTGGCACACCGTGCTGGTCCCGGTGCGCGACGCCCACGGCCACGTCGTGCAGTTGCTGGGCAGCGCGCGCGACGTCACCGAGCGGAAGGCGCTCCAGGAGGAGCTGGTGCAGGCCTCCAAGCTGGCGACGCTCGGCACGCTGGCCGCCGGCATGGCGCACGAGATGAGCCAGCCGCTCAACATCATCCGCATCTGGGCGGAGAACGCGCTGTCCCGCCTGCGCGACGGCGACCTCGACCAGGGCCGCATCGACAAGGTGCTGACCCTGATCGGCGAGCAGACCGACCGCATGGGCAAGATCATCGACCACATGCGCACCTTCAGCCGGCGCGACGGCGGCGGGACCCAGCTCTTCGATCCGCTGGAAAGCGTGCGCTCGGCGGTCGAGATGGTGCAGAACCAGTACGCGCTGGACGGCATCACGGTGGACGCGGACCTGGATGAGAAGACCTGCATGGTGCGCGGCCGGCCGTTCCAGCTGGAGCAGGTGGTGCTCAACCTGCTGTCCAACGCGCGCGACGCCATCCTCGACCGGCGGGACGCCGGAGGGCAGGCCGGGCGCATCCAGGTCGGCTTCCTGGTGAACGGCGCGCGGCAGACCGCCTGCATCGCCGTCACCGACGACGGCGGCGGCATCGATGAGGCGGTGCTGTCGCGCATCTTCGACCCGTTCTTCACCACCAAGGAGGTCGGCAAGGGCACCGGCCTCGGCCTGTCGATCGGCTACGGTATCGTTGAGGCGATGCGCGGCCGGATCGATGCGGTGAACCTCGACCACGGCGATGGCCGCCGGGGCGTGCGCTTCACCATCACCCTGCCGGTGACCCGCCCTTCGCTGCGCGACGTGGAGATGGCCCATGCCTGACCGCCGCCATGTCCTGATCGCCGAGGACGAGGCGCTCGCCGCCATGGCGATCGAGGATTTCCTGTCCCGCAAGGGCTACCGCGTCACCCTGGCCGGCGACGGGCAGGAGGCGGTGGAGCGCCTGCGCGACGATCCGGCCGACGTCGTCATCACCGACCTGCGCATGCCGCGCCTCGACGGCCGCGGCCTGATCCGCGAGGTGCGGGGCATGAGCCCGACGCTGCCGGTGATCGTCATGACCGGCTACCTGGCCGAGGACTCCGACAACGACGCCCTGACCAACGGAACGTGGCGGCCGCTGGAGATCCTGCGCAAGCCGGTCAGCCCGCAGGCCATCCTCGACACCGTGGTGCGGATGCTGGACGACGACGCCTGATCAGGTCTTAGGGTGGTGGTGCACGTGCGGCTCGTGCCCGTGGTCGTGATCATGGGCGTGCGTGTGCTTGTGCGGAACCACGCTGACATCCGCCGGCACGAGGTGCAGCTGGCCGTGCCGCACGCCGCGTTCGGCCATCAGGGCGTTGGCGAAGTCGCGCACCGCCTCGGTGCGGCCCTTCAGCACCGCCACCTCCAGGCAGGAATCGTGGTCGAGGTGGATGTGCAGGGTCGAGTGCGTCAGGTCGTGGTGGGCGTGGTGCGCCTGGGTGATGCGGCGCGACAGTTCGCGCTCGTGGTGGTCGTAGACGTAGCTGACGCAGGCGACGCAGTCCGGCGCCCGGTCGCGCTCCAGGCGGTCGGCCTCCAGCTTGCCGCGGATCAGGTCGCGCACCGCTTCGGACCGGTTGGCATAGCCGGTGCGGCGAATGTAGTCGTCGAACTGGGCCAGCAGATCGTCGTCCAGCGACACGGTGACGCGTTCCATGGGCTTCCTTCCCGGATCTCTTCGACCGCGTGGTTAGCACGGCAACCCGCCCGACGCATCCGCTGTTGACCGCCCGGCCTGCGTATGAAAAATTTGCGGGACTTCATACAAGCCCGCAAACGGGCGCAGCGAGAGGCGCAACGATGCACATCACCACGCAACGTACCCTGGGGGCTGTCCTGGCCGCCGGCATCATCGGTCTGGCCGGGGCGGCGCAGGCCCACACCGGGGGCGCGCACGACGCCGGGTTCGTCCACGGCTTCACCCACCCGTTCGGCGGCCTGGACCACCTGCTGGCGATGGTCACCGTCGGCCTGTGGGCCGCGCAGCGCGGCGGCCGCGCCCTGTGGGCGGTACCGGCGAGCTTCATGGGCATGATGCTGGCCGGCGGCCTGCTCGGCCTGAACGGCGTCGCGCTGCCGTCGGTGGAGCTGGGCATCGCCGCCTCGCTGGTCGTCCTGGGCTCGCTGGTCGCGCTGGCGGTACGTCCGTCGGTGTGGCTGGGCGCCGCCATCGTCGGCGCCTTCGCGGTGTTCCACGGCCACGCCCACGGCGCCGAGGCGCCGGAGGCCGCCGCGCCGGCCCTGTACGCCGCCGGCTTCGTTGTCGCCACCGGCCTGCTGCACTTGCTGGGCATCGCCGGCTTCCGCGCGATCCACGGCATGGCCGTCCGCGTCGCCGGTGCCGCCGTGGCGGCCAGCGGCGTCGCGCTGATGGCGATCTGATCCGCGAAGGGGGTGCTTCGGCGCCCCCTAATCCTCCAAGGGCTCCACGTCGACGCTGACCGAGAGGCCGTGGCCGGCGCCGCCGACGATGATCCCCCGCACCGGGCTGACGTCGTCGTAGTCGCGGCCCCAGGCGACCGTGACGTAGTCGCGGTCCGCGATCTGCCCGTTGGTCGGGCACAGATCCAGCCAAGTCTCCCCACCGCACCACACCGACACCCAGGCGTGGCTGACGTCCGCGCCGACCAGCCGCGGCTGGCCCGGCGGCGGCAGCGTGCGCAGGTAGCCGCTGACGTAGCGCGCCGCCAGCCCCATGGAGCGCAGCCCGCCGATCAGCAGGTGGGCGAAGTCCTGGCACACGCCGCGCCGCTTCTCCAGCACCTCGGCCAGCGGCGTCGTCACCGTGGTGGCGGCCGGGTCGAAGGTGAAGTCGCGGTGGATCCGCCGCATCAGGTCGAGCGCCGCCACCGCCACCGGCCGGCCCTTCCCGAAGGACGGCCGCGCGAAGTCGGCGAGGTCGGGCGCCGCCGTCACCAGCGTGCTGTCGAAGGCGAACTGCGCCACCGTCGCCGCGTCGCCCGGCGCGCCGATCAGCTCCTCCCACGCGGGCGTCGCCTCCAGGTCGAGGGCGGGGGCGGCCGACACCTCCACCTCGCTCTCGGCGGTGATGACCAGACGGCGGTGTGGCTCCTGCACGGC
>Ga0196970_1001291_pt1 | contig 17950 bp, 38 predicted proteins | sample S1v_513CmetaG_FD_148672 | JGI IMG/M metagenome (GOLD analysis project Ga0196970, IMG submission 148672) | Soil microbial communities from Anza Borrego desert, Southern California, United States - S1+v_5-13C | ecosystem: Environmental > Terrestrial > Soil > Desert | place: USA: California...
TCCCGCCTCTGCCTCTGTTCCCGGCTGGGCGGAGAGGGCGGCTTTGATAGCTTCAACAAATGCTGGACCAGGGCCAAGCTTTCCGCCGTGGCGAGAGTGCCAAGCTTTCCAAGCCGCCGCGATCATCTCGTTCGTCACCAATCCTTCCGCAGATCGGGCGGGGGAAGCGCGGTCATTCCATTCGTACTTGCCGTAGTGGTTCGGCCCGCACGCCTCGCACCGGAGGCATGAGATGCCAACGATCTTGTCGTCGCCGCCAGTCCTCAAGACCGTGCCGCCGCAAAATGGGCAGGGAAAAGGCTCGTCCATCGTGGTGATTGGTGTGTCAGTCATGGGAGGGGATCTCATCGAGCGCGGCGATAAGGGCGTCTGCCAGGGTCACTGCGTCTTTTGCCGCGTCACTGAACGCAAAGCGGTTGGCGGCGCGAGGGCGCTCCCTGTCCAGATCGTCTATAGGTCCGCCCGCGCAGATGCCGGACACGATACCGGCCAGCACCTTGGCGGCGTAATACCCGCGCTTGGTCATCCCGCACGCTCCGTCCGTGACGCCCGTTCCATCGGGCCATCGGACCTCTGGGAAGGGGAAGGCAAATCTCGTGTCCATTTCCGTTTCTCCGGCAGCGGTTGAATTGCTTGTGAAGGGGAGGGCTAATGGTTTTCCGCCTCGATCCGCGAAATGTAGAAGTGGACGCCCGTCGAGCATTCGTTCGTCCAGTCCTCATCGAAGCCATCAGGAACAACCCGCTCGCCAACGGTGTACTTGGTCACGCTGTCGTGCATGGAGATGCCGAATTCAGCGCCATGGACTTCGAGAACGTCGGCAAACTCAGCGCGGCACTTGCGACCGAAAGCGTGTGAGCGCTTCGCGTCGGCAGGGATACGGAGCTTGACGATCACGCCGCCCTGGCACTTCTTCCAGCCAATAACCTCACCCTCGGACGGCAAGATGCGCGTGCGAGCGATAGCGAGGTCTGCTTCTTTTGCGTCTTTGAGGTTGGCCCTGCTGAGGTAGGCCCCGCTGAGGTCGGCCCTGCTGAGGTTGGCCCCGCTGAGGTCGGCCCCGCTGAGGTAGGCCCTGCTGAGGTTGGCCCCGCTGAGGTCGGCCCTGCTGAGGTCGGCCCCGCTGAGGTAGGCCCTGCTGAGGTCGGCCCCGCTGAGGTTGGCCCTGCTGAGGTCGGCCCCGCTGAGGTCGGCCCCGCTGAGGTTGGCCCCGCTGAGGTTGGCCCTTTCCTTGATCGCCACCTTCACCGCAAGGCCAAGCTTGACGGAGGGTAGAGCATCGGCGGGGCATTCTATCTCAGCCGTGAATTGGACTGCGCCGGTAAATCTGTTCAGTATGTCGAAACGCATGTCTCTCTCCGGTTTATTGTGTTCAGAAATCGCGGGTCCAACCGCAATGTGGGGTCGAATTGCATGGGAGGCGCTAGAAGGAAGGGCTTCGCCAATCGTTTGCGATCGCGGCCTCAGCTTCTTCACGCGAGACGTCGCGGGCGATCACGACATCGGGATCATAGAGGCTGTAGACAGTGAACTTCCCGCTATCCTCAGTGATGTCATAACCGGTGTCCGCCGTACCGTCGCAGGAGGCGCCAAACGCGCCGTTGCGCCTGATGTAGAGCTTCGCTGTCATCTGTCGCCTCCTTCGTGGGGGTTGCCAGAGCGGTGGTCGATGGGGGTCAGGCGGGCACGCGAGAGACGAGGTCGCCGGGGTGGATGCGATTGTCGTCATCGATCCATTTATCGCCGTAGCGGCTTAGGACGTACCAGTCGGTCCCATCTCCCGGGACGCGGCGGTCGAGTTTGACCTGTCGACCTTCGTAGGTCGTAAACACCTGCCCCGGCTCAAGTTCGTTGCGGCGCTCGTACCAGTCGATCTCGGTCATCTCTCATCTCCGTCGTTGGCAGCTTCTCGTGGAAGCCAGATCGCTGCTGATGGAGATCAATATGCATCACATGCATGGAAGAAGTCAACAATAAAATGCATGACATGAATATTAATTTGACGGAAGGCGAATCGCTGCGCTAAAAGAAAAGCGCCGGCGGGGTGATCCGACCGGCGCTCCAGACTAGCGACTTAATGCAACTGCATTCATATCTGAACTGGTTTCGATATGCAAGCGGTAAGATCGTCTGGAGGCGCAGAATATGCGCGAAAGCGGCGGTCTTCAGGGGAATTGTCCCGCAGCACCCATCACCGGGCGCATGAATTCCAAGCGGTTCCGGTCCCAGTCTGGCCGGGGTAAACGTGGCAGCGACGATCCGGTGAGACCAAGCTGTCATATGGAATGTGGTGAGATGTGACGCCCGGTCTGCTAGACGGACCTCCAGCCTCGCAAGGGCTTGGGATATACGACGCAAAGCGGTGAGGTAAAGCGAGAATGCTTACCCCTCAGGAGGCAGGCCCCTCAGGATTCGTCCAGCCTGGTCGCTAAAGGGTTGAAGTTCGCATCTGAAAGCTCTGGCCTAGAGAAGGCGGCGGGTGTCTATACCTCACCCTACGTCTAGTTGATACCTATTGCCTGAAGATCACCTAAACAGGTGAGAGAATCTGACGCAAATCAATATCGAGAGCCAAAATTGGCCACTCGTACAATGGCAGAAATAAGTCAGACACCCTATTTTAGGCACCCCTAAATCTTGGGGGTTTACACGGAAGTGTTAATATTGGTTAATCGTCCAATTGACACCACGCACGACGAACCGGCGGGAGATTATCGTGCACAGACGTAATTTCATAGCAGGCATTCCAGCAATTTGGGTCGCAGCGGCAACCGCCCCGGCCCATGCAATCAAGCGCGATCCGTCCATTGACGAGGCGATCGACGACCTTGTGCGTAGGCTCAGAGCCTTTCACGGCGGCAACTGGGTTTGCAAGCGCGACGACGAGCTCCTGATGGTGCAGAAGGTCTAGGCACCGCGCTTGAGTTCTAGTGAGAACTGGATCGCTTTGATGGCGGCCCTTTTCTCGTCCTCGGTCATTTGCCTTATAAGCCCGACCAGGTCGACGACCTCGCCTTCCTTTGTCGGATCGACACCAAGTAAGCTCTCTTTGGAGACGCCATAGGCCTCCTCCAACATTTCGAGATCGTTTTGATCGTAAGGGGTTATGCCGTTCTCGATACGGCTGAGTTTGGATTGCGTCCATCCCCATCCTAGCCGGTTCACGGCGGTATCCTGCGTGATGCCGAGCTTTTCTCGCCACGCCTTGAAGTAATGCTTCTGGCGCTGTCTCTCGGGTTTCTTCTTAGGGGCCATAGGCGGACTCTATCACGGCCTCGTGAATTATGAACGTCATGGCATGAATATGATGCTTGACATGCATATTCATCTCATGCATATTCACGCTATGACCCTGAAAGAATATCTCTCAACCCGCCCCATCACCGACGCTGAGTTCGGCGCGCTGATTGGTGTGTCGCAATCCCAAGTCAGCCGGATCAAGAATGGCAGGGCCGCAGCTTCGCTGAAGGTCGCGGTAGCCATCGAGGAAGCGACCGGCAAGCTGGTTACGGCGAAGGAGATATTGCTGGTAGCGGAGGCGGCAGAATGAGCCGAGACACGCACGTCTACTTCATGAGACCAGTCGGACAGCAGGGACCGATCAAGATCGGATGCTCCAAGGAGCCGCGACAAAGGCTTGAGTCCCTTTCGATCTGGTCCCCCGTCCCGCTGGAAATCATCTGCTACGTAAAGGGATCGTACTCGGACGAGTACTTTCTTCATAGCGGCTTTCACAAGTCGCTCTCCCATCGCGAATGGTTCCATTGGTCGCAAAGGCTTGAAGACACCATAGCGCGGATCCGGGAGGCCGGATCTCTTGCCGGTCTGAGGGACATCCTTGGTAGCGAGCGACCGAAGCGGACGATCAAGCACGAAATACCGCCACACATGAGAAAGCAGCAGCACTACAGAATGCGCATTTGGTGGGTGGAGAAGAAACTGCGAGCTTCGCGCGGCTGCGAAGGCGCGTGGCATATACCTCAAGACGTATTCTCTATTGTGAATACGTGGGGCGCTCGTGTTCGCAAGGGAGGAAATGGGAAGGAGCCGACAGCCTCTGAAATGGCTCGCCTCGAAGAATTCCTTCGGAACCCCGAGGATCACTGCGTTGTGCCTTCGTGGGTCAAGGACAGGCAGGAGGAAGCAGCGGCATGACCCCCGACCCCACCCTTCCCTCTTCTCAAGAGACAAAGATCCTCGGAGAGGAGAGCGTAATGAGCGAGATAACGAGAAGCGAGGCGTCTGAGCGTTCCGTCGCTCAAACGGAAGGCGCCGATAGTGCTGGTGACCGTAACCCCAGCACAGATGCTTTGGTGACAGCCGGAGAGACGGCCATCTATTGCCCTCATTGCGCACAGGCTGAAACCAGCATTGAGGAAAACGGCAAAGGAGCCGTTTGGGTCTGGTGCGGCAACTGTGCCGCCCGTGGGCCTGTCGCCAGATCGGCGGAGCAGGCGGTCGAGTATTGGAACCGTCGTCTGTTGATCGGTCAGCACGCGAGCGTCTATTCGCAATTGATACAGGACATGCGCATCACAGGCGCGGCCTATCTCAAGGCGTACGCAGACGGAACTATTGAGCGCGTTGCTCCCGAGCGCACCCGAGCGGAGGCCTGAATGACCCCCGACCCCAACATCACCATTCCCTTCTCTTCTCAAGAGACAAAGATACTCGGAGAGGAGAGCGAGATCATCCGCCCAATGAACCGCGAGAATGACGAGGACGACTTTGTTCTTGGCTACATGTGCCTCGTCGAGTTCGAGTGCGAGATTGGCGCAGCGGATGATGGAAGCAGGGTCTATCCAAGCGAACGGTCCCTCCGCGCCCACATGGGTTGTGTCGATCACTGCGGCATTGTCGAGGTCAAAGTCTCGTTCGTCCGGGTTGTCCAGCCCGAGAGAGAATACGACTTCGAGGATCATCCCGACACCCTCACCGACGAAGCAAAACTCCGTCGCTCCCAAGCCCTCGATGAACTCGGCGCTCTTGATGGGGAGTTGTTGAAATGAGCGACGCCCGGCCAGCAAATTGCCGCTTCCGCCTTCAAGACGAAGGCAAGTCCTATCCGCGCTCCTCGTGCACGGCCTGCGGTAGAACCGTTGGCACCGGTCTGGGCACAGCATGCGCCACGTGGAAGGCGGACTACGAAAAAACCAGTGGCGATGAGGAGGAAAAGTCCTGCGCTCAGTGGAAAGACGCCCGCACCCATCGAGAGCCGATTTGGCCGCTCATGGGCTATGCCCCCGGCGGCTATTCGTTTCGATGCGTTGAATGCAACGAGACGTTCCTTGGCGGCGATAAGCGGGCCACAAACTGCCTCCCATGCGCGATAGACCGCGCCAATGCTCGCGCTAAGCAGGTCGCGATTGAACTCCAGTTCATGCGCTCGCAGGTCGCGACGTTGCGGTCTGCCATCAAGATCATTCGCGATGTGGAGGTCGAATAAATGACCGCTCAACGCATCCCCCTCCCTGATTGCCGGGGCATGTTCAACGGCCTTCCTCTCGCAGCCTTCGATGGCGAGAAGATCAAGCCCATCTCCAAGGGCATCGACAGGGAAGCCCAAAGCGCTGTCGAGAGAATTTCGGATCGCCGGCAGATCGCAAGACCAGGAGAGCGGAAATGAGCGCCGAATGGATCAAAACCGCGAAGGTTGGCGACAAGGTCGTTTGCGTTGATGACGTCAATCGAACGATCAGGATCGATGATGGATTTGTGGAGAGGCCGGTTTCCGGCGTCGTCTACACGATCCGAGACATCGTGGTCGGCAAGTCGAGTGAGGGCCCAGATATAGGATTTAGGCTGGTGGAGATAGTCAATCAGCCACATGATTATGACGACCTGTTCGACCGTAAGGTTTTTGTAGAGGTGTCCTTCAAGGCATCTAGGTTCCGCCCCATCGCCCCCCGCAAGACCGACATCTCCATCTTCACCGACATGCTCAAGAGCGTCGGCAAGCCCGTGAAGGAAACGGTCTGATGATCGGCTGGGCTCTACTCGCATCTGCACTGTTCCTTGGCGCCTGCTGGCTTGCCTACTGCCTGTTCAACGCGCCGATCATGGATGACGACAGCACATACGGAGAAGGCGAATGACAATCTGGAAGATCGTCTGGAGGCTCATTGCTTTCGCGGCTGTATCGCTGGCCGGCTTTAGGGCGTCGTCCCTGCTTTGGGCAACGGACCCTTGGCTCGGCGCTTTTGTGGCATGTGCCTGTCTGCTTTGGCTGCTGGACATTGCCCAAGATCTGATGGGCGTACAGCGGCGAGGCGGCTGACAATGATTTGAACGATCTCCCCGATCGACGAGAAACTGGACGACCGGGGAGATTTGGCAGGGCGGTTTTGCGGCGGCGACCGCTCTGCCGGCTGGGGGCTCTGAAATGGGTCTCGAGTAATCGACAAAAGGCACCTGTGATGCTGTGGCGGCGGAACTGGTGCCGGACAATGGGATACCGGGGCGGTGGTTGGCTGCTCCTTTCTAAGAACCGGCCCTGAGTGACGATTATCAAATCGCACAGAAGGGCTACCGAGATCATGGAAAAGAATTCCGAACATCTGGAATTTCTAAAATACAGGGAAGGGAAGAAGGAAATGAGCGACGTGGCCCTGGCCAAGTCATTGATCAAGGACATCGGCGGCCATGGGCAGGTCGCGACGATGATCTTCAATGCGTACACGACGCTTTCGCGGATGTTTCCGCAAAGCCAATGGACGGCACGTCGGCTCAAATCCTGGTGGAACCACGAGACGGAGAACGTCCTGCACCGCGAAATGCGGGAACTTTATCAGGCGGCGCAGGTCAAGAAGGCAGAACAGGAACTTATCAGGGAAGCGCGTAATGAGCACAAACAATTCCTCGCCAAGACCGCCGCTATTGCTGCGCTTCTTGAGCGTCAAGACCCGGATTTCTTTGGCCCTCAAATTGAGGGGCTGGGGCAGCAGTCTCGCAGAGTGGGTAGCACCGGAAATCAAGGAGATTGATCAATGAGCAGCGGAAACAGCAGCAGTTCTAGCGGCGGGATCGGGTTTGTCGGTCTTCTGACGATCCTGTTTATCGGCCTAAAGCTGACCAACTACATCGACTGGTCATGGTGGTGGGTTCTGTCGCCCATCTGGATAACCACACTATTCGCATTTTCGATTATCGGCGTCAGCCTGGTCTTCCATTTGACCAAGCGCTGGTGACACCCATCGGCGGGGCTCCTCTCCATCCCGCCGTACTGACAGTCTGGCCCTTCCTCCCGAGTCCCAGCCTGTCATAGCCGCCCGGTCCTCTCCTCCAGGGCCGGGCGGCCCCTCTCAACAGCAAGGAAACGAACATGTACGGCAATAAGATTCCAGATTTCGCGAAGCAGAACAACTTGTTGATGGGTCAATCGATAGAGGGGCCGGTCGAAGACAAGCAGACCGCCCTCAACCGTGTGTCGGGCGCACTCTACCAGGCCCGCGAACTGTCGGAAGAGGTCTGCCAGATCGCGGAAATGTTGCTCGGTCCAATGCCCCCGGCCAATCTGGCGAACGAAAAACCTTCACCAACCCGGATGCCCGGCATTCTCAACGACATCGACGACGCAAGCGACGACACGCGCCGCCAGATGGAGCGAGCCTTCCAGGCCATCAAGCGCATTCGCGCGGCATTCTAGCCACCAGACGCATCTCCGCTCTCAAGCGCAGGAATGCAGACAAGGTTCGAGTTGTTCCATGAGCAAAGCAGAAATCTTTCTTCCATGGCCTGACAAGCGCTTAAGCCCAAATGCTCGCGTGCATTGGAGAGCGCTCGCCCACGCAAAGAAGATGGCGAGGAAGATCGCGTTTTACACAGTCAAAGAGGCCGGCATCGGCAAGATCGATGCTGACTCTGTCCTTGTCCGCTACTCGTTCTTCCCGCCGAGCCAGCGCCGCTACGATATGGACAACCTCATCGCCAGCATGAAGGCGGCAGGCGACGGAATTGCTGACGCGATCGGCATTGATGACGGCGCTTGGACGCTGGCTATAGCGCCGCGCGGTCCTGTCGAGCGGAACGGCATGGTCAAGGTCGAACTGGAGTGGCCGGCATGACGGACGTGTATGCAGACTTCCTTGCTCGAAAGCGCATTGTCGACCCCATGACCGGCATATTGAATGTCGGATCGCTCCCCGAATTTCTGTTCCCGCACCAGCGCGATATTGTAGCGTGGGCCTTGCGCCGTGGGCGATCTGCCATCTTCGCCGGCACCGGCCTCGGCAAGACGGCAATGGAGCTCGTATGGGCTGATCACGTCGCCAATCACACCGATAAGCCTAGCCTTATTTTTGCGCCACTGGCGGTTTCGCAGCAGCATATTCGCGAGGCGGCCAAGTTTGGTCTTTGCGCTCGCGTCGTCCGCGATCAATCGGAGGTGCTACCAGGCGTCAACGTCACCAACTACCACAAAATAGGTCACTTCGAACTGGATCAATTCGGCGGGATTGTGCTTGACGAAAGCAGTATCCTAAAATCGACTGACGGCCATTATCGGACCCGCCTCATCGAAGAATGCAAAGCAATACCGTTTCGGCTGGCGGCGACAGCAACGCCCGCGCCAAATGATTTCATGGAGCTTGGTAATCACGCTGAATTCCTCGGGGTCATGTCCTATACCGACATGCTCGCCACGTTCTTCATCCACGACGGCGGCGACACACAGAAATGGCGGCTCAAGGGACACGCTGAGAACGAGTTTTGGAAGTGGATGGCATCGTGGGCAGTGATGCTGCGCAAGCCGTCCGATCTCGGGTATCCGAACGATGGGTATGATCTTCCTCCCCTAGTCCAGAACCAGCATGTCGTCGGGGTCGATTATGCCCCATCACTGGATACCGGGCTACTATTCCCTATGGAGGCCCGGAGCATGTCCGAGCGCATCTCCGCCAGGCGCGATACCGTTGCCGAGCGTGTGGCGATGGCCGCGAAGATTACGCCGGCAGATCGTCCATTTGTCTGGTGGTGCAATCTCAATGCGGAGAGTGAAGCGCTGGCATCTGCCATTCCGGGATCGGTCGAACTGCGCGGCTCCGATACTGACGATCAGAAGGAGCGCAAGCTACTCGAGTTCACCGAGGGGCGCATTCGCGTATTGGTCACGAAAGCTTCGCTAACCGGCTTCGGAATGAATTGGCAGCATTGCTGCGATACCGGCTTTGTTGGGCTTAACGACAGCTTCGAACAGGTCTTTCAAGCAGTCCGTCGCTTCTGGCGCTTCGGCCAGACTAAGCCCGTCAATGTCCATTTTATTGCCGCCGAGACAGAGGGCGCAGTCGTCGCCAATCTCAAGCGCAAGGAAGCCGACGCCGAGCGGATGGCGGCCGCCATGGTCGCTCACATGGCTGACCTTTCTAGCGCTACCGTCCGCGGCCTTGTCCGCGATCGGCCTGATTATCAGCCAACAAAGCCATTCCTCATTCCTTCCTTCTTGGAGGTCGCATGAAACAGCACGAAGAAATCAAGGCTGTCGAGCAGGTCATTACGCCAGATTACGCCATCTACCAGGGAGACGCGTGCGAGCTCATCCGCGCGATCCCGGGCGATACGGTCCATTTCGGCATCCATTCCCCGCCGTTCGAGGGGCTTTATAGGTTCTCGAATTACGATCGGGATATATCGAATAACGATGGTGACGGGTTCTGGACCCATTACCAGTTCCTTATCCAGGAACTTCTTCGGGTGACGATGCCAGGCCGCATTCATGCGGTTCACTGCATGCAGTTGCCAACCTCGAAGATTAGGCACGGCCATATCGGCATGCGCGACTTCCGCGGCGAGATCGTGCGGGCCTATGAGGACGCCGGATGGATCTTCCATTCCGAGGTTTGCATCTGGAAAGACCCCGTCGTCGCTCAGCAAAGAACCAAGTCAATCCGCCTCCTTCACAAGCAGATCGAGAAGGACAGCACGATCAGCGGGCAGGGGCTTGCCGATTACATGCTCATGTTCCGCAAGCCGGGGGATAACCCGGAGCCCGTCGCCGGCCGCTTTGATCGTTATGTTGGATACGGCAACGCGCCGATCCCGGCAGAGCTTCGGACGGACAAGGACGCAGAACAGGCGAAGCGTTGGTACTCCATCGAAGTTTGGCAGCGATATGCATCGCCCGTCTGGATGGATATCGACCAATCGCGCACGCTGCAATATCGCGGCGGCCGGGATGAAAAGGACGAACAGCACATTTCGCCGCTCCAACTGGATGTGATCGAGCGGTGCATCGAGCTTTGGAGCAATCCGGGTGACGTGGTGCTGACGCCGTTCCTCGGCATTGGCAGCGAGGTCTATGGCTCCGTCTCGGCGGGACGGAAGGGCATTGGGTTCGAACTCAAGCCGTCCTACTTCCGCCAGGCCGTCAAGAACCTTGCTGAACTGCACGCAGCCAAGACTGACAACCTCTTTTCGATCGTGGGGGCAGCATAACCACCGTTTGCGGGAACGGTGAAGGATAGCAGCATAGACCAGCTCGGGGCTGGGTAAAAGGACGGAAGACATGGCAAACGAGATCATCTCAATTCTCGAGCCTGTGCTAGGCGAAGAACTGGCGCGGGATATCATAGCCCATCGCAAGGGCCTCAAGTGCCCTCTCACGCCACGCGGCGCACGATCCCTGCTCAAGCAGTACGAACTTACCGGCCGGCCCGTCGAGGCCGCTGAGGAGCACCTTAACCGCGGGTGGCAGGGCTTCAAGGCTGAATGGATGACGCGGCCCCAGCGCTTTCAGGATGAGCGCAACCCGGTTCCGAGATCCAGTGCCAACTATGGCAACCCTGAGCCTGTCAGGCCTCCAGAGCCCAAGTCTGAAGAGGCCAAGGAGCGCGTTCGCCAGCTTCGCGAGATGGTCGGTGTCGCCGCGGCGAAGATGACGACATGACCTCCTTCCTCCGCTTTAAAACAGACCAAGAAGAACGAGTAGAGCGTGAACTACGCGCTCCTCTCAACATCACAAGAGAGCAATGGCTGCAAGGCAAGGGCAGTTGGCCTGTGGGCTCTATCTGGCTCGGGGCATTGGGTGCCTATGGGCCGAAAGGGTCGGGCGTGCAGCCGGATAGAAGGACGGGCAGAGAATGACAGCGGCAATGAACACAGAACAGGTTAGGGCGCGTTACGCTCAGGCACGGGAAGCACTGTGGGGAAAGCCTCGGGTCATCAATGTCGCGGCTGAGATCAAAAGGCGCCTTGAGCAGCAGGAGCGGGAAGCCCGCCGGGAATGGGAGAGGAAGCAAGAGGCGAAGAGGAGAGAGGCTGCGCTCCTGAAGTCCACAATGGACCGGCTTCAAGGGGTTTGCGGTAACGCCTTCGCGGTGAGCGGGACGGCGACTGCCCAAGCGTTCTCCCTGGATGAGGAGTGGGCTACTCCGATTAAGGTCCCGGTCATTATCCAGTCGATGGATGAAATCGCCAGGAGGGTTCTCAAGTGCCATCCCGGCGTCACGCTGAAGGATGTCAAGGGAAACGACCGCTCAACGCCGGTTATGCTGGCTCGCCGGCACGTCATCGCCGCGATTAGGGCCATGCGCCCGGACTTGTCTTATCCGGCGATCGGACGGTTCGTGAGGAAGGACCATAGTAGTTGCCTGCATGCGGTAAGAAAATTCACGGAGGACCGAGGGTTTATCCACGGCTTTGTGGATGATGTGGACAACGAAGAATAGGCGATGATTCCAATGATTTATGGTCTCGCAAATGGTACAAATAGCGAAGCAGAGAAGCGCGCCAACGCCTCTCTGCTTCTGACCACGTCGAACCTGCGAGGCAATAACATGGCTGTGCCAACACAAGCACGCGTGCGTGAATATTTCAACTACGATCCCGAAACAGGAGTGCTTACCTTTCGTGAGCGCCCGCGATCGGAATTTTCAACCGACACGACCTATGGTGCGCATCTGAAGCGGGTGGGATCCCCGGCCGGATGCCCAAACACCGACGGCTACATAAAGGTGCATATCGACGGCACCTATCATAGCGCCCATCGGGCCATTTGGCTTTTGATGACTGGCGAATGGGTGGCTTATCCACAGTTCGAAATCGACCATATCAACGGCGACCGGGGCGATAACCGCTGGGGCAATCTCCGCAAGGCGACAAAGAGCGAAAACCAGCGCAACGGGTCAATGCGGATCAACAATAAGTCCGGCGTACATGGCGTCAACTGGAAGCCGGCCAGTAGCGGCAAGGGCGGCGGCTGGGTTGCCCGGATATGGAATGGGCCGAGGCACGTATATCTAGGGTTTTACCGTGATTTGGAGCACGCAAGGATCGCTCGGGTGGCAGCGGAGCGAGTGCTCGGGTTCACGGGGAGCGATCGACCTCCATTCGAAAACAGGAAACGGCGGGCATGAAAATCAAACTCGGGGCGGCAAAGGCTCGCAAGATCAGGCAGAGAGCGGCAGCGGGACGGCCGAAGCTTCCCGGGGAGCGTTACCCCTCGGGAGATCGCAAGCGCTCCGAGACTATGCAGGAAACGATGGCTGTCGCCGTCGAGGCCAGGATGAGGCAGCACGGCGTCCAGTCCGTCATCTTCAAGGGCCGCGATCTGTCTGGCTTCACCCTCGGCAGAATGCACCTTGATAAAAAAATCACCGAGCCTGAGCTAGAAGCTGGCATATGGTTCGCAGAGCATATGGAGCGCTATTACCGCTCGGTCGGCATTCCCTCGCCAAATCCTCGGGCACAGGATCTCCTCGCCGTCCGCGGCCACGATGGCGATCCATCCCAGACCATGCAGGAACGCGCCACCCGAGCCACCAACATGATGATGAAGCTCGAAGGCATATTGCTCAGGGCAGGACCGGGCGTAAAGCAAACAGTTCGCAATGTCTGCATCGAGGACATGGAAACACTGAGGCTCATGCCGCCGGCACAATTGAAGCTGCTCAAGGCAGGCTTGCGGGCGCTGGCGACAGCGAAAGGATTGGAGTGATGAAGACGTTTGACGGCGCAATGATGGGCGGTGGCATTGCCTTTATCGTTGGGTTTCCGTTCTTGCTGTCCGGCGCAGACTTGCCCATGCTTGTTCTGATGGGGTTTGGCATGGCGATCGGCGGCGGGCTAGCGAAACTAACCAGGGTGGAGTGATGAGGCGCTTTACTGGATATGGCAGAGGGTGGTCAGAAGAGCGGGCAAAGACTCTGATCGGCCGAATTCTGCAAAGGCTCAGGGAGCCCGCCACGACTACGGAGTACGTTTGGATGCTGATTGTTTTCAGCGCTGTTGTCATTGTCCTCACCGTCTTGACACCAGCAACGTAATAACGTAACAGTTGGGATATTCCATGATGACTGATTTGTCTGGTGCATGCCGCATGTTTGGCACGACTGAATTGATGTGGCAGCAGGCGACGAACGCGGCGAACGAAGAGTATCGCCGCTGTCGCATCGGCAAGGTGACTAACAAGCCGCTCTTTCGAGATGGGTATTTCGCGAATCGCCTTCACGAGATTGAGTTAGGCAAGTTTGACCAGTGGCTGCAGCACGACTACGAGCGCCCGCCGGTCATTCCGCGGCACGGCGTCTTGATGTAGCTCGAAGATTTGCCCTGACATGGGGCGTATGAGATCAGAACGGCGGCGCAAGTCGTGAAGGTTGGGGTTCGTTCCTAGCCGTTCCGTTCTGGCTGAAATGGCGAGGATAGACGGGTACCTGTAGCTCAACTGGATAGAGCGCTGGGCGCGATGCGTTCACAGGTTGCGCGGTTCGAATCCCGTCAGGAGCCCGCCTCGCCAGCGTCCATTACCGTCCATTACCGTCCATTAGCTTCCGGCGCCCTCCTTTCACATCCCGATTTGCAACCGCATGAATTTGGCATTCCATTGGCTGATTTCACAGGTATATCAGGCGGTTGCACCCCGATTCAGCCCGCTCCGGTAATCCTGGGGCGGGTTTCTCATTTCCAGACCTTCATCGGCGCCAACCTCCTTAACCGCCCAACCCGCGACGGTTTGAAGGCATGGCTCACATCTCAGAAGAACGCCGGGCGCCGAGGCTTCCTTTCCTGCCCTCTATAGCGGCGGAAGCCATGCAGGCGGGGCACTCGAACCACAAGAGGCGAATATGACCAAGGGCACAGAAACCGGGATCATCACAGGCGATGAGATCGGCGTCATCACTGGCGAGGACGTGGGCATCTGACATGATCGGCAAAATCCTCTATCACCGCACCAGCGGCATCACCGGGCCAGTCCAGCAAATCGCAGGCCATCCAGACGGAAAGCGCCTGTTCAGGATCAACGATCACTGGCTCATTGCTGACGAGTGCCGTGAGCCCCGTTCAATGGCATGGGTCATCATTCCGGCCGCCGCGCTCGTCGGGCTGTGCCTGTATGGGCTGACGCTGGTCTGATGGCGGTCCTGCACCTGAGTAGAGAGGCCGAGGTTAGGGCCGAGATGGCTACGTTCTTCCAACGCCGACCCGAGATCGACTGGGGCAATGGCTTAGCCGAAAGGCTGCTGGCGAAATTGGCCGAAGAGATAGCGGCATCCGAGGACGATGATTCCGAAGACCCGAGCGTCCGCGAACTGCTTGAGAGAGCCTTCGAAAAGCTGATCGTCTCGACGCCTGCCTCGGAGACGAAGCACTAATGCCAGTCCTACCAGACCCAAAGCATGAGGCATCGGACGGCTGGCACGATGAAAGCCTCTCTCTGCCCAAGATGGACATCTATGCGCCTGATCGTCTTCCCGGCCCTGTCGGCTTCATCGACTTCGATCGGGTGAGAGCCAAGGCAGAAAACGGGCGGAACGTAGCTGAGCGCCGCTGCCAGATCAGAACGGTAAAGTGGAAGTAGGAGCCGCCATGTCCAAGGGCAAGAAGGGCTGCAAGCCAAAACCCAAGCCGAAAGGTAACTGACCATGGCTGAAGACAACGGCGCAGTCGGCATCGACAAGATCGCTCCAGCTGCCAATGCAAAGGCAGTCACGGAAAGCGACGATACTGTCCTCGATCCGTATCCCCGCGGCCTATGGGTCGGCGGCGCTGGCAATCTGGTTGTGGATATGGTCGGCGGACAGAGGGACGTCGCCTTCAACAGCGTCCCTGCCGGCACACTCATGAACATCCGCGTCACGAAGGTAAAGGCCGCAAGCACGGCCACGGATATCGTCGCCCTGTGGTGACGTGACTTCCCGCACCAGGCCGAAAGGAAGTGCGAAACAATGGCAGCAAGAACTGCGACCCCCAGCAAAGAGCAGCAAGAGCGCACACGCGCCGCCATCAAAACCAGTCAGCTCATAAATCGCTTGCAGGACTTTGCGTTAGGCGGGAAAGATCCGAAGACGGATGAGCCGATTGAAATTGACAACAACCGGCTGCGCGCAATCGAGATTTTGCTGAGAAAGTCGCTGCCAGATTTGGCAAGCATTCAGCATTCCGGCGATCCTGACGCGCCTGTCCGAATGGAAATTGTGTGGACTGGTGAGGGTTGAAATCCCTTATGCGCCTCGCGGGCCTTTTCGCGAGTATCATAACCGTCAACAGCGCTTCGCAATTACGGTAGCGCATCGCCGCGCTGGCAAGACGGTTGCGGAAGTCAATGAGGACGGGAAGAAGGTTCTCACTGTTCAGCGGGAGTTCCCGCCGCCGCAAGTGGCCTTCATAAGCCCAACCTACAAACAGTCGAAGCGCAACGCCTGGCCTTATGCCAAGCACTATTTCGCGAAGATACCGGGCATCCAGTTCAGCGAAAGCGAGCTGACGGCGGTTTTCCCGAACGGCGGGCGGCTGATGTTCGCTGGCTCGGACAATCCGGATGCTCTCCGCGGGCTCTATCTCGATCATGCCAGCCTCGACGAGTATGGCGATCAAGACCCGCGCATCTGGGGCGAGGTCATCCGGCCGGCGCTTTCGGACTACGGCGGCTCGGCAACGTTCATTGGTTCGGCAAAGGGGCGGAACCACTTCTACAGCCTCTTGAAGGACCACGAGAACGACGACGATTTCTTTGTCCGGGTTCTCAAGGCGTCACAAACCGGGCTGATATCGGAAGCGGAACTTGAACTGGCGAAGCGGACAATGACGCCGGAAGAGTTCGCCCAGGAATACGAGTGCAGCTTTGATGCTGCGGTCAAGGGCGCCTATTACGGCCGCGATGTCGAACAGGCGGATAATGAGAAGCGCATCAGCAATGTTCCGCACGACAAGGCGGCTGACACATACGCTTCTTGGGATTTGGGCATCGGTGACAGCATGGCGATCTGGGTGTTCCAGATTGTCGGCAAGGAGTGGCATTGGATTCGCCACTATGAGAATTCGGGTTTTGGCCTCGACCACTATGTCGACTGGGTCAAGGCCCTGCCGTTCAATGTCCATACGCATTACCTGCCGCACGACGCTGAGGCGCGGGAGCTTCAGACCGGCAAGAGCAGGATCGAATATCTCAAGGGTCGCGGGCTGACCTGTAAGGTTGTCCCTCGTCACGAGGTTGACGACGGCATTAACGCGGTTCGGACGACGTTTAATCGGATGTGGTTCGACAAGACGCACTGCGCACGCGGCATCGATTGCCTGCGCATGTACCGCTCAGAATTTGACGAGAAACATCAGGTACTCAAGTCCCGGCCACTGCATGATTGGGCTTCGCATTCGTCAGACGCTCTCCGCTACGGCGTGATGGGCGCGAAGGAAGTCCAGAAGCGTTCCGGACCCGACCCACGCGATGCTCGAGGGGACTACGGCTCTACGGGCTGGCAGCGCTAACGAAATCCCCAAGCGTCCGTCCCTCCAACGCTGTGGGTTGATCAGAGACCCGCCGGTCAGGCACAGGCTGGCGGGCTCTTTGTGCCATATGTGCCGAGGAAGTCACAATGAACGCCGATGAAAAGGCAGCCTTCACAGTGAAGGTCGATGAGCATGAATACAATATCTGGGCTGACGGTCGGATAGAAGGCTTTGCCAATCACCGCCCTGGTGAGAAGGCTCAGAATGTAACGATCTTCAACCGCATCCCTCAACTGATCCGGGACTCTGCGAATGCGGCGCCGGCTCAAGACGTTCGCATGCATTGCGTCTCGCTGGCCATGGGTGCCGTAAATGGCCCGAACTTCCGATCTTCGGATGAGGAAGCGGTCAATCTTGCTGACGCCCTGGCTCAATACGTTCTCACCGGCAACAAGCCGGGCGCGGAGGCCTGAGCGATGGACTTCAACCCAGACTTTCTGCGACAGCAGGCTAAGGCCGAAATGCACATCGAGCGTCTCGTAAACGGCGGTTGGTTGATATCCGTCCATCCAAGAACCGGCGATGTCTTCACCCCTTTTATGGCATTTTCAAACGCCACCGATCTTGTCTCGGCGCTGTCTGGTCTGACGGGCGCAGATGACGAGCCTTTCGCTCTGGCAAAAATGTCCGACGAGCAGTTCCAATCGCTGATGAGGTCGTATCGGGCTGATGACGCTAGCAACAAGCCGGAGGAGGCGTAAGATGGCAGGGATATTCTCGCCGGAGATCGTCAATGCCTACGCCATGCAGTTGCTCAAGGAGCGGATTGCAGAGCGTGAAGAGCTTGAGCGGCTCAAGAAGATCGGCAAGCCGCGGATGATGCGGATGGTGGCAACACCAGTCGGTGTCCGCTTCGTCGATGCTGAGGGGGCGTGAGATGGGCAACCTCAAGAGCAATCCTCGCCTCCAGGCCCAGGTTCTCGCCGTCCTTCTTCGTCGTCTCGGCGCGGTGGACGGGCGAGCCATCACGATCCATAAGGACGAACTGCCGTCCAACCCGCATTCGATCCTGTCCCGCTTCATCAGGGATGATTTCCAGATCTCCTATGAGGACAAGGACGAAGCTTCGAAGAAGGCCACTGTTCGCGGTGCGAGAAAGTCGATCATCCTCAGCATCGTGCGCAGGAATGACGACAGCAAGCGCTATGTGGCTCGCACGGTTGATGATGGCCCTGCATGGCTGATTTACGATCAGCGCGAGGAGCGTCACCTCGAGGACGAGGGCGAGCTT
>Ga0196970_1001292_pt1 | contig 17931 bp, 18 predicted proteins | sample S1v_513CmetaG_FD_148672 | JGI IMG/M metagenome (GOLD analysis project Ga0196970, IMG submission 148672) | Soil microbial communities from Anza Borrego desert, Southern California, United States - S1+v_5-13C | ecosystem: Environmental > Terrestrial > Soil > Desert | place: USA: California...
AGGACCGTTCCCATGAAGCCGACGACGCGGCCGCGCAACCCCCACTTCTCGTCCGGCCCCTGCGCCAAGCGGCCGGGCTGGTCGCTGGACGCGCTGGAAGGCGCGCTGCTCGGCCGCTCGCACCGCTCCAAGCCGGGCAAGGCCAAGCTGAAGGAGGTGATCGACCTCTCGCGCGCCGTGCTCGGCGTGCCGGGCGACTATCGCATCGGCATCGTGCCGGCCTCCGACACCGGAGCGGTGGAGATGGCGTTGTGGTCGCTGCTGGGCGCCCGCGGCGTCGACATGCTGGCCTGGGAGAGCTTCGGCAAGGAGTGGGTGACCGACGTCACCAAGCAGCTCAAGCTGCCGGACGCGCGGGTGCTGCAGGCCGGCTACGGCGCGCTCCCCGACCTGGGGCAGGTCGACTTCGCCCGCGACGTGGTGTTCACCTGGAACGGCACCACCGCCGGCGTGCGCGTGCCGAACGGCGACTGGATTCCGGCGGACCGACAGGGCCTGACCATCTGCGACGCGACCTCCGCCGCCTTCGCCATGGATCTGCCGTGGGACAAGCTCGACGTCGTCACCTGGTCCTGGCAGAAGGTGCTGGGTGGCGAGGGGGCGCACGGCATGCTGGTGCTGAGCCCACGCGCGGTCGAGCGGCTGGAGAGCTTTCAGCCCGACCGGCCGCTGCCGAAGATCTTCCGCCTGACCAAGGGCGGCAAGCTCATCGAGGGCATCTTCGAGGGCGAGACCATCAACACCCCCTCCATGCTGTGCGTCGAGGACGCCATCGACGGGCTGCGCTGGGCGCTGTCGGCGGGCAGCCTGCCGCACCTCATCCGCCGGTCGGAGACCAACCTGCGCATCGTCGCCGAGTGGCAGGCGAAGGCCGGCTGGGCCGCGTTCCTGGCGGCCGATCCGGCGATCCGGTCGTGCACGTCGATCTGCCTGACCATCAGTGACCCGGACGTGGCGGCGCTCGACGCCGCCGGTCAGGCGGAGTTCGCCAAGAAGGTGGCGTCCCTGCTGGAGAAGGAGGGCGTGGCGATGGACATCGGTTCCTACCGCGACGCGCCGGCGGGCCTGCGTCTGTGGGGCGGCGCCACCGTCGAGAACGAGGACATGGAGGCGCTCATGCCCTGGCTGGACTGGGCTTTCGCCACGGTGAAGGCGGAGCGCTTCGCCAAGGCGTGATCGGGGACCGGAGCCGGGGCCTCAGCGGAACCCGGCGTCGCCCAGCAGCTTGAAGAAGTCGCGGAGCGCCTTCTGCTGGACGGCCGGGTCGACGATGTCCTCGATGTAGCGGTGCTCGAAATTCGGCTGGCGCAGGTGCGCGACCACGCGCTGGCGCACGATGTCGAGCGCCTTGCGGCTTTGCAGCGTGCCCGGCGCGCAGAGCTGGATCAGCCGGTTGGCGCGGTGGCGCAGGATGTCGTCGGGATTGTCCAGGCGTTCGACCACCCGGCTGCCTACGATGTAGGCGCACAGCAGGTCGTCGATGTTCTCGGCCAGCGTGGTGCGCAGCGGCTCCGGCGCCGTGGACTCGGCGACCTGCCGGTAGAGGCGGGTCAGTTCCTCCAGGTTGGCCTTGATCGGCTGGTCGCGGGAGACGAAGCGCGCCACGGCGGTGACGTCGCCGGTCAGTTGGCGCAGCGCCGCAGTGACGTCGTCGGCGTGCTGGCGGCCCAGATCGGAGTCGGCCAGCGCCAGCAGGAAGCGCACGCGGTCCTTGGCGTCGGGCAGGCGGGCGATGACCTCGTTGATCGACTGCCGGCGCCCGGTGGCGCCGCCGGCCTCCAGGAAGCGCATGTAGCGCTGGACCAGCGCCTCGGCCATGCCGCCGCCGCCGCCCAGCATGCCGTCCGGGCCGGTGGCGCGCCTCAGCACCGCGTCGAAGGCGTCGCGCTCCGCCGCCGGATCGTTGCGGTAGAGCGGCTGCGCGCTCCTGAGCTGCCGGCGCACGAGGTCGAGGATGACGAGGCGCGTCTCGTCCAGGTCGTTGAAGGCCAGCAGCTCGCTCAGCATCAGCGCCCGGTCGTCGTCCGGGCGGCCGTCGGCCACCAGCCGGCCGCGCGAGAGGTCGAGCAGGTTGCACAGCGCCTCGGCCAGACTGCGCTGCATGCCCAGCAGTTCCTGCGCGACCGAGGGTGCCCCCAGCACGTCGGCGATGATGCCGTCCACCAGCTCCAGCGGCTCCTCCGCCAGACCGCCGTCCTCGCGCACCAGCCCGGCCAGATAGTCGAGCTTGGCCAGCCAGTTGCGCATCTGCACGAGGTCGCGCGACACCAGCACCTTGGCGTAGAAGGTGCGGTCCTCCGGCGTCTCCTTCTTCGACAGCGCCTCGAAGGCGGGGCCGAAGCCGGACTTGGCGACGTCCGGCAGGTCCTGGCGGGCCGAGGCCTTGCGCGCCCGCTCGGTCACCGCGTCGACCAGCCGGTACATCTCGTCGCGCCGCTCGCGGCCGTCCAGGCCGGCCTTCTCGGCCTGCAGCGCGGCCACGCGGCCGACCGCCGTGGGGACGAGGTTGTCCTTGTCCAGGAGCCGCTTCAGCTCCGGATAGTTGTGCATGATCTCGGTCGGGGTGACGACCAGCCGCTCGACGTAGGTGCGCAGCAGGCGGTTCATCACCATGCGGCTTTCCACCGTGTAGCACTGGTCCACCGTGCGGCAGACCGGCGGCGGCTCGTCGATGGGACTGATGGTCAGCGCGTTCGACTGGGCGCGGAACTCGCTGCACAGCTCGGTCTCGATGTGACGGCCGTCCGGGCGCTGCCAGTCGCGGACGATGCGGTAGCCTTCGACCTTGCCGCCGGACAGGATCCGCTTGGCGTGGTTGCGCGCCTCCGCCTCGTCCTCGAACCGGCCGTCGAGAACCCAATGGTCCACTTGGTAGAGCTGGACCTCATAGCTGCTGCTGCGCGCCAGCGCCATGCCCGCCTGTCCCGACCGCACGCCCGTTTGTAAGGATTCGAACCTTTTTGGGACAAATTCAAGGATATTTTTAAGACAGGATTGTAACGAGAGCCTCCGTTCCGAAGCCCTTCCATGAGCGAACCGCGTGGCTGCCGAGCGCGGGGCAGGAGGCGGGATGCAGGAAATGTTACCCAATGTTACGCGGCGATACGCTTTTGCGGGGGGCGTCACATTGGCCCACCCCGTTCACGCGCTCCTCCGTTCGTCATGGCCGGGCATGACGGGTTCTTGTGAAAACGCGGGGCGCGCAGGGGTGAGCAGCGTTCACCCGCATCCTACCTCCCGTAGGAATTTTGTCAATGGACGCCACGGCCGCCGTCACGCGATCATCCGCCCCATGGCCTTTTCCGTTTGCACGGGGAGGGGTTGTCGGCTATTGACCGGCCCGTGCGCCTTGATCGTTTCCGGGCGCGCCCGATGGACCGATATCCACCCCCGAACCTCGATCCGACCGCAGGCCATGTCCAATTCCTCGAGTTCCGCGCTGCTGCCCGCCGGTCTGCACGACGTGCTGCCGCTCGAAGCGGCGCACGAGGCGGCCGCCGTCGAACGCCTGATGGCCGAATGCGCCGGCCACGGCTATGAGCGTGTCAAGCCGCCGCTGGTCGAGTTCGAGGACAGCCTGCTCACCGGTTCGGGCGCCGCCATGGCGTCGCAGACCTTCCGCCTGATGGACCCGGTGTCGCAGCGCATGATGGCGGTTCGCGCCGACATCACGCCGCAGATCGCCCGCATCGCCACCACCCGCCTGGGCAAGGCGCCGCGCCCGCTGCGCCTGTGCTACGCCGGCGAGGTGCTGCGCGTGAAGGGCTCGCAACTGCGCCCCGAACGGCAGTTCACCCAGGTCGGCGTCGAGCTGATCGGCCCCCTGCAGCCCGAGGCCGACGCCGAGGTGGTGCTGCTCGCCGCCCGCGCGCTGGAAGGGCTGGGCGTGCGCCACCTGTCGGTGGACCTGTGCGTGCCGACCATGATCCCGCTGATCTGCCGCGGCCTGGGCCTGCCGGAGGACGAGACGGGCCGTCTGCGCGCGGCCCTCGACCGCAAGGACGCCGCCGGGGTGGCGGCCGTCGGCGGACCGGCGGCGGAGCTGCTGGAAAAGCTGATGGACGCCTCGGGCGCCGCCGACCGCGCCATCGCCGTTCTGACGTCCGTGGACCTGCCGGAGGCGGCCGAGAAGGACCGCCGCCGCCTGACCGAGGTGGTGCGCCTGCTGCACGCCGCCCGTCCGGACCTGACGGTGACCGTGGATCTGGTCGAGCATCGCGGCTTCGAATACCAGACCGGGCTGAGCTTCACCCTGTTCGCGCGCGGTGTGGGCGGCGAGTTGGGCGGCGGCGGGCGCTACCGCGCCGGCAGCAAGCCGGGGGCGGAGACGGACGGCGAGCCGGCGACCGGCTTCACGCTCTATATGGATACCGTGTTGCGCGCCGTGCCGACACCGGCCGGCCCGCGGCGGGTGTTCCTGCCGCACGGCACGCCGGCGGCGGAAGCCGACAGGCTGCGCGCCGACGGCTGGGTGACGGTGGCCGGCCTGGAGCCGGCGGCCGACGCCGCGGCCGAAGCGAAACGCCTGCATTGCGGCCATCACCTCGCCGGCGGCGCGGTGATGGCGGTCGGGTAAGGCAAACCTTTCTTATACGTGCGATCGGAGACCGAGATGGCCAACGTGGCGGTGGTCGGCGCCCAGTGGGGCGACGAGGGCAAGGGCAAGATCGTCGACTGGCTGTCCAGCCGGGCCGACGTGGTGGTGCGCTTTCAGGGCGGCCACAACGCCGGCCACACGCTGGTGATCAACGGCGTGACCTACAAGCTGAGCCTTCTGCCGTCCGGCGTGGTGCGGCAGGGCAAGCTGTCGGTCATCGGCAACGGCGTGGTGTTCGATCCCTGGGCCTTCATCAAGGAGGTCGAGGGCATCCGCGAGAAGGGCGTCGACGTCAACCCGAAGAACCTGCTGGTGGCGGAGAACGTGCCGCTGATCCTGCCGGTGCACGGCGCCGTCGACCGCGCCCGCGAGGAGGCCCGCGGCGCCGGCAAGATCGGCACCACCGGCCGCGGCATCGGCCCGGCGTACGAGGACAAGGTGGCGCGCCGCGCCATCCGCCTGTGCGACCTGACCGACGAGACCGTGCTGAAGGAGAAGGTGGAGGCGCTGCTCGCCCACCACAACCTGATCCTGCGCGGCCTGGGTGCGGCGGAGATGAAGCCGGCCGACCTGCTGGACCCCCTGCACGAGATCATGCCGCAGGTGCTGCCCTACGCCTCGGTCGTCTGGAAGACGCTGGACGAGCTGCGCCGCGCCGGCAAGCGCATCCTGTTCGAGGGGGCCCAGGGCTCCATGCTCGACATCGACCACGGCACGTACCCGTACGTCACCTCCTCCAACACGGTGGCGGGCAACGCGGCGGCCGGCTGCGGCATGGGCCCGCGCGCGGTGGGCTATGTGCTGGGCATCTGCAAGGCGTACACGACGCGCGTCGGCTCCGGCCCGTTCCCGACCGAGCTGTTCGACGACATCGGCGACCAGATCGGCCAGCGCGGCCGCGAGTTCGGCACCGTGACGGGGCGCAAGCGCCGCTGCGGCTGGTTCGACGCCGTCATGGTCCGCCAAGCCATCAAGACCGGCGGCATCGACGGCATCGCGCTGACCAAGCTGGACGTGCTGGACGGCTTCGACGAGATCAAGGTCTGCGTCGGCTACACGCTGGACGGCAAGGAGCTGGACTACCTGCCGGCCAACGCCGCCGCGCAGGCCCGCGTCGAGCCGATCTACGAGAGCTTCGAGGGCTGGAAGGACAGCACGCAGGGCGCGCGCTCCTGGGCCGAGCTGCCGGCGCAGGCGGTGAAGTACGTCCGCCACGTGGAGGAACTGATCCAGGCCCCGGTGGCCCTGCTCTCCACCAGCCCGGAGCGCGACGACACCATCCTGATGAACGACCCCTTCGCGGATTGAGGGGCGTAAGGGCGGAGGGTCGTCCTTCGCCCTCTCGGAATCACTGTGCGGCGTCATGCCCGGGCCCAGTCCCGGGCATCCACGTTCCTTGGAATGCTCGGAGGGCGTGGATGCCCGGCACACGGCCGGGCACGACGGACAAGGGGCGGCTCCGGGGATGGCCTCGGCACACGCGCCCACCCCCAGGCGTCCTTAAGGTTGTTTCAACCATTCGACACGCCAACCCTCGACCGCGTGCGTATTAACGGGTTATTTTCCTCTTGGGCGGCAGCTAGACGTTGACCGCCTGACCAGACCGTAGGAAATCCGTTCGCCATGCCGTCCGATGCCCAGACCAGTGCCGCGCAGGAAAGGGCGATGATGTCGGGCGATCCGGTCAAGCTGGGCGAGCGTTACGAGATCCTGCCGAGTTCGCCGTTGCCGGCGCTGAACTCGCCGGGCGGCAACGCCTTCGGCGCGCGCGCCTCGCGCGACAAGCGCATGGAACCCTTCGGCATCATCTGCTCCGGCGCCGTGCTGCCGCGTTCCGACGTGGTGTCGACGTTCGCCAACGTCGACAACGCCATGCTCATGAAGCTGCTCGACTGGGGCGTGGTCAACTGGCCGCCGGACCGCGTGCGGCGCTACTGCCTCGTCTTCGAGAAGCCGGCCGGGCGGCGGCTGATGAACGCGCTGACCGACACGGTGGAGCCGATGCCGGAGGACCACCTGACCCGGCAGGTGGTGCACCCCTTGGTGTCGGTGCTCAAGGAGCTGTCGAGTCGCGGTTTGGTGCACGGCGCCATCCGGCCCACCAACATGTACTACCGCGACCTGGCGTCGGGCACGCTGATGCTGGGCGAATCGGTGTCGACGCCGCCCGGCTACGGCCAGCCGGCGCTGCTGGAGACGGTGGAACGCGGCATGGCGATGCCGTCCGGGCGCGGCAACGGCACCATCGCCGACGACCTTTATTCGCTGGGCGTCACGCTGCTGGTCCTGCTGCTGGGGCGCAACCCGGTGGCCGGGCTGGAGGACGACGCGCTGATCCAGGCGAAGATCGAGCGCGGCTCCTACCCCGCCCTGGTCGGGCAGATGCGCCTGCCGCTGGGCATCGGCGAGGTGATCCGCGGCCTGCTGGTGGACGATCCCAAGCAGCGCTGGACGCTGAACGACCTGGACCTCTGGCTGTCCGGCCGGCGCCTGAGCCCGAAACAGCCGCAGATCCCCCGGCGCGGCGCCCGTCCGATCGAATTCCAGGGACAGGAGTACTGGTACTGCCGCACGCTGGCGCGTGCCCTGTGCCGCCACCCGCCGGCCGCCACGCCGATCATCGAGAGCGGCGAGCTGGACAAGTGGCTGCGCCGCAGCCTGTCCGACGACGTCCGGGCGGAAGCCGTGGGCAACGCCATCCAGACCGCCAGCAGCGCGGGCAAGGGCGGCTCCATGGCCGACCGGCTGGTGGCGCGCGTGTGCATGGCGCTCGACCCGGCGGCCCCCATCCGCTACCGCGGCAAGGCGGCGCTGCCCGACGGCATCGGCACGGCGCTGGCCGAGGCGTTCCTGCGCGGCGAATCCCCGCAGTCGATCGCGGAGATGATCACCAACCAGTTGCCGATGTTCTGGGTGAACGTCCAGAACGACTTCAGGCCGGAGTTCGTGCCGCTGGTGCAGAGTTTCGACCAGATCCGCGCGTTCCTCGACCGCACCGCGCCCGGCCTGGGGCTGGAGCGCGTGCTGTACGAGATGAACCCGACGATGCCCTGCGTCAGCCCGCTGGTCTACAACCAGTACCCGGTGACGCCGGCCGACGTGCTGCGGGCGCTGGACTGGGCGGGGTCCGGCGGCGAGCGGGCGAAGGAGCCCATCGACCGGCAGATCGCCGCCTTCCTCGCCGCCCGCCACAAGCGCACGGAGGAACTGCTGTTCAGCCAGCTTTCCCCCTCCATCGACCCGTTGCGCCGTGTCATCGCCATGCTGAGCATCCTGGCCGACGTGCAGACGCGCACCGGCACCGAGCCGCTGCCGCACCTGTGCGCCTGGATGGTGTCGCTGCTGGACCCGGCGTTCCGCCGTTTCCACAGCCGTCCGCACCAGGAGGAGGTGCGCCGCCTGGCCGACAACGCCGCGCACGGCGGGCGGCTGGCCGAGCTGCTGAGGATCGTCGACGACCCCGACTCGTTGCGTCGCGACAAGGCGGAGTTCGAGGCGGCGCAGATCGCCTACCGGGAATCCGACACCGAGATCGAGAAGCTGAAGCAGATGGTGGGCGACCGCACCAGCATCATCGAAGGCACCGGGCGGCAGGTGGCGGCGATCATCTCCAGCCTCGTCTCCACGGTGCTGGTGGCCGGCATCATCCTGTTCTTCGCGTTCTAGGGAAGGGGGAGACGACCCGCCATGGCACGGCCCTCCGCCAAGACCCGCAAGCGCCCCAAGAAGGGCGGAAGCCGCATCTGGCTGTTTTTGATGCTGATCCTGCCGGCCGCACTGGTGGTGCTGCCGACGTCGATCCTGTTCGGCATCGGCATGATCCCGACCATGGTCGCCTACGTGGTCGACCGCGACCCGGAGAAGTCGGCGCCGATCACCGTGGGTGGGCTGAACTTCTGCGGCTGCATGCCCTTCGCCATCGAACTGTGGAAGCACAACCACACGATCATGGCGGCCATGAAGGTGTTCGCCGACCCGCTGTCGTGGCTGGTGATCTACGGGGCGGCGGCGGTCGGCTGGGCCTTCTACTACGGCGTCCCGCCGGCCATCGCGAGCGCCGAGATCATGCGTGCCGAGAAGCGCATCGATTCACTGCGGCAGAAGAAGGTCAAGCTGGTGCAGGAGTGGGGCCCCGACGTCGCCGGCGACAGCTTCGACGATACGGGCGGCGTCGAGATCGGCGCGGCGCTGGAAGGCCAGGGCGCATGAGGGCGGGGGCCGTCCTGGCGCTGATGGCGCTTGGTCTGGCGGGGTGCTCCGGCGAACCGTCGGAGGCCGACATGCGCAAGGCGGTGGAGGGTGCCACCAAGGCGAAGCTGGACGCCATGGGGCGCGGCGGGTTCCGCACCTTCGACGTGTTCCGCAAGCAGGGCTGCGTGGACGCGAAGGACCGGAAAGGGGCGTACGACTGCTATTACGCCGCCACCTTCGTGCCGCAGCCGGGGCAGCCGCCGCTGACCGTCAACGGCAAGGGGCGCTTTCAGAAAAGCGGCGGCGGGCTGAAATTCGAGGACCTGGGGGCGCAGCCGCGGTAGGGGGCCAACGTTGGAGTCGCCCCGGGCATCCACGCTCCTTGGATTGGTCGGGGCGCGTGGGTGGACGGGACAAGCCCGGCCATGACGATAAAAGAGATCGTCGCGCGCTCCTCACCCCGCCAGCTTCTGCTCCAGCGCGGCGTTGCGGATGGCCTTCTGCAGCTTCTCGAAGGCGCGCACCTCGATCTGGCGGACGCGCTCGCGGCTGATGCCGTACTTCTGCGACAGGTCTTCCAGCGTCGTCGGGTTGTCGCGCAGGCGGCGCTCCATCAGGATGTCGCGCTCGCGGTCGTTCAGCCCCTTCATGGCCTGGACCAGCAGCTTGCGCCGCTTGCCCAGCTCCTCGTTCTCGGCAAGGCTGATTTCCTGGTTGGAGGTCTCGTCCACCAGCCAGTCCTGCCACTCGCCCTCGCTGTCGGCGCGCAAGGGCGCGTTCAGCGAATGGTCGGGGCTGGCGAGCCGGCGGTTCATGTTGACCACGTCCTGCTCGGGCACGTCGAGCTTCTCGGCGATGCTCTTCACCACCTCGGGCGACAGGTCGCCCTCCTCGATGGCCTGCATCTGGCCCTTCAGCTTGCGCAGGTTGAAGAACAGCTTCTTCTGCGCGGCCGTGGTGCCCATCTTCACCAGGGACCAGGAGTGCAGGATGTATTCCTGGATGGCGGCGCGGATCCACCACATCGCGTAGGTGGCCAGCCGGAAGCCGCGGTCGGGGTCGAAGCGCTTGACCGCCTGCATCATGCCGACGTTGCCTTCGGAGATCAGTTCCGACAGCGGCAGGCCGTAGCCGCGGTAGCCCATGGCGATCTTCGCCACCAGGCGCAGGTGGCTGGTCACCAGCTTGTGCGCGGCCTTCGCGTCCTCATGCTCCTGCCAGCGCTTGGCGAGCATGTACTCCTCCTCCGGCGCCAGCATCGGAAATTTGCGGATTTCCTGCAGGTAGCGGGAGAGGTTGCTCTCCGAATTGATGACCGGAACGCTGGGAACTGTCGCCATGACCAACCCTCTCCTGACGGTTCATCGCGCGCCTTCTGCCGGGCACCGTACCGCCTTTAGAACCGAACCCACCTGAACTGAACCTGAACCGTATCCTTGACCACGCTCTTGACCAAACTATGGCATGCCTCGCCCCGTCGGCCGTCCTGTAGAATATCCCAGCTTGACACGGGGGCATAGACGTTTCTAAAGCCCCTCCAGGCTGCCGATCAGGTCCTTTATGTCCTGCGGCAGGTCCACGCTGAAACGCACAGCGGCGTCGCCGGCGGGGTGCCGGAAGGCGATTCCCACCGCGTGCAAGGCCTGTCTGGGGAAGCCAACAAGGGCGGTGCGCTGCGGTTCCGGCGCATTGGAGGCATGGGCACCCCCGGCGCGCGTCGCCCGCCCGCGGCCGTACAGCGGATCCCCCACCACCGGGTGGCCGATATGCGCCATGTGCACGCGGATCTGGTGGGTGCGCCCGGTCTCCAGCGTGCACTCCACCAGCGCCGCCGTGCGGCCGAAGGCGCGCAACGTGCGGTAGCGGGTGGCGGCGTGCTTGCCGCCGCTGTCCAGCACGGCCATGCGCTTGCGATCGGTCGGGTGGCGGCCGATGTTGCCCTCGATCCGCCCTTCCTTCGGCGACGGCACGCCCCAGACCAGCGCCTGGTAGGTGCGGCTGAGCGAGCGGTCGGAGAACTGGGCGGTCAGCGCGTGGTGCGCGCGGTCGTTCTTGGCCACCACCATCAGGCCGCTGGTGTCCTTGTCCAGCCGGTGGACGATGCCCGGCCGGCGCACGCCGCCGATGCCCGACAGGCTGTCGCCGCAGTGCGCCAGCAGCGCGTTGACCAGCGTGCCGTCGGCGTTGCCGGCGGCCGGGTGGACGACCAGCCCGGGCGGCTTGTCGAGCACCAGCACGTCCGCGTCCTCGTAGACGACGGTGAGCGGGATATCCTGCGCCTCCGGCACGGCAGGCTCGGCGGCGGGGACGAGCACCTCGAACGTCTGGCCGGGTTTGACCCTCTGCGAGGCGTCGGTTATGGTCCGCCCGTCGGACCGCACGTGGCCCTGCTCCAGCAGCGCTTGCGCGCGCGAGCGCGAAAGGTCGGGAACGGCGGCCGCCAGCACCTTGTCCAGCCGGTCGCCCGCCGCTTCGGGCGGAACGGCGACGGTGTGGCGGGTGCCGTCCGGTCCGGGCGCGTCGATGCTTCGACCGTCGTCTTTCATCATCACCACTTGTGGACCTGATCCGTGCGCGTGCTCAAGGCAGCCATCATCATCATGGGCGTGTTCATCCTGGCCGGGTATGCCTATCTGGGCATTGAGGTCGTCAAGCGCTTTTCCAACAAGGCGTCGGCCGACCCGCAGGAAGTGGCCGAGGACCGGCCGCTGCCCGCTGGCCCGACCGGCGAGGTGTCGCTGGGCCTGCCGGCCGGTGCCCGCATCGGCGAGATGCTGGCCGTGGGCAACCGGGTGGTGTTCCGCGTGACCATACCCGATGGCCCCGACCGGCTCTACACGCTCGATCCCCGCTCCGGCGCCGTGTCCGCCGTGCTCACCACCGGGAGGCCGTGACGATGGCAGGTTATGACTTCCGCAGCGACAACGTCGCGGGCGCCGCGCCCGAGGTGATGGACGCGCTGGCCCAGGCGGCGCGCGGCACCGCGTCGCCCTACGGCGAGGACGAGTGGACGAAGCGCGTCACCGCGCGCCTGTGCGAGGTCTTCGAGACGGAGGTGGCGGTGTTCCCGGTGGCGACCGGCACCGCGGCCAACGCGCTGGCGCTGACGGCGGTGACGCCGCCCTACGGGGCCATCTACTGCCACGCCGGCAGCCACATCAACACCGACGAGTGCGGCGCGCCCGAGCAGTTCAGCGGCGGCGCCAAGCTGCTGGGCCTGCCGGGCGAGCACGGCAAGCTGACGGCGGCCGGCCTCGAATCGGCGCTGGCGCAGGCGGCGATCGGCGTCGTCCACCGGGTGCAGCCGGCGGCGCTCAGCCTGTCGCAGGCGACCGAAGCGGGCACCGTCTACCGCCCGGAGGAGGTCGAGGCGCTGGCCGACGTGGCGCACCGCCACGGCATGGCCGTGCACATGGACGGCGCGCGCTTCGCCAACGCGCTGGCGCGTCTGGGCTGCACGCCGGCCGAGTTGACGTGGCGGGCCGACGTGGACGTGCTGTCGCTGGGCGGCACCAAGGGCGGCTGCCTGGCCGCCGAGGCGGTGGTGTTCTTCAACCCGGCGCTCGCGGAGGACTTCGGCTATCTGCGCAAGCGTGGCGGGCATCTGGTGTCGAAGGGGCGCTTCCTGTCGGCGCAGCTCGACGCGTGGCTGGCCGGCGGCCTGTGGCTGCGCCTGGCGCGCCACGCCAACGCCATGGCCGACAGGCTTGCCGCGGGACTCGCGGCGCTGCCGGGGGCGGAACTGGCGTACCCGGTCGAGGCGAACGAGGTGTTCGCCCGCCTGCCCGAGCCGGTGATCGCCGGGTTGGAAGCCGCGGGCTTCCGCTTCTACCGCTGGGAGGGCGGCCTCGTGCGCCTGATCACGGCGTTCGACACGCCGCTGGCTGCCGTGGAGGACTTTCTTTCGGCGGCGCATCAATTCGGCGAAAAAAGCGCTTGATCGGGGCGGGGCGGTCGGCTACATAACCGCCACGCCGCTACGACGTCCCCATCGTCTAGAGGCCTAGGACACCGCCCTCTCACGGCGGCAACCGGGGTTCGAATCCCCGTGGGGACGCCAATCTTTCCAAGCACTTAACAGATGGCTTGGACTTCCGTACGGAATGGATACGGAATGGACGTGCGGAAGCACTCCCACTCAGTCGCGGACGTTCACACACATTCGGCTTGAGCAAAGGGCGTTCAGCCCAGCAGTTCCACGGGCCGTCCGGTGACGGCTTCGCCTATCTCCAGGGCGATGGCCTGCCACACCGAATCAGGCAGGATCGCGGCCGGAAACCAAGCCCCCGTGCGAGGGTCGCGGAACTGCGGCGGCTGCACCTCGGCCTTGCCCTCCCCGGATCGGCGCATCGTCACTCCCTGTAGAAGCACCTCCACCCCTTCGAGTCCGAGGCGGACACAGGCAACCGCGATGATGGTGCCACGGTCGCACCGCTCCACCTCCGTCACTCCTTGAGGGCGGCCTTGGCCTTTTCGCTCTTATGGCAGGACAGGTTGTCGAGGATGACGACGTCGCCCGGCCGCAAGGTTGGCGCAAGCTGGGTCTCGACGTAGGTCTCGAAGAGCGCCCGGTTCATGGCGCCCTTGATGATCCAGGGGGCGGTCAGGCCGTCACAGCGCAGAGCGGCGATGAAGGTCTGGGTGCCCCAATGGCCGAACGGTGCTTCGGCCTGGAAGCGCTGACCGACGTGGATGATGCCGCACCCGGTCGAGGCGGCCCAGGTACCGACGCGGGAGTGGTGCTCTACGCCTCCGCCCTTGTCGACCGCCAGCCCTGTTCAGTCGCTCCGCGCAACGCGGAGAAGGCGAACTTCTGCGAGCAAGTCGTCCACGGCAGCGAGCGCAAAGTTCAATGACGCCTCATCAATTAGACGTCCGTCCTTCACCTTCTCGTGGACGCCGGCGATCACCACCTGCGGGCGGGCGATGACGCGCCCCAGCATGCCGGACAGGGTCTCCCGCATCTCGTGCTGGGCGCGCACGCCGCCGGTGGAAGCGGGGGATGCCGTCATCAGGAGGATCGGCTTGCCCTTGACTGGCGACTTCATCGCCGGGCGCGACGCCCAGTCGAGCGCGTTCTTCAGCACGCCGGACATGCCGTAGTTGTATTCCGGCGAAATGACGATCAGGCCGTCGCTCGTCCCGATGGCCTCCCGCATGCCCACCGCGGACGGCGGCGTGTCCTCGCTGTCGAGGTCGGGATCGTAGGGCGGGATGTCGTTCAGCGGAAACAGCGTCAGGTCCGCCTTGCCGTTCAGGCTTGCGCGGAGCGTCTCCAGCACCGCCGTGCAGTAGGACCGGCGGCGGATGCTGCCGGAGATGCCGAGGAGGCGGACGGGATGGGGTGCGTCGGTCATGGCGGATGTCCTCTTTGCCGATCGCCGTCAGGCGCGCCGCCAGATGCCCCGGCCGGACAGCCGGTCGCGGCCGTGGGGCCGGTCGAAGTCCAGGGCGGGGCCCTTCGGCACGATCAGGGTCGGGTTGATCGCCGGGTTGGTGTAGTAGCCGGCTTTGATGTGCGCGAGGTTCACCGTGTCCCGGATGCCGGGCCACTGGTAGAGCTCGCGCAGATAGCCGGACAGGTTCGGATAGTCCTCGATGCGCCGCAGGTTGCACTTGAAGGCGCCATGGTAGGCGGCGTCGAAGCGCACCAGCGTCACGAACAGGCGCCAGTCCGCCTCCGTCAGGTGCTCCCCGGCCAGGTAGCGGCTGGTGCCGAGCTGCTCCTCCAGCCGGTCGAGCGTCGCGAACAGCGCGTCGAAGGCCTCGTCGTAGCGCGCCTGTGACTTCGCGAAGCCGCAGCGGTACACGCCGTTGTTGACGCTGGCGTAGATCAGGTCGTTCCAGGCGTCGATCTCGGCCCGCAGCGGCTCGGGATAGAGGTCGAGCGTGTTCCCGGTGATGCGGTCGAAGGCGCCGTTGAAGATGCGGACGATGTCGGCCGACTCGTTGTTGACGATGCGGCGTTCCCGCTTGTCCCACAGCACCGGAACCGAGACCTTGCCGGTGTAGGCCGGATCGCTCGCGGTGTAGAGCCGGTAGTGGTGCCGGAACGGCCCGACGCCCTCGCCGCCGTCCTGCTCGTCGGCGTAGACCCAGCCGTCCTCGCCGATCACCGGCTCGGCCACGGACAGCCCGATCAGGTCCTCGAGCCCCTTCAGCGTGCGGACGATCAACGTGCGCGCGGCCCAGGGGCACAGGTAGGAGACGTAGAGGTGATAGCGCCCCGGTTCGGCGGGGAGCGTCGGGCGGCCCTCCGCATCGGGGCGGCCGTCCGGGGTGATCCAGGCGCGGAACCGGGTCGGCTCACGATGGAAGGCACCGTCCCGGATCTCGCTCTCGGCGATGTTGCCCTTTACCCATTCGCCCTTCATCAGCTGGGGCATGACGGCTCCTGATGCGATTCCGACGAAAGGAAGGGACCGGCGGCGAGCCGGTCCCCCCGACACTCAACAGCCCGATGGCGGCGCCGCTGCACGCCGGCCTTACGCCTTCACCGCCTCCGCCTCGATCAGCAGTTGGATCTCGTCGCCGATGTTCGGGGCGCCGTACTTCATGCCGAAGTCGGTGCGCTTGATCGTGCCGCGCGCGGAGAAGCCGACGGTCTCCTGCTTGCTGGCCGGGCTGACGCCGTCCTTGTTGAAGGTGACGTCGAGCACCACCGGCCTGGTGACGCCCAGCAGGGTCAGCTCGCCGTGTAGCTTGCCGGTCTTCTCCCCGGACTTCTCGACCTTCGTGCTCTTGAAGGTGATCTTCGGGAACTCCTTCGCGTTGAAGAAGTCCGGCGACTTCAGGTGCTCGTCGCGCTTGGCGTGGTTGGTGTCGACGCTGGCGGTGTCGATGGACACGGTCACGGCGTTGTTCTGGATGGCCTCCTTGTCGAAGGCGACCTCGCCCGACACCGCGTTGAAGCGGCCGACGGCGTTGGCGAAGCCGAGGTGGTTCACGATGAACACGACGGCGGTGTGCGCCGGATCGAGCTTGTAGGCGACCGACGCGGCCGAGGCGGGGGCCATTGCGCCGACGGCGGCGGTGGCGAACAGGGCGGCGGCGAACAGGGTCTTCTTCATGATGGAGGCAACTCCGCAGGATGGGGATAGGGAATGAATGGGGAGGGTCAGTAGGGCGATGCTTCCGCACCGCCGAGCAGGTAGGCGGCGCCGACTGCGGCCAGCGCCGGCAGGACGGTGACGACCGTCACGGCCGCCGCGCCCGCCGCCCGGCCGAAGCCGGTGTCCGGCACGGGCAGGTGACGGCGCAGCCGGCCGGCCAGCAGGGCGGGGAGCGCCAGCAGCAGCACGATGGCCTGGGTCTGGGTGAACAGCGCCAGCACGCCGGCCAGCAGGACGATCACGCCCAGGGCCGCCTGTCCGGAGACGCCCCAGACGTGCCGCTCGACCGGCCAGTTCCACAGCAGGAAACCGCCGGTCGCCGCCGCCAGCGCCAGGGCCATCTGGGCGACGGACGCCGACGAGCCGATCAGCGCCGTGCCGCCGACGGCGAGCGCCAGGGCGAGCAGCGCGGCCGCCGGGGCGGTGGCGCCCTCGGCGCGGCCGGGCATGCGCCCGAAGGCGACCCACGCCGCCACCGCCAGAAGGACGAGCAGGGTCAGCACGCCGGCCGCCGAATCCAGGGCCGGCATGGCGATCCAGACGAGGGAGGCGGCAAGCCACGCCGCAACGAGCGCCGACCCGGCCCGGTCCTTCACGCCGAGACCGTCGGCCGCGGCGCCGAGCGCCACGCCCGCCGACGCGGCCCAGAACAGCTTGCCCATGCTGGACGGCGGCGGCAGCGCCGGAACGCCGACGACCAGGGCGAAGACCGCCAGGAAGGCGGCGCCGATCCCGGCCGCGGCCAGCCCCCGCACGGGCTTCAGGACGTGAATGCCCCCCACCGCCAGCACGCCGGCCAGGAGCGGCAGGACGCTGGATTGGACAAAGGGATCGTGCAGCAGTTCGGACATCGGTGGCACCAACGGGTGAAGGAATCTTCCTCCCGAACGTATGATGTGCTTTGATGAGCGGGAAGTGGCGAACTTTGCCGATGGCATCTGCATGAACGAGCGGGACAACTGGGACGATCTGCGCTACCTGCTGGCGGTCGCCCGCTACGGCTCCCTGTCGGCCGCCGCGCGGGTGCTGGGCGTGAACCACAGCACCGTGCTGCGCCGGGTTTCGGCGCTTGAGGAGGCGATGGGCGTGCAGCTGTTCGACAAGCTGCCCGGCGGCTACGTCCTGACTGCGGCCGGCGACGAGATGCACCGCGTCGCCCTCAAGGTCGAGGAGAACCTCGCCGCCGCGAACCGGCAGCTGTCCGGTCGCGACGCGCGGATCAGCGGCACGCTGCGCGTCACCACCATCGATATCCTGACCCTGCACATCCTGCCCCGGCACATCGCCGCGCTTCGGGACCGCCATCCGGACCTTCGGGTGGATCTGGTGACGGCCGAGGCCTCGCTGAGCCTGACCCGCCGCGAGGCGGACGTCGCCATCCGCTCCACCGGCACGCCGCCGGAGAACCTCGTCGGCCGCGCCGTGTCCGGCCTGGCCTTCGCGGTCTACGGCGGCGTGCCCTACGTGGAACGAACGGGGGCGGGCGATGACCCGGGGCGGCACACCTGGGTGGGGCTGGACGAGTCCTTCGACCACACCGGCCTGGCGCGGTGGTACAAGCGGACGGTTCCGGTCGAGCGGATCGGGCACCGGGTGAACTCGGTCGCGGCGGCGGTCGCGGCGGTCCGGGCGGGGACCGGCCTCGGGCTGCTGCCGTGCGGGCTGGTGGACCGGGATCCCGCGTTCCGGCGCCTGGGAGCCCTGGTCGCCGAGGTCGGGACCAAGATCTGGCTGCTGACCCATGAGGACCTGCGGCACATGGGCCGGGTGCGGGCGTTCCTCGACTTCATGGCCGACGCCTTCGCCGGGGAGCGTGACCTGCTGGAAGGGCGCTGCGGCGGCTGAACTTGGCTGCCCCAGAGAAGGGACGCGACCTCGGAGCCGCTGATGGTCCGCTTGTGTTAAGAACCTATTCCAGTAGGGAGACGAACTCCCAGACGGTGACAGCGCAGACGATGTGGAGCATGGCCTCGTAGGTGAGGGCGAGCTTTTCCCAGCGGACCAGGATGCGGCGATAGCGGTTCAGCCAGG
>Ga0196970_1001293_pt1 | contig 17919 bp, 14 predicted proteins | sample S1v_513CmetaG_FD_148672 | JGI IMG/M metagenome (GOLD analysis project Ga0196970, IMG submission 148672) | Soil microbial communities from Anza Borrego desert, Southern California, United States - S1+v_5-13C | ecosystem: Environmental > Terrestrial > Soil > Desert | place: USA: California...
CATCCGTTCGCTAAGCTCCATTCGACGAGCAAGTAAGTCTACTATTTCCGCGTCCACACTGTCCATCAACTGGCGGAGATATTCCAACTCAGAACTCCAGGTCATATCCGCAGTATACTGCTCGCGAATAACCAGTTGCGAGAGAATGTGACCCAGAGCACCAGGTGTGACCTGCTGAGGGGCATCGCTCCAGGCGTCGTCAGGAGAAGGGTGTGTTTCGATCATTAATCCCTCAAAGCCCATGTCCATGGCCTTTTGACTGACCTCAGGGACGAGATCTCTCTTCCCGGTGATATGACTGGGATCACAGATGATGACCAGATCTGGCCGGCGCCTCTTAAGCTCTATTGGAATAACCCAATTTGGTTGATTGCGATACTGAGAAGAGGCATGATAAGATGAAAACCCACGATGGATGGCTGCGATATCAGTGATACCGGCCCTTTCCATACGCTCAATAGCACCTTCCCACAAGTCAACATCAGGCGTTACCGGATTCTTGATCATTACTGGAATATTTACACCGCGTAATGACTCTGCAAGTTGCTGCACCTGGAAGGGATTGACTGTCGTGCGAGCACCAAGCCACAGCACATCTATACCATGTTTTAAAGCGAGATCGACATGTGCCGGTTCGGCCACTTCGATGGCAATGGCTAACTTGTATAAATCCCTCACCTCTCTAAGCCATTCCAAAGCCTGTACACCGTTACCTTCGAAAGAGCCCGGGCGAGTTCTAGGTTTCCACACTCCGGCACGGAACAGACTAATAGACAAGCTCTTTAAAGCAGCTGCTGTTTCCAATACCTGTTCTTTCGTTTCCGCACTACATGGACCTGCGACAACAAAGGGACCATTCTCCGACCTAAAAAAAGACATATCGCAAAGGTATTGATTAGGAAGGATGAAGAATGGAGGGGAAAGGAGCAAATGAAAGAGATGGTCTCATGGATTCAGACCGCTGGCAAAAACACCCAGGAAGCAGAAAGCTCCTCCGAGGCTGTTTTGGGAGGCGGCAACAGATATGGTACTTTTGCCAACTAATGAATAAACTACCAAGTGCAGCAGAACTAAAGGAGGGAGGGGTCATCCTTATCGACAAACCCTATAAATGGACATCATTCTACGCAATAAGCAAAGTAAGGAAGATGATCAACGCCAAGATAGGGCATGCGGGAACCCTGGACCCTCTGGCTACTGGCCTGCTGATATGCTGTACTGGAAAATTCACCAAGAAGATATCCGAGTATCAGCAGCTACCGAAGGAATATACAGGCGTTTTTCATTTGGGAGCTGTGACTCCAACTTATGATCTGGAGAGTGAGCCACAAGACTTTAAACCATTTGAACACCTGAGTCAGAAGCAGATACATGAGGCAACATTACAATTTACAGGTACCATAGAACAAGTGCCACCCATCCACTCCGCAATCAAGAAGGACGGTAAGCGAGCATACGAGCTGGCACGGAAAGGAGAAGAGATAATAATGCAATCGCGCACTGTGACCGTGACAGAATTTGAAATTACTGCCATAAGGCTACCGGAAGTACACTTTAGGGTAAATTGCAGCACAGGAACCTACATCAGATCCCTGGCCTTTGACTTTGGCGAAGCGCTGGGCTGTGGTGCGTATTTGCAAGAATTAAGAAGAACTAAGATAGGTGTGTATTCTGCTGAGGATGCCCTCACCCCGGAAGAATGGTACAAACACTTTAAACCTGTAGCACCTACCGGAGAACTGCCGTAAAAGAGACTAAAAAAGAAAGCCTCCCAGAGGGAAGCTTTGCTATACTATTTTGCTGTAGTACGTTACATCAATATTCGTCCTCATTGAAGAAGAAATCTTCCTGAGTTGGGTAATCTGGCCAGATGTCTTCAATACCCTCGTAAATTTCTCCTTCGTCGTCAAGTTCCTGCAGATTCTCCACTACTTCAAGCGGTGCACCGGAACGAATAGCATAGTCAATCAGTTCATCTTTGGTAGCTGGCCAAGGAGCGTCTTCGAGATGAGAGGCAAGTTCTAAGGTCCAAAACATATTATGATTATATTTATCTTATTATTAATCTCGCAAATGTAAGTTTTCGGTTAAGAACTACAAATTTTATTCGCCTGGAGGGACATATGTTTTTACATGTCATATAGATAGTTAATATTATGCATGACAAATATTAATTGGTGGTGCTGACATTTTAAGACATATTTACACCATGCTTGTTGCTACTAACCTAAAGAAGAAATACGCAAGCCTTACGGTAGTTAATGATGTAAACTTGTCGGTGAGCAAAGGTGAAGTGGTGTCCATTATAGGTCCGTCAGGGGCGGGGAAGAGCACCTTATTGCATTTGTTAGGTTCTTTGGATAAGCCTGACCACGGAGCCGTGACAATAGATGAAACAGAAGTCTTCAAGCTCCCCAGCAAGAAACAAGCCCATTTCAGGAATAACAAACTTGGCTTCGTGTTTCAGTTTCATCACCTGTTGCCGGAGTTTTCTGCCGTGGAAAATGTGGCAGTACCACTATGGATCAAAGGTGAGAGCCGGAGAGAGGGACTGAAACAAGCAGCAGTCATGCTTGAAACAGTGGGCCTAAGTGGCAGGCTAGACAACAAACCATCTGAAATGTCAGGCGGTGAGCAGCAGCGAGTTGCGATAGCGCGGGCGCTTGTAAACAAGCCGTCGATAATAATGGCTGACGAACCAACTGGTAACCTGGATAGTAATAATGCGCAGGCTATTCACGAACTGTTTCTGACCTTAAGAAATCAGTTAGGACAGACGTTCATAATGATCACCCATAATGAAGAACTTGCGCTGATGACTGACAGAACGCTGATAATGCGTGATGGCAAGATTGTTGAAGAAAGATTAAATAATGCTATGTAATAGGCAGAAAGCCTTTTAAATGCAGCAAAATGGCTCGTTTAGAAAAGAAATTAATTCCTTTTGTGTTTTGCCAAACAAGTATATTTTTGCACCATAAAAATTAAATTGCATTAGCCATGTCTGAAATTGCAAATCGCGTTAAGAAAATCATTGTGGACAAGTTAGGTGTAGACGAATCAGAAGTAACTCCTGAGGCTAGCTTCACAAATGATCTGGGTGCTGATTCATTAGACACAGTAGAACTGATAATGGAATTCGAAAAAGAATTCAACATTTCTATTCCTGATGAACAAGCTGAAACCATCACTACTGTTGGACAGGCTATTGCTTACCTGGAAGAGCACGTTAAGTAATTATTCCGAATCTATTTAGAATCTAAAATCTGTTAATGAACTTGCCGTTAAAACGCGTTGTCGTTACCGGTATCGGTGCCCTTACCCCAATAGGTAATACCGTACCTGAATATTGGGATGGATTGGTTAATGGTGTATCGGGCGCCGATTTCATTACACATTTTGACGTAACTAAATTTAAGACCAAGTTTGCCTGCGAGCTAAAGGGATTTAATCCCGAGAACTTTATGGAGCGTAAAGACGCCCGAAAGCTTGACAGGTTTTCTCAACTGGCGGTGGTAGCAGCAGAAGAAGCTGTAAAACATGCCAATCTTACCCAGGAAGGGATCAATCACGACAGGGTAGGTGTGATATGGGCATCCGGAATCGGGGGGATGATTACCTTCATTGAAGAGATGAAGGGATTTTTCTCAGGTGACGGCACCCCACGCTTCAATCCTTTCTTCATACCTAAACTAATATTAGACATAGCCTCTGGCCACATTTCAATGAAGTACGGATTCAGAGGTCCGAACTTCTCTACAGTGAGTGCATGTGCCTCAAGCACCAACTCACTAATAGATGCATTTAATTACATCCGTCTCGGGAAAGCTGATGCAATAATAAGCGGCGGCTCTGAGGCTGTAGTTACTGAAGCTGGTATTGGCGGTTTTAATGCAATGAAGGCGCTGTCTGAGCGTAACTCGGAACCAAAAACAGCAAGTCGCCCCTTTGATAAGGACAGAGATGGCTTCGTATTAGGAGAAGGTGCTGCATCGATAGTGCTGGAAGAATATGAACATGCTAAGAAACGTGGTGCGACCATATATGCAGAAATGGTAGGTGGTGGTATGAGCGCAGATGCTTACCATCTTACCGCTCCGCACCCGGAAGGCTTGGGAGTTATTAATGTAATGTTGAATGCTCTGGAAGATGCCAATATGAAACCAGAGGAGATCGACTATATAAATGTTCACGGCACCTCTACTCCATTAGGTGACGTAGCTGAACTGATAGCTATTCAGAAAGTATTTGGCGAACATGCCTACAACCTGAACATCAGCTCAACGAAATCGATGACCGGACACCTGCTAGGCGGTGCTGGCGCAATTGAAGCTGTAGCCGCTGTAAAAGCAGTAATGCATGATCTTGTGCCTCCAACCATCAACCACTTCACAGATGATCCGGACATTGATCCACGCTTCAACCTGACGTTTGATAAAGCTCAGCCGCGTAAGGTGCGTGCTGCGTTGAGCAATACTTTTGGATTTGGCGGTCACAATGCTTCCGTGATCTTCAAAAAATACGAAGGGTAAATTGAGGCGGTTTACCTCACGGCTTTTACATCTCTTTTCACCAAATAAGCAGCTATTACTGCAACTTGAACACCTGCTAGGTTTCAGGCCAGTTCATTTGCCGTACTATCAGCTCGCACTGATGCATCGTTCCAAAATAGAGGAACTGGCGCAAAACAATGAACGACTAGAGTTTCTGGGAGATGCTATTCTGGGCTCTATAGTTGCTGAATATCTGTTCAAAAAGTATCCAACACAACCAGAAGGTTTTCTGACGGAGCTAAGGTCTCGTATTGTTCGTAGAGAAACTCTGAATAACGTGGCGCTGAGAATGGGACTGCAGAAGCTTGTACAGTATAACCAAAATGACAGGGGACTTAGCCGGAGTCATATATTTGGAAATGCCTTAGAAGCACTGATAGGTGCAGTCTATCTGGACAAGGGCTTTGCTAAGACTCGAGTCTTCATAATCAACCAGATTATTAAACCATACGTGGATCTCCAGCATATGGAGAGTACCGATACCAACTATAAGAACCAACTACTGAGCTGGGCACAAAAAATTGGTCACAATTTGAGCTTCGACACGGTGGAAGAACGAACCGAAGGAGCCAGAAAGATCTTTAGCGTCGGCGTGACGCTAAATGGGAAGATAATTGCCGTAGGAAATGGTTACAACAAAAAAGAGGCCGGTCAGGTTGCTGCACAAAAAGCCCTGGAGGTACTAAAAATAGGTTAGTCACTAGCGGCGCTAGTGACACTTAAAATGTTCGAAGGGTTCCTTACAGGAGTTACACTTATATAAAGCTTTGCAAGAAGTGGGACCAAACTGGCTTGACAGGGTAGTATCGTCTGAACCACACCTTGGACATGGCACACTATCTTCTTCAAACAAGGCTAAAGGATCTACCGCTTTCCTGATTGGTGGGGCAATACCGTACTCCCTCAGTTTGCGCTTTCCTTCCTCAGACATCCAGTCGCTTGTCCAGGCAGGAGACAGCATGGTTTCAATATTAACCTGATTGACCCCTCTGCTTAAAAGCGCCATACGTATATTCAGCGCAATAACATCCATGGCCGGACAGCCGCTGTAAGTGGGTGTTATTATCACGGTAACAGCAGTTGCGTTATCCTCCGTACGTATCCGCACGTCACGAATAATACCGAGATCCTCTATCGTAAGCACTGGTACCTCCGGATCTGTAACCGTTGACAGCCAATACAAAACCTTTTCTCTTGTGATAGTTGCGGACATCTTCAAAGTTCCGTAGTGTGTCTAAATAAAAAAGCCTGCTTTGTGCAGGCATATGTTAAATGTTACCATTGCATTCCGGGATAAGCACGTTGCATGAACTGCAGTTCGGTAAGTATGTAACCTAAATGCTCCGTATGCTTGCCATCTTTTCCGCCGTCCTGCATCCAGGCTCCGGTAGGAACTTTAAGAGTCGCCTCACCTAATACTTCAGCAACGTGGCTATCAACGCGGGGCTTCATCGCACTTAGGTCCGGTGCCACGCCCTGCTCGTTCATTCGCATGTCAACTTCAGATTCGCGAGTAAGCTCACCGCTAAACATCCAACGGTCAGCCAATGCAGCGCTAACCCTGTTATGGCTTTCTTCTGTGCCATCGCCGAGCCTGATCATCCATTCACTGCTCCAGCGAAGGTGGTACGTTATTTCCTTTAAGGACTTCTGAGCGATTGAGGCCAAAGTAAGGTCAGTACAATTTGTTAGCTCTTTGAAGAAGTAGTAATTATATACGTCGAATAAAAAGGACCTCACAACAGTGTATGCCCAATCTTTATTCGGCTGCTCTACAAGTAAGACGTTACGGAAATCCCAACCGTCACGCAAATAAGCAAGGTCATCTTCCGTCAGCGACTCACCACTTTCAATTTTGGACGTCAAAGCTGGTGAGGCAAACATTTGTTGCTTTTCGTCCATTGGCAAGCCGTTGAACAACTCTGCTGCATATTGATAAAGGCTTCTTGCCTGACCCAGGTGATCGAGTGCAATATTAGTAAGTGCAATGTCCTGCTCCAATATTGGTCCATGTCCACACCATTCACTCTGGCGGTGACCGTTGATAAGAGCGTTATCTGCGATCTGCAGTATGTAGAAGATTCTTTCTGCTGAATGATTCATAGAAAATTAGCTGCAATAGCCCGCCGGTAAACGGCTGCAGTTACATATGTGTTAGTTCGTCAGGCAAATTATAGAATGTCGGGTGGCGGTATATTTTATCGTTTGCGGGCTCGTACAAAACATCGGCTTCTCCCGGATCTGACGCATGAACATGTTTACTTTCGACCACCCAAATGCTAATACCTTCCATTCTGCGCGTATATACATCCCTGGCGTTCTCTATAGCCATAGCTGCGTCAGCGGCATGCAGGCTGCCGGCGTGCTTATGATCTAAACCAGCCTTGCTCCTAATGAAAACTTCCCACAACGGCCACTCGTTTGCGTGGACTTTACTGCTGTCTTCCTTTGCACCGGCTGCTTCCTTGTCACCAAAATCTCCATACAGAAGTTTTGAAAGCATATTCAATTAATTTTTTGTTTGTTTGAAGAACTAGGCTGCTGCAGATTCTTTTTCAGCTAATGTCTTTGCCTTTCTTTTCCGAGAGTATGCAAGCGCGGCCTCACGAACCCATGCACCTTCCTCCCAAGCCTTCTGGCGGGTTTCTAAGCGCTCCCGATTGCATGGGCCGTTTCCCTTAACCACATTCCAAAACTCATCCCAATCTATCTTCCCATAGTCGTAATGACCCTTTTCCTCATTCCACTTCAGATCAGCATCAGGTATAGTAAGCCCAATTAATTTTGCCTGCTCAACTGTAACATCTATAAACTTCTGACGCAATTCGTCATTGGTAAATCTCTTTATTCGCCATCTCATACTAAGGGCAGTATTAGGACTGTTGTCATCGGGCGGACCGAACATCATTATAGATGGCCACCACCAACGGTTAAGTGCATCCTGCGCCATTTTTTTCTGAACTTCAGTGCCATTCGCTAATGTCATCATTATTTCAAAACCCTGCCGCTGGTGAAAGCTTTCTTCTTTGCATACACGAACCATAGCTCTTGCGTAAGGACCATATGAAGTACGACACAATGGCACCTGATTCATTATTGCCGCGCCATCTACCAGCCAACCAATAGCCCCCATATCTGCCCACGTGGTAGTAGGATAATTAAATATTGAAGAATACTTTGCCTTACCACTATGTAGCTGATCGATCATTTCATCACGGCTTATTCCCAATGTTTCGGCTGCGCTATACAAGTACAATCCGTGGCCGCCCTCATCCTGAACCTTCGCCAGCAGCACTGCCTTCCGGCGCAAGCTGGGAGCTCTGGTAATCCAATTTCCTTCCGGTAACATACCAACTATCTCGCTATGGGCGTGCTGAGATATCTGACGAATAAGTGTTTTGCGATAATCATCAGGCATCCAGTCGCGAGGCTCTATACTTACCTCACTATCCACTTTCTTATAGAAGTTCTCCTCAAATGATTGCACAGTCATAAGTATAGAGTGTTTGCACCTACAAATATAGGATTTTAAGGCCTTGTGTACTGATGATTATGTCATGTTTAACAAGACAAGCCTTCACCCAAAGGTTTGTTAGAATTGGATACTGAAAACGTAGACTTTTATTTTCACCGATATAAGGGAATCTCAAAGAACTTTTGGCTATTCCGGTAAGACTGGAATAGTGGGTTGTAATTTTACACTCTCCGGAAGTGAAGTTCTTTGATAGACTGTTTTTAAAAAGATAAGCGACCACTGTGTACAGGGTAAAGGGCAAATCCCAAAGGATAAATCCCAGATTCCAAAGGCATGGATCAACGGTCATGTAGGAGTGACTTACCCGCTCACGTACATTTCTACGCTGTAATTGTGTTTGTATATAATCCGATGGGGAGGCTCTGAAGAAAATGGGGCTGTACCTCCTTTTGATACAGCTCCGTTATTGTGCAAATATGAATCTTAACGTCATCCCCGCCCTGGTAGTGGTAATTGGAAACGAACTGGACACGTATGGAATACTTTGCCTGCGGTCGTAGAAGAAGCGCAGGGTAAGCTTCTCACTAACGATGTAGTCTATCGACGGAGAGATGGTAACTACCTTTTGTCCCCTTGTGGTTATATCAACATTCTGACCCAGATAGTTATTAGATGTCCTGTCATCACGCAGACTGACGTCCATTTTCATATTGAGATCATTCTTCAGTGTTCTTACACCCAATATTGCGAATGGTAACCTCAGCCCCCGTATACGATATCCGAGGCCGAAGGTATAGTCTGTGCTGTTTGTCTCACTCACCTGGTAATCTATAAGACTTAGACTGACCGTCCTCGACTTCCTATATTCAAAACGCGCGGTAAGATTACTCCTAAAAGAAGCGTCAAAACCAATAAGCGGGTTCAGTTGTTCCGTGATAGTAAGGTTAGGCACCTGGAAATACGGAATATAGTTACCAGAGTTAGAATCTATAAAGGACGGGAAACCGACGCCAAAAAGATCCTGGTAGTACTGAGAAGTAACAAAGCTGTTCATGGACATTGTACCAGTATAGGCATGGTTGATCACCAGATTATTCATCCGTTCAGCGATAAAAGGAATCTTAGTCAGTCCGTTGTATGCAACCCTCCAGTTCGGCAGCGGGAAGAAATATTTGAACGGATTGCTCTTAATGCTTGTGGCATCACTGTAGTCAATCAATGGCACTTCCTCAGGGCTCCTTCCGCTGTAGGCAGCTATGAATGAAGGAACGAGCACATCCTGGGAGAATTCGCTATACCCTTTTTGATAGTCCGGATTATTCGGGTCGGGGGTACCGCCAGTATAAGGGTTACTCGCTCCCAGACGTCGTGATACTACTTTTCTGTTTTCCAGGAACTGCTGGAAGTTGCCGACTCCCGGACCTGATGGCCTGAATAGCGTCTTCAATCCTATATAAGTAATGTTGAACGTACCTGTCTCATAAGGGTTCAGGTGCTCGAAGGTCCCATTTCCAAGTGTGTCCTTAAACAGTTCACTATGTGTTTTACCAAAAGTTCTGTTCCAGGTAAGGTCTACTCTGAAGTCCGGTATAGGCTCAACGGTAGTCTGGATTGACAGGTTCTGAGTGTATTGCTGCTGGAACTGTGAATTGAACAGGGAGTCGCTTGACAGCTTTCCATCGCTTGCTTTGGAATCAAGCCACCTTCTGCCCGGCTGGTAGCCGAAGACGAAGTCTACACCGGGCTGACCATTGTAATTGTTCACACCAAAGAATCTGGTACTATCCATATATCCCGGTAATACTGTACCCGACTGCTCAGCATAGCTAATAGTGGTACGTTTTACCATAGTGAGTAAACGCCCCGCTATACGCTCTCCATCGGAAACTTGTAGTGGTGCGGCGCGTCTAGCCTTCCTTCTCGCTATACGTTCCTTTTTACGTTTTTCTTTTTCAGCTTTCTTCTTAGCCGCTTCCTGAGACTTCTGAATCTTCCTAAGCGAATCTATCTGCTGGTCTGTCAGATTTGCGGTGTTAACTCCTGCAATGATCTGGGTGTTAGTTTCTTTCTCTTTACGATCCTCCCTCTGCGGCCGATCGGGTTGTTGTTCCTTCTTGTCCTCTGCCCTATCCTCTTGTGGAGTTTCCGTATCAGCTACACTCACCTCAGACTGACGATCACCTCCACCACGGCCACCAGTTTGACTAAGGTCTTTAGATTCTCTGCCTCCGCCCCCTGGCAAATTACCTCCAGGACCACCTTTCGGATTACGGTTGTTAGGGTTTCTATTGGCCCGTGGCTTTGGCTGGTTAACCGTACGGAGCCATTTATTCTTGTTATACAATTGCCTGAAGTCAAGCTCACCATTTATCTGGATGTTCTGGGTATTGCCTATGGTGTTACCAAGGCTTCGTGCAAGCTGAGATGCAACCGTCCAGTTGTAGTTGGCTCCATAGGTAGCTCTCAACGTAGTCCAGTCGGTGATTGGCAGCTTCTGCAACGGCAGGCTGTAGCTGGCATTGAATGCCTGAGTGAAATAGGTGTTTCTGCCAAAGGACTTGAAGTTATCCCAGAGCGTGTCTCTCTTTTCCTTTGTATCGGCACGGCCATAAGGCTCATCTACCCGCGACTGGTTGGTAGCGTGGTAGTCAAATGAAAGAGACCTGGTAAGTTCCCATCGCAGATTATAATCTCTCATCCAGGTAAAGTTCTTGTAGAACGTTGGCTGAATGGGGAACATTGCGTCACCAACATTGCGCACCTGCGTTTCGTTCATGATCTTGTTAAGATCCGTCCGGAATGTAAAGTTTGCAGGCAAGGGGTTGAAGTTGATATCCTTAATCAGGCTCAGCCATTTAGACTTACTGCGAATCAGGTACTTGAAGGGTTCAATAGGCTTCGCTTTGATATTATAAGTATAGCCCAGGCCAAGTTTATGATTGGTAAGTTCGTCACCTTCAATTAACGGATTCCGCTTATACTGCCGATTATAGGCGTAGCTAAGATCAAAGTTTTTTACACTCCAAGGCATTGTCTTCGCATTCTGATTATCAGGGTTGCCAAGTATCCGAACATTGGAAACATTGACACTAGTGATGGAGGTGAAATCCTGAGCAACACGTCTCATTGAGTCACGCTGAGCTTTATCTCGTGCCTGGCTCAGTTCGTCCTTGTACTTCACATCAAGATCGTAAGGATCGTACTGGGGGTTGCTGATGTTTTCTGAGTAACCTACGAACACTGGTAATTGCACCCCCCAGTTTCTGGGCATCAGCTTACCGACATTCAGATTTGTGGATGCGTCGTATTGATAGAAGTTATCGCGGAAACGCTGGTTTAACTTCTGATCTATATTACCATAGCCCTGGGTATGCATGCTTCCGCTAAGTCGAACACTGCCAAGGTCAGCCAACTGAAGATTAACCTTGCCTGTGGCAGCATATCCCGGCTTCTCATTGAGCCCCGTCATCCGCAGCTCATTGTACCAGACTTCGGCACATTTGGGCAAGCCATCGTCTGCAGGCGTTGCATTTGTTTTCTTGGGATTGAGTATCCCAAGCATTATTGTTTTGGCATCACCAAGGTTCGGACTACCAATCACTACTATGGTCCTGCCTTTATCATCTGTAGATTGGTAAGGAACATAGGTGGGCAACCCAGCATTGTTCCTCTCTGTCTTCACCCTTACCAGATCGTCAAGTGCTATATCAAGCAGATTTTCTTCAGGCCATACATCTTCTCCGCTACTGCGGCCAGGCTGTGTGATCTTCAGTGGGATCTGGTACTCATAATAGTTATTAGTAAAGTCACTTCCGATCCTTATCATGGCGCGGACGTCTCCATCATTCAATGGTGCCTGGTTCACTACCGATTCCGCATGAACAAACATCCGCAACCTGCCGAACTGTCGCATGTCCACACCTACTTCTTTAAATATTGCACGGGCGTCGCCATCCTTCAAGCCACAAACCTGCAATGCTATCGCCTGCTCATTCAACTGAACGTTCTGACCATTAGCAACAGCGGCCTGCTGGCGATCAACACCTGGAGGAAGAACATACTTTACGGGGGTTCTCTCACTGTTCTCTTCCAGGCTTACAGAGGTAACTGCAAAGCTTGTGTTCTGCTGGTCCTCTTCGGGTATGTTCTCACCGGGGCTTTGTAGTGAAAACTGATAGCGTCTCCACTGGTTCCTTCCAAGTTCAAAACGGGCAAAGCGAAGAATAGTACTATCCTGGAAGCCATTAAGAAACAGCCTTATGAAACGAATAGACCGGAAGTCAGCAATATTACCTACACGTTGGTCGAACTCCCTAATAGGTATTTTATACTGGTACCATGTTTCTGTTTCAGTACTGCCATTAGGCAGTCTGGCGGGACCAGTGATAGCATTAACAATAAAGTTCTTACCTACCTGCATGTTAGCAGGATGTAGGTCGATGCGATATTGATAATAGTCTTCTGACTCGTTCAGGGTATTATCTCTGTTGATATCTTCTGACTCGGGTATATTGGTGGCAGCATTAGAGAATGCCTGTGTGGCACTGGTAACGGGTGAGTTACCATGTGGATTGTTGAACTTCTTATAACGCTGCAGAATACCAGCTTTAGCATTGTCAAACTCCGAGCCGCGGAAATACCTGTAGTTGTCATTCGATGGATCGTCCTGAATTTGTGCAAGAACCCCGGGCGCAATACTACCTAGATTAGCAAGGTAGCTACTGAACTTTGCCCTTTCGTCCTCGTCATCCATCCCATCGAAACCAACGTCCTGAACCTCACGGGCGGCAGGATCGTTGTCAAAGGCACGCACTATCTGAGTTTGCAGGCTAGGAACAAAACCCCAGACGCTGCTGCCTAGCTGTGCCTGGTTTTTGGGGTATGGTATACCGTTTTCAAAGAACTTACGGGAGTCTTTCATTACATCCTCAGAGACATTACCAAGGTTGATATACAGGCTTCCGCCCTGTGTGTTTGGCCTGTTAATGAAAGGGTCCATCACCCAGAACTCGATGAACTCAACATTTGATTGTTCGAAGTCACTGTACTCAATTGATCTCTGAATACCACCCCACCTTGCCTCGGGATTAGGTAAGGTACCGTCAGCGTTCAGATTCGCGTCATAGTTATAAGGACCGCGCTCACGAGGGTAAAATCCAAGGTCAAATGTTGTAAGACTATTCTGGAATGTGTTTGGTGTCTTTGTGGGGAATACTTCCTGTTGTTGTACAAGCCTTATGTAGTGTTGGTCTGGATCGTCCTTCACATAGTCTGGTATTCCACCTACTCCATCTATCAGGGTGGGCTCTATAGTATACCACGCCAGTTTGGCCCTGTTCTTTCCATAGTCAAGGTTATCAACTAGCTTGGCTTCTGGGAACAGCTCACGGCCGTTAGCGTCGCGTGCACCTACGGGGGTGGATGCAAGCGACCAGGCTTGCGCCGGAAGACGTAGATCTATACCACTGCGGGTACCTTCGAAGTCATCGATATACACCGCTCCTTCCGGATCAAGAGCATTGATTTGTTGCGGGTGGCCAGGCAATATGCTTGCCACCTCACCGGAAGCGGTAATGAACGATGAAGCAGTGGTAGAATAAAGCGGCAACTTGTCCAGAGCGCGGGTAAGGGCCGGGAACTCCGACTGATAGTTGGCATCTACTCCCAGTACTGTGTTCTTAATAGGGTCTTCGCCAAATGTGGTCTTCTGGGTAAATGGCCGTTCCGTCAGTCTCATGAAGGTACCTCCAAGGGCAAGCTTCTCATTGAGATAATAGTCGAAGCGGGTACCCATGAAGTTCTGCTGCTGGAAGCCAAAGGTGGCGTTGTCTTCGTACTGTATGTTGATGGGGATGCCTGAATTAAGGATACCCATGTTAAGGATCTTCAATCTGCCAATGCCATAGTCTATCTGGTAGTCTGCATTTTCTATAAGTCTTTGTCCCCCGGCGGTAACAGTTACAGAACCCTGAGGGATGTTGAACCCACCAAGGAATATCTCGGAAGAGGAGGCCGAACGATACGAGCCCCTGATCACATACCTGTTGTTCTGCTGAAACTGCCTGGCAATGGTCTTGGTTGAGTCATAAAGTATAGTGTATACATATTTCCGCTCCAGTTGGGGGTTGCCGCCTAAGGCAGGTTGCAGATCGCGCCCAAATGGCTCCAGTACAGGGAACATGATCTTACCCTGCTGGGTATTGATCGTTATTCCATCTACAAAGTCAAATATCCCATCCGGCTGAGGGTCGTTCTGGAAGTTTAGCCGATCCAGGTTCAGAAGGGTAAGCAGGGGAATACCTTTGTTAGGTCCTTCTGGCAAATATCTGATCTCACCACCACCAGGGTTCTGGTAAAGAACGTTCAGACGGAAGTCTTCTTTAGAAACACCCAGTCCGCCAAGCGCATACACGTTCTTCATCATCAGGTCCCATATGGGTAATGTAGGGCGGGCAGAGGTTCCTTTCAACAACTTCATGTACAGCACCTTGGTATTGCTGGAGTCTGGTGGCAGATCTTCCGCAAACTCACCTACCTGGTATGGCTTACCATTGTAGTTGTACCTGAAGGCCACTGCAAGGATATCATCCGGGTTCAGTGTTGTGTTCAGAGAGATATAGCCTAACTGTGGATTGAAAGTATACTCCGATGGGTTCAGCTTTCTAGCAGTTGCTCTCTCGAAGTCGACACCCTGCTCCAGGCCGAGGGCGAGTATGGATGAGGTAGCATTAGCCTGCAGCCTTGCATTTGGGTTTTGCTGGAGCTGGTTATAAAGCTGGTTAGCTCTGTTGTCAGCAGGAACTGTGGGCGATACGCTGCTACCCATCAGGGTCTGGCGGAATGGCTTCTGTTCACCAAGGTCCATAAAGCCCACGATATCACGCACACCATCTACCGCTCCCGTTCTGTTGGTTACCCACACCTCTATCTTATTGATATTAACCAGTGAGCTGATGATCGGGAAGTTCTTTAGTGCGCCATTATAGTTATCATGGAAATACTGAGAAAGCAGGAAGTGCCTGTTTTCTTCATACTCATCTGCCTTCAGGGCAAACTGCTGGGTCTGAGCGCCGCCTTGTATGCTCAGGCTCTGCCTCTTCGACTTCTGCTGAGAGATGGCGGCTGTAACCCATAGTTTACCAAACTGGAGCTGGGTCTTAAGACCAAACAGAGATTGCACACCGCTAATGAGGGTGCTATTTAAAGGGAAGCTGATATTACCGGCCTCCACTTTCTTTATAATTTCATCTTCCTTACCGGTATATTCCAGCTTCTGAACGTTCTGGTAGTCGAAGGTTGCTTTAGTATTATTGCTGATGTTAAGCTTCAGCTTATCGCCCACTGTTGCCAGCAGATTGATGTTCATCTGCATGTCAAAGTCAAAGACTCCATATTTCTGTGCACGCTGCACCAGTGTCGGGTTCTGGATGTTCTGCCAGTTTCCGCCAATAGTTACATCTACGTTACCTTGTGGCCTTACCTGAATGGAATTACCGCCAAAGATGCGGTCGAAGATGCCTTCCTTGTACATTGTAGGCAGCGCCGGCTTCTTGTTAAACAACGTAAGTGCATCCAGTCTCCTTTTCCAGTACTCCTGCTCCGCCTGCTTGCCCTGGTAATCCAGGTACTCCTCCATGGTCATGTAGGTAGGGTTGCGATAGAACTGGTCACCGATCTTTTCGGTGAGGTAGTAGCGATTGGTAGCCGGGTCATATTCAACAGTCTTCTCTACGTTAGAGGGATCGCTCAGGTCCATGCTGGATGGCGGCCTGTCTACGCTTGGATCTCCCCTGCGGTCATAGATGGGGAATACAAGCTTTGGTGAGTCAATGTTTGCCTGCGGAGTATCCGGCTGTGGCTCAGGATCGTAGTCAAATGGTGAACGAAAGCCTCTGGCACCAGCATTAGCTATTGCCACTACTGTCACAATGAAGAACAAAAACTTATACCCGAAGTTGCTATTTCCCTTCAATCTTTCCCAGGTTTATAATGCGCGCAACGCCTGTTTTATTAATTCCTCGACAGATAACTGTGAGACATCTTTAATTTTCTTAATAGCTCCCTCTGCAACTGACCTGTTGATGCCAAGATTAACCAAAGCAATTAACGCATCATCCTGTGTAGTATTGTGTTTAAGGCCGGCTAAATTGTCTGATCCCTTCGCAGCTGTCAACTTCCCTTTCAGTTCCAGGACAATTCTTTGTGCGGTTTTCCCTCCTATTCCCTTTACCCTTTCCAGGGTCTTTACGTCGTCGGTAGCCACTGCCCGGTCCAGCTCCTCAGGTGTGAGGGATGATAGAATGATCCTGGAGGTGGCTGCGCCCACCCCGCTAATGCCCAAGAGTTGCCGGAAGGTTGCCCTTTCCTGCTCATCGGCAAAGCCGTATAATACCCAGGCATCTTCCCTCACCTGCAAATGGGTGTACAGTCTGCACTTCTCCTTTGCCTGGATCTTTGCATAGGTCTGCAATGTGATGTTTACCTCATAGCCAACACCATTTACTGATAAATAAAGCAGCGACGGAGACTTGTAGGTCAGATCGCCTTCCAAATAAGCAAACATATAATCTTCGTGGTACCCTCTCTATACTAGGCTAAAATAGGGGATTTCCCCCATCATATAAAAAAGAAGCGGCATGCTGTGCATACCGCTCTGTAAATTACTTAATATCAATGAATTTTAGTACCACCAAGGGGTCTTTTTGCTGGGCACTTTAAAAATTAACGTAAGCCCAAAAGTAGAGTAGGCATCTTTTACTCCGGGGTTGCCTCTGTTCTCTCCGGGTGTTGCCTTTCCTTCATGCACGATCTGCCAGGTTTTGTCCTGCATTTCGGCTGCCAGGGCTGCCTTTTGAGGGTCCAGGTAGGTGTTGTAAAGAGCGGGATCAACATATTTCCCACTTACGTTATCCAGATAGTCTGTGAACGTATAGCGATAAATATACTCTACTCCCAGGGCAAGGCGGCGGCCTATGTCCCAGCGAACTCCAAGACCCATAGGTATTGCTAGTTGCCACAGACTGTACTTTTCCGGAGACTCCGCATAAACCTCTGCCGGCAGGCCTGTAGCCTCTACATTCAGGTCATACAGGTTTACATACCCACGGTCGTTGCCTGCCCTGTCTATGTACTTAGCCGTTGGCTTGAAGTGGAAGTAGCCTACACCCAGCAACAGGTAGGGCTGGAAGCGCTTTCTGGCACCAAGGCTCTCGTAGTTAAAGCGGCGGGGGGTGATCTCCAGTAAGAAACTGGTCTCCCAGGTGTTTGCACGGATGCTCTGGTTACGAAGTCGGCGCTGGAAGGCATCGTCCTCTATAGTAAGGGCATCGTTCGCCATGCTTTCGTTCCACTCGTCCGTGGCGTAAAGGGTTCCATAACTACCACCCAAACGCATGGCAAAGGCAGGGTGAGCAGAATACCTCACAAAGACGCCTCCCATAAAGTGCGGCTTGTTCCAGTATTTGCCATTGGTATAGTGGTCAATTATAGACTTCGTACCCACATCCCCCCAAAGATCAAGCAGACCAATGTTCATTCCTACCGACCATCCTGGCGGCTCTACATACTCCTTGGAATGACCCAGCTGGGCGCTTGCGCTACCCGCTGCGGCTGCTGTAATGCTAAGGGTTAAGATGCTTCGGATAAGTTTCTTCCGCATGAACTCAGTTATTTAGCGTACAAGATAAAAAAATTATTTGCCTTTAAAAATAGCTTTTCTTTTTTCTAAAAAAGCACCTGTTCCTTCTTTCATGTCCTCGGTAGCGAAGCATTCACCAAATCTGGTGATCTCATTGCGGAACCCATCAGGGCTAGCCTTTGCAGCATCATTCACGCAGGCTATCACCTTAGCTACCGCCACCGGAGCCTTTGTCTGTATCTTTTGAACTATCT
>Ga0196970_1001294_pt1 | contig 17889 bp, 15 predicted proteins | sample S1v_513CmetaG_FD_148672 | JGI IMG/M metagenome (GOLD analysis project Ga0196970, IMG submission 148672) | Soil microbial communities from Anza Borrego desert, Southern California, United States - S1+v_5-13C | ecosystem: Environmental > Terrestrial > Soil > Desert | place: USA: California...
TGCGAGGCCTGGGTGAAGCACGAAAACCATACGCCGACCGGCGCCTTCAAGGTGCGCGGCGGGCTGGTGTACATCCACGAACTCGCAAAGCGGGCGCCGCAGGTGCGCGGCGTGGTCTCCGCGACGCGCGGCAACCACGGCCAGTCGGTCGGCTTCGCGGTGCGCCGCCACGGCTTGCAGGCCACCATCGTCGTCCCGCACGGCAACAGCAGGGAAAAGAATGCGGCGATGCGCGCGCTGGGCGTGAACCTCGTCGAGCACGGCAAGGAATTCCAGGAAAGCCGCGAGCACGCGGCGCACCTGGCCGAGACGCGGCAATTGCACATGATCCCGTCCTACCACCGTGACCTTGTCGGCGGCGTGGCGAGCTACTGGATGGAACTGCTGTCGGCACAGCCCGACCTCGATGCGATCCTGGTCCCCATCGGGCAGGGCTCGGGCATCTGCGGCGCCATCGCCGCCCGCAATGCGCTCGGCTTGTCGACGCGCATCATCGGCGTGGTGTCCGCCCATGCGCTCGCCTACAAGCTCTCCTTCGAACAGGGACGCAAGGTGGAGTCGCCGGTGACGGCTGTCATCGCCGACGGCATGGCCTGCCGCGTGCCGGATGACGCGTCGCTCGACATCATCATGAAGTACGCGGACGAGATCGTCGCCGTCACCGACGAGGAGGTGGAAGAAGCCATGCGCCTCTACTACATCGCCACGCATAACGTGGCCGAAGGCGCGGGCGCCGCGCCGCTGGCGGCAGCCATGCAACTGAAGGAACGCCTGCGCGGCTGGAAGATTGGCCTGCCCCTGTGCGGCGGCAACGTCGATCACGACCAGTTCGCGCGCATCCTCGGTCAGTCCCGCACCGGCTCCTGTTAACTTTGGATGTGAGGAGAATATGAGTACAAGCGTGGCTCAGGAAACACGGGGCATGTGGCTCGGCACCATCGGTGTCGCCATTTTCAGCCTGACCTTGCCGTTCACCCGCATGGCGGTGGAAGAACTCAACCCGGTGCTGGTGGCGCTCGGCCGTGCGGTCGTCGCCGCGGCGGCATCGGCGGCCTTGCTGTGGTGGATGGGCGCGCCGCGTCCAACGCGCGCGCAGTTTCGCGCCCTTGCCATCACGTCGCTCGGCGTGGTGGTCGGCTTCCCGGTATTTTCTTCGATCGCGATGCGCTATGTGCCGGCGTCGCACGGCGCGATCGTGGTCGGCATCCTGCCGCTGGCGACCGCGCTGTTCGGCGCACTGCGCTTCGGGGAGCGGCCTTCCAGGGGATTCTGGATCGCCGCCATCGCCGGCAGCGGCCTCGTGGTGGCCTTTGCGCTCTGGCAGGGCGGCGGCACGCTGCATCCGGCGGACTTCGCCCTGTTCGCCGCCACCGTGCTGGCAGCGATGGGCTATGCCGAAGGCGGCCGCTTGTCGCAGTCGATGGGCGGGCAGCAAGTGATTTCCTGGGCGCTGGTGCTGTCCATGCCGGTCTTGCTTCCGGTTACGATCTGGCTCTGCTGGAACTACGGCGTAACGGCCTCCGCCAAGGCCTGGATAGGATTCGGCTATGTCTCTGTATTTTCGATGTTTATTGGGTTCTTCTTTTGGTATAAAGGGCTGGCACTCGGCGGCATCGCCCGCGTGGGGCAGGTGCAACTGCTGCAGCCGTTCCTGACGCTGGTCGGCGCGGCCCTGATCCTGGGCGAAGCGCTCGACGCGCGCAACTTCCTGTTCGCCGCGGCCGTCCTCGCCGTGGTCGCCATCGGGCGTCGCATGTCGGTGAAGCGTTAGAATCATCATCCCTTATTTCCAACCGGAGAATATCTTGTCTGTCTACGAAAAACTGAAAGCGCTCAACATCGAACTGCCGGCGGTCGCCGCGCCCGCTGCTTCCTACGTCATGTTTGCCCAGACCGGCAACACGGTGTTCCTGTCCGGCCATATCGCCAAGAAAGACGGCAAGCCCTGGGTGGGCCAGCTCGGCAAGGACATCGGCACCGAGGAAGGCAAGCAGGCCGCGCGCGCCGTGGCCGTCGACCTGATGGCCACGCTGCAGGCAGCGGCCGGCGGCGACCTGAACCGCGTCAAGCGCATCGTCAAGGTGATGAGCCTGGTGAACTCGACCCCGGACTACATCGAGCAGCACCTCGTGACCAACGGCGCGTCCGACCTGCTGGGCGAAGTGTTCGGCGAGAAGGGCAAGCATGCCCGCTCCGCCTTCGGCGTGGCACAGGTCCCGCTGGGCGCCTGCGTGGAAATCGAACTGATCGCAGAACTGGGTTGAACGGAAAGGACGATCGCATGCCTCAGCGCCGCTTCTGTCAGGTCGACGTATTCACCGCCGAACCGTACAAGGGCAACCCTGTTGCCGTCGTGCTGGACGGCGATGGCCTCGATGCCGCGCAGATGCAGGCGATCGCGCGCTGGACCAACCTCTCCGAGACCACCTTTGTCTCCAGGCCCGGCAACCCCGAGGCGGATTACCGGCTGCGCATCTTCACTCCGACGAGTGAATTGCCGTTTGCCGGGCACCCGACGATCGGCAGCGCCCACGCCATGCTGGCCTCGGGTTTCAGGCCGCGGCGCGCCGGTGAACTGGTGCAGGAGTGCGGTGTCGGGCTGGTGCGCATGCGGACCGGCGAGGAGGGCATCCGCATTGCCCTGCCGTCCGCGCAGTTCCGCCCCGCCGGCGAGGATATCCGGCTTGCGGTGGAGCAGGCGATAGGCGCGCCGCTGCTGGAAAACCCGGTCGCGGTCGATCTCGGCATCGTCTGGCTGACCGGACAGGTTGCCGGCGGCGACGTGCTGCGGGGGCTCAGGCCGGACATGAACCGCGTGGCCGAAGCGGCGAAGAAGGCTGGCACCAATGGCATCAACATTTTCGGCCTCGATGGCGAGAGCGTGGAGGTGCGTTCCTTCGCCCCGCATGAAGGCACGCCGGAAGATCCGGTGTGCGGCAGCGGCAACGGCGCCGTCGCGTATTACCTGCGCGAGCGCCGCGGGCCCGTCGATTACCAGGCCAGGCAGGGACGCTGCGTCGGCCGCGACGGCCGCATAGTGATCGCGCACGAAAACGACACGATCTGGCTGGGCGGTTTGGCGGTAAACTGCATCGAAGGATACCTCCTCGCCTGACAGGCCAACCCTCTTACTCCCGACAAACGCCGACATGGAAACCTTCCAACCGCCATCCGTTGCATCGCTCGACCATATCCTGCCGCAGGAACCGCTCCTGATGATGGGCGCCGGGCCGGTCCCGATCCCGCACAAGGTCGCGTACGCCAACTCCATCGTCATCAACCACCTCGGCGAGACGATGAACAAGGTGATCGAGCAGGTGAAGGAGATGGGGCGCTACGTCTTCCAGACATCGTCGCGCCATGTCCTCGGCGTTGCCGGCCCCGGTTCCGCCGCAATGGAAATGGCGATCTGCAACCTGGTCGACCCGGGCAGCAAGGTGCTCGCGGTGTGCAACGGCTACTTCAGCCGCCGTATGGCGGAGATGGCGGCGCGCATCGGGGCCGACGTCACCACCATCGAGGTGCCCGACAACGAAGCCGCGCAGGTGGAGACGGTCGAGCAGTACCTGAAGCAGGGCGATTACCAGACGCTGACCATCGTGCAGGGAGAAACCTCCAACACGGTGTTCAACCGCCATTTGGAAGCGATTTCCCGTCTTGCCAATTCTTACGGCTGCATGGTGATCGTCGATGCCGTGTGCACGCTCAGCACCATGCCTCTCGAAATGGACCGGTGGAAGGTCGATGCCGTGATCACCGGCGGGCAGAAAGGCCTGTCCTCGATCCCGGGCGTGTCACTGCTCGCGTTCTCCGAAAATGCATGGAAGCGGATCGAAGCGCGCAAGAAACCGATCACGCACTGGTGCCTGGACGCGCTGCTGGCCGACAAGTTCTGGAACCAGAAGTCCTATCACTACACCGCGCCGGTGTCGGGCATTCTCGCGCTGCACGAGGCACTGCGGCTGGTGTGCGAGGAAACGCTTCCCCGCCGTTTCAGCCGCCATGAAGTCTGTTCCAAGGCGCTGCAGCGCGGTATCGAGGCAATGGGCCTGAAGCTGCTGGTGCCCGAAGCGGTGCGGCTGAACTCGGTGGTCGGCATCACCATTCCGGACGGGATTTCGGGCGACGCCGTGCGCACCCACATGTCGCGCGTGCACCGCGTCGAGATCTCCGGTTCCTTCGGCCTGAACATCGTCCGCATCGGGCAGATGGGCGAGCAAAGCCGCGCGCACAACCTGTTCCGCACGCTGCACGCGTTCGGCTCGAGCATGCAGTATGCGGGCGCTTCGCTTGACCTCCCGGCGGGCATCGCCGAGCTTGAAAAGGGGCTGTCCGAAAAATTTTCGGCATAGGGCGCAAAGTACGCAGCCTACGTGGCCTACGCAGCAATACACAGGTAAAATTTCGTTTCCCCGGATGGCATGTACCCCATGCCATCTTTTCAACAGCCGCCACAAGCGCGCTGACCATAACAGGCGTACCGCGCCATTCAACCAGTGAGACATCGATGAAAATGGAAAACCCTTCACCCATCCAGTGGCAATTCTCCGAGCGCGCGCAACAGCTGCAAAGCTCTGTCATCCGTGAAATCCTCAAGGTGACGGTCCGTCCCGATGTGATTTCCTTCGCGGGTGGCTTGCCGTCCCCGGAAACCTTCCCGGTAGAGCGCATGCGCGCCGCCTTCGACGCCGTATTGTCGAAGCAGGGCAAGGTCGCGCTGCAGTACGGCCCCACCGACGGCTACGGCCCGCTGCGTGAATGGATTGCCGACTCGCTGTCCACGAACGGCGCGAAGATCGTGCCGGAACAGGTGCTGATGGTGTCGGGTTCCCAGCAAGGCCTCGACCTGCTGGCCAAGGTGCTGGTCGATGAAGGCAGCAAGGTGCTGGTGGAAACGCCGAGCTACCTCGGCGCACTGCAGGCATTCTCGGTGTACCGCCCCGAATTCGTGTCAGTGCCGACGGACGACCACGGACTCATCCCCGAACAGCTGGCCGGCGTCGCCGAAGGCGCGCGCCTGCTGTACGCCCTCCCGAATTTCCAGAACCCGACCGGCCGCTCGCTGTCGGTCGAACGCCGCACCGCGCTGGTCGAGACCTGCGCCCGCCTGGGCCTGCCGCTGATCGAGGACGATCCCTACGGCGCCCTCAGCTATCGCGGCGAGCCGCTGCCGAAGATGCTGACGATGAATCCCGAGGGCGTCATCTACATGGGCTCGTTCTCCAAGGTGCTCACGCCCGGTATCCGCCTCGGCTACGTCGTCGCTCCCGTTCCGCTGATCCGCAAGCTTGAGCAAGCCAAGCAGGCGGCCGACCTGCACACCGCGCAGCTGACGCAGATGGTGGTGCATGAAGTGGTCAAGGATGGTTTCCTGAAAGAGCACATTCCGACCATCCGCAAGCTGTATGCGGACCAGTGCAGTGCCATGCTCGAATCGCTGGCCGAGTTCTTCCCGTCGTCCGTCACCTGGACGCGTCCGGAAGGCGGCATGTTCATCTGGGTCACGCTGCCCAAGCATATCGACAGCATGAAACTGCTCGACGAGGCGATTGCGCAAAACGTCGCCTTTGTCCCCGGCGCGCCCTTCTATGCCAACGCCGCCGAGAAGAACACGCTGCGCCTGAGCTTCGTCACCGTGCCCCCCGCCAAGATCCGCGAAGGCGTGGAAAAGCTGGGCAAGCTGATCGCCGCCAAGCTGTAATTCCCGCCCCGCTGTCAACCCGCATCCTGTCGCGATTTTCCAACCGGCAGGATGCACCGATTTGATAGACTGCTGAACGCCGGCAATCTTGCCGGGCGGTATTTCGACGACGGCGGCAGTCATGATCAAAAGCGGCACCAGCGGCAACGACACTCTTGACGGAACTGCATTAAACGACGTCCTCTTCGGCGGGAGTGGCAACGATACGCTGGACGGGGGCGAAGGCAGCGACGAGCTGTACGGCGGCGAGGGCAACGATGCCTACATCGTCCGTAACCGCTGGGACCAGATCTACGATACCGGTGGTATCGACAGCGCCCTCGTCCATGCGGATTTCTACAAGACCGATCCCGACATCGAAAACTGGTCCTGGGCGGCGGGTGTGCAAAAGCTGCCGTACTGGATCGACGCGCTGATTCCCGCCGCCGCGACCGGCTTCCCCTCCATACTGGGCAGCAGCAAGACCTTCACCTATTGTTTTCCGGCGTCGCCGCCGCCGCACTTCAGCGCAACCGACGCTGCCGGCTTCAAGGCATTCACCGCGCAGCAGCAGGCATTCGTGCGCGCAGCCCTGGATTACATTGCGACGGTCGTCGACCTGCACTTCATCGAAACGACCCATGCGGCGGACGTCAATACCCTGGTGTTTGCCAACAATACGCAGAGCGGTTCCTCCGGGTATGCCTACTTCCCGCACGACAGCTACATCGGCAGCGACGTGCTGCTCAATTACAGCGGCAGCAGTTCGTCCAACCTGTCGCCGCGCGACGGCGATTATTCGGCACTGACGCTGATCCACGAGATCGGGCACGCGCTGGGCTTGAAGCATCCGTTCAGCCATTCCGATTCCGAGGCGCCCTATCTGCCGGCGGCGGAAAACACCTCGCAGTGGTCCGTGATGAGCTACAACAGCCGCGTGGCGGACTACTCCCTGCACTACGCGCCGCTCGACATCGCCGCGCTGCAATACCTGTACGGGCCGAGCAAGGCCGCAACTGCCGACGATACCTATACGCTCACCGCCCGCACCTCAAACCTCATCTGGGACGGCGGCGGCACGGACACCATCGACGCTTCGGCGCTGTCGCAGGGCGTGACGCTGTACCTCGACCCGGGGCATTGGGGCTACATCGGGTCCAAGGGCGCGCTGATCAGCGATGCGGGCCAGGTCACCGTCAACGTCGGCAGCGTGATCGAAAACGCGATCGGCAGCGCGGCAGGCGACAGGATCACCGGCAATGGTGCCGACAACCGGATCGCGGGCATGGGAGGCGCCGATACGCTGGCCGGCGGCGCCGGCAACGACCGGCTCGATGGCGGCGAAGGCAACGACACCTTCCTGTTCGAAGCGGGCAGGGAGTCCATCTATGGCGGCGCAGGCACGGACAAGCTCATCGTGTCGCACAATTCTGCCGCCATGCGAGTAAGCAAACTGCGCGGCGAAGTGTTCATCGTCAACGACACGACCGGTGCCAACCTTGCCGTGTGCCGGAATGTCGAGCAGTTGCAGTTCAACGACGGCGCGCTCAATCTTTCATTCGTTTCCGCTTTCCCCAGCCCTGACACCACCCTGGCGCAGATCTACGTCGCCGCATTCCGCAGGGCGCCGGAAACGGAAGGGTTCAACTACTGGACGAAAGAAGTCGCGGCGCGCGGCATCGATGCCGTCGCCGACATCATCTTCTCGCTCGACATCGTCAAGGCCATCTATCCGGCAGACCTCGCACCTTCGCAATTCGTGACCACGATTTACAACAACGTGTTCGACAAAGCGCCGGATGCGGAGGGCCTCGGCTACTGGACGCAGCAACTTGCGCTGCGTTCGCGGGGCCAGCTTGTGATGGACATGACCAATGCCGCCCTGAACGTGACGGACGGTACGCCCGGGAAGGATTTTTTCCAGAACAGGCTCGACTGGTCGCTGTACGCGGTCGCGTACCAGCGCGAGGAGGGGAGGGATCTGACGCCGTCGCACCTGGCTGTGCTGACCGACGGCATCGGAGCGGACACCACCATGCTGGCCACGCTGATCGGGAAGGCGGAGTCCGGCGTGGCGATCTGAAAAAAGGCGGCAGGGCGGTTGCCTGCCACCTGTACGCTTAGCGCACGGCCTGCAGCGCCAGCGGCTTGATCTTCGACTCCAGCGCCTTGCCCTTGCGGGCACGCTTGCCGATGTGCGGTGCAAGCGCATTCGCCGACAGAACGATTTCCTGCGCCTTGCCGCCGCGGCCGGTGCCGGACACAATCGTGCCCTTCTGGCTGATCGGCTGTGCCGCGACGAGTTTCTCGTTCTTCTCCAGGTCCATCAGGATCACGCCGCGTCCGCCGCCGGACAGGGTCTTGAGCTCGTCCATGCCGAACACGAGCAAGCGGCCCTTTTCCGAGAGGCAGGCGACAGCGCCCGCATCGCTCGCCGCGACGCGCGGCGCCAGCGGTTCATCGCCTTCGTCGAGCGTCATGAAGGCCTTGCCTGCCTTGATGCGGCTGACCATGTCGCCCGCCTTGGCAGTGAAACCATTGCCCGCGGTGGAGGCCAGCAAGAGCAGCGTATCGGCCGGGCCGGCGAAGTAATGCAGCAGGCGGGTGCCGCTGGCGACCTCGACCAGCGTGGTGACCGGCACCCCGTCGCCGCGCGCGCCGGGCAGGGCAGACACCGGCACCGAGTAGATACGGCCGTTGGAACCGAATGCGAGCAGCGTATCCACCGTGCGGCATTCGAAGGTGCCGTACAAGCCGTCGCCGGCCTTGAAACCGAACTGGGACGGGTCGTGGCCGTGGCCGTTGCGCGCACGCACCCAGCCCTTCTGCGAAATCACCACGGTCACCGGCTCGTCCAGCACCTTCTGCTCGACGCTGGCGCGCTCCGCTTCCTCGATCAGCGTGCGGCGTGCATCGCCGAATTGCTTCGCATCGGTCTCGATTTCCTTGATGACCAGTTTCTTCATCGAGGCAGGATTGTCGAGCAGGTCGTGCAGGGTTTCCTTTTCCTTGCGCAGCTCGGACAGTTCCTGCTGAATCTTGATCGCTTCCAGGCGCGCGAGCTGGCGCAGGCGGATTTCCAGGATGTCCTCGGCCTGGCGGTCGGACAGGTTGAATGCCTTGATCAGCGCCGGCTTCGGTTCGTCCGATTCGCGGATGATCCGGATCACCTTGTCGATATTCAGCAGGATCGCTTCGCGGCCTTCGAGGATGTGGATGCGGTCGTCCACCTTCTGCAGGCGGAAACGCGTGCGGCGGGTGACGGTCTCGAAACGGAAATCGATCCACTCCTGCAGGATGTGCGACAAGCCCTTCTGGCGCGGACGGCCGTCGCGGCCGATCATCACGAGGTTGATCGAATTGCCGGTCTCCAGCGAGGTGTGCGCCAGCAGGATGTTCATGAACTCGGTCTGGTCCTGGTTCTTCGACTTCGGTTCGAACACCAGGCGCACCGGCGCATCCTTGCCGGATTCGTCGCGCACCGTGTCCAGCACCGACAGGATCATCTGCTTCATCGCCAGCTGGTCGGGCAGAAGCGACTTCTTGCCGAGCTTGACCTTGGGATTGGTGAGCTCCTCGATCTCTTCGAGGATCTTTTGCGCCGAGGTGCCTGGCGGCAGTTCGGTGACCACCGCCTGCCACTGGCCGCGCGCGAGGTCTTCGATCTTCCAGCGGGCACGCACCTTCAGCGTGCCGCGGCCGTTCTCATACATCTCCGCGATGGCCGTCGCCGGCGTGATGATCTGGCCGCCGCCGGGGAAATCCGGGCCGGGCACCAGTTCCATCAGTTCCGCGTGGGTGATCTTCGGATTGCGGATCATCGTCACCGCGGCCTTGGCCACTTCGGCCAGGTTATGCGACGGGATTTCGGTGGCCAGACCGACCGCAATGCCGGAGGCGCCATTGAGCAGCACGAAGGGCAGGCGGCCGGGCAGCAGTTTCGGTTCCTGCGTCGAGCCGTCGTAGTTCGGTTGGAAATCGACGGTGCCCATGTCGATTTCGTCGAGCAGCAGTTTCGAGATCGGCGTCAGGCGGGCTTCCGTGTAGCGCATCGCCGCCGCGCCGTCGCCGTCGCGCGAGCCGAAGTTGCCCTGGCCGTCGATCAGCGGATAGCGCAGCGAGAAGTCCTGCGCCATGCGCACCAGAGCGTCGTACACCGACTGGTCACCGTGCGGGTGCAGCTTGCCGAGCACATCGCCGACCACCGCGGCCGATTTGCGCGGCTTCGCGGCGGAATCGAGGCCGAGCTCGTGCATCGCGTACAGGATACGGCGCTGCACCGGCTTCTGGCCGTCGCTCACGTCCGGCAGCGCACGGCCCTTGACGACCGAGATTGCATAGTCGAGATAGGCGCGCTCGGCAAACGTCGCCAGCGTCAGCGATTCGCCGTCGCCCGACGGCACTTCTTCAAACAGGTTGGCTTGTTCAGTCATTGTTTCTTGGATTGATTATTCGAGGGTGGTTGCCGGCATGCTGCGGCGGCCCGGAATGGTCATGTGGATACGCTTTGCGGTGACGGTATTGCCGTCGGCCGCCGCAACCGACAGGCTCTGCGCCGCCGGTTTATAGAGCTGGTAGAACTGCTTGACGACCTGCACGTAGGAGCGCGTTTCCGGATAGGGCGGGATGGCGTTCCTGTATTTCTGCACGGCGCCTTCGCCCGCGTTGTACGAGGCGATCACCAGCTCCGGGCGGGCCGGAAACATGCGGTGCAGGTCGCGCAGGTAGCGTGCGGCGAGCCGGATGTTGGTCTTCGGATCGGTCAGTTTCTGCTCGATCGATTTCTTCCTGTCGCCCTGCAGACCGTAACGTTCCGCGGTGGCCGGCATGATCTGCATCAGGCCGATCGCGCCCTTGGGGGAGACGGCATTCGGATTGAATCCGGATTCGGCGGCCATCACCGCCTTGAGCAGCGCCGGGTCGAGCTCGAATTCCTTCGCTGCTGCCTGCAGCACGGGTTCGACCTTCTGCAGGCCGGGATGGCGCGTCAGGAAGCGGGCAAGCGGTGTTTCGGCAGCCTCCGGTGCAACGATGCGCGTGCTGTCGAACGCGCCGTCGCCGCGCATGTAGAGCTGGTAGCGCTCGTCGAGCCGTTCGGTCGAAAAATGCGCAGTGCCGTCCGCGTCCACATAGCCGTAAATGTCCGCCTGCGCGGAGGCGGACAGCATGGCCAGCGTGGAGATGGCGAGGATGGCGAGGCGTTTCATGCGCTGCTTAAATATCGGCTTCGGCTTCGTTGCCGTGCTCTTCCAGCCATGCGCGGCGGGCGGCGGCTTCGCCTTTGCCCATCAGCATGTTGAAGCGCGATTCGGAAGCCGCGAGGTCGAAGTCGCCGAGCGACACCGGCAGCAGGCGGCGGGTGTCCGGGTTCATCGTCGTTTCCCACAGCTGTTCGGCATTCATCTCGCCCAGGCCCTTGAAGCGCGAAATGCTCCAGCCGCCTTCCTTGACCCCATCCTTGCGCAGCTTGTCTTCGATCGCTTCCAGTTCGCCGTCGTCCAGCGCGTACAGCTTCTGCGCCTGCTTCTTGCCGCGCGCCGGCGCGTCCACCCGGTACAGCGGCGGACGGGCGACGAAGATGTTGCCGCGGGCGATCAGCTGCGGGAAATGCTTGAAGAACAGCGTCAGCAGCAGTACCTGGATGTGCGAACCGTCGACGTCTGCATCGGAGAGGATGCAGATCTTGCCATAGCGCAGGCCGGACAGGTCGGGCGTATCGTTCGGCCCGTGCGGGTCGACACCGATGGCCACGGCGATGTCGTGGATCTCGTTGTTGGCGAACAGGCGGTCGCGTTCGGTTTCCCAGGAGTTCAGCACCTTGCCGCGCAGCGGAAGGATGGCCTGGAATTCCTTGTCGCGCCCCATCTTGGCCGAACCGCCTGCCGAGTCGCCCTCGACGAGGAAGAGTTCGTTGCGGCCGATGTCATCCGATTCGCAGTCGGTCAGCTTGCCCGGGAGTACGGCCACCCCGGAAGACTTTTTCTTTTCCACTTTCTGCGCCGAGCGCAGCCGGGATTGCGCCTGCTTGATCACCAGCTCGGCCAGCTTCTTGCCGTAATCGACGTGGTGGTTGAGCCAGAGCTCCAGCGCGGGGCGCGTGAAGGAGGCGACCAGGCGCACGGCGTCGCGCGAATTGAGGCGTTCCTTGATCTGGCCCTGGAACTGCGGATCGAGCACCTTGGCCGACAGCACGAAGGAGACGCGGGCGAACACGTCTTCCGGCAGCAGCTTGACGCCCTTGGGCAGCAGGGCGTGCATCTCGACGAAGCTTTTCACCGCATTGAACAGGCCTTCGCGCAGGCCGGCCTCATGCGTGCCGCCGGCGGGTGTCGGAATCAGGTTGACGTAGGACTCGCGCATCACGTTGCCGTCTTCCGTCCAGGCCACGACCCACGCAGCGCCTTCGCCCTCGGCAAAACCTTCCGCGTCGCTGCCCGCGTACTGTTCGCCTTCGAACAGCGGGATCATCGGCTCTGCGCCCGAGGTCTGCGCCAGCGCTTCGATCAGGTAGCCGCGCAGGCCCTGTTCGTATTGCCAGGTCTGGGATTCGCCGGTCTTGCCGTTGACGAGGGTGACCTTCACGCCCGGCAGCAGCACCGCCTTGGAGCGCAGCAGGCGCTGCAGCTCGGCGTTCGGGATGGCCGAGGAGTCGAAGTACTTGGCGTTGGGCCACACCGTGACGCGCGTGCCGGACTTCTTGTCTTCCCGGGTCTGCGGGCGCGATTTCAGTTTCTCGACCACGTCGCCATCGGCGAAGACGATCCGGTGCACGCCGCCTTCGCGCCACACATTAATTTCGAGGCGCGAGGAGAGGGCGTTGGTGACCGAGACGCCGACGCCGTGCAGGCCGCCGGAGAAGGAGTAGGCGCCGCCCGAGCCCTTGTCGAACTTGCCGCCGGCATGCAGGCGGGTGAACACGATCTCGACCGTCGGCACCTTCTCTTCCGGATGCAGGCCGACCGGGATGCCGCGCCCGTCGTCCTCGACGCTGACGCTGCCGTCGGCGTTCAGGGTGACGACGATGTTCTTGCAAAAGCCGCCCAATGCTTCGTCGGAGGCGTTGTCAATCACTTCCTGGATGATGTGCAGCGGGTTTTCCGTGCGTGTATACATGCCCGGTCGCTGCTTGACCGGTTCGAGTCCTTTCAGGACCCGGATTGACGATTCGCTGTAATCGGTGGATTTTCTGGTTGCCATTCAATAGGACACAGAGTTGCTGTAAGGAATGCATTAACGCATGAGTCCATGCATTCTAATGAAATTCGGCCCAAGCGGCGATTTTACGCAGCGCCGGGGCTGCTGTTGCACGGATGCAGGCTGCGAAAATTTATGTGGTGCAAGGCCGAAAAATATTTATAAAATGAAACGCCATGACCACCCCGACCTTTCCTTTCGCCGTCCGACTCATCGGTTTTTCGCCGGAAGAGGAAACATTGTTCGACGAGAATTTCACGGTCAGGCAGGGGCGCGGATACGGCTACTTCCGGCTGGTGGAGGATAACCTGCAGGACCCCGACCTGTATATCGCGAACGGACGACAGCTCAAGGCTCTCGTCACGCTGGCCGACCTGCGGCCGAGCGGCGTGCGCCCCGCGATGCTGGTCGGGGCGCCGGACGTCATGCTGCCATACCCCGTGGTCGACCATCCTGTCCGCTGGGAACAACTGTTTGGGACGCTGGACAATCTAGTCGAGAAACGGGCGGATGCGCTGTCACGTCTGGAAGCGTCGGACATCGTCACCGTGCCCGAACGCCGCCGCCGCGACCGCATCGATCTCGACCTGTCCGATCCCGCCGAATACGAAAAGATGCGTGCCAGGGTGCCGGAGAAGGGCGCCGTCCTGGTAGTGGACAAGGCGCCTGCGCTGCGCGACTACCTCTCTGACCTGCTCGCACGCCAGAAAGTGCGCGTCCTTTGGGTGAACGACGAAACCGGAGCCGTCGAGATCTGCAAGCGGGAGCCGGTGGCGGTGGTCATGATCAACACATCGACGCCGGGCGTCGACCCGTACCGCTTGTGCTGGGCCATCAAGGAAAAGGATTCGCCGGTGCGCGTCGCGGTGGTGTTCCTGGTCAGCAAGCCCTTCGTCTACGACCTGCAACAGGCGCGCTACGTCGGCGCCGACGGCTTCCTCAACAAGCCGCTGGCCAGCCACCACCTCGTTGCCGTGCTCAAGAAATTCCTGCCGTCGGCGCGCTGAACCTTACTTGCTCAGCAGCTGCATCGCACGCTCGAGCCCCTCGATGGTAAGCGGGAACATGCGGTTGTTCATCAACTGGCGGATGACCGAGATCGACTGACGATACTGCCACAAGCCTTCCGGCTCCGGATTCAGCCAGATGAATTTCGGGAAGGTGGCGGTGAAACGCTGCAACCATTCGGCGCCGGCTTCCTCGTTGTTGTACTCCACCGAGCCGCCCGGTTGCAGGATTTCGTAGGGGCTCATGGTGGCGTCGCCGACGAAGATCAGCTTGGTGTCCGGCGTGTACTTGCGCAGGATGTCCCAGGTCGGGAAACGCTCCGCGTGGCGGCGGCGGTTGCTCTTCCACAAGTAGTCATAGACGCAGTTGTGGAAGTAGTAGAACTCCATGTTCTTGAACTCGGTTTTCGACGCCGAGAACAATTCTTCTGTGCGCTGGATGTGGTCGTCCATGGTGCCGCCCACGTCCAGCAGCATCAGCACCTTGATGTTGTTCTTGCGCTCCGGCTGCATTTTAATGTCGAGGTAGCCGGCATTGTTGGCGGTGGCGCGGATGGTGTCGTCCAGCGCCAGTTCTTCTTCCAGGCCCTCGCGCGCGAACTTGCGCAGCCGGCGCAGCGCCACCTTGATGTTGCGTGTGCCGAGCTCGCGCTCGTCGTCGTAGTCGCGGTAGCTGCGCGCTTCCCATACCTTGACGGCAGAACGGTTGCCGCCCTCGCCGCCGATGCGGATGCCCTCGGGATTCGTCCCGCCGTTGCCGAACGGCGAAGTGCCGCCGGTGCCGATCCAGCGGTTGCCGCCTTCGTGGCGTTCCTTCTGCTCCTTGAGCAATTCCTTCAGGCGGTCCATCAGCTTGTCGTAGCCGAACTTCTCGATGGCGGCTTTCTGTTCCGGCGTCAGCTCGCGCTCCATGCGCTTCTGCAGCCATTCCAGCGGGATTTCCGGATGCTTCTCGAAGATGGCGTCGATGCCGCGGAAGTACAGGCCGAACGCCTTGTCGAACTTGTCGTAATGCGCCTCGTCCTTGACCAGCGTCGTGCGCGACAGGTAATAGAAGTCGTCCAGCGACGGGCTGATGACGCTCTTCTGCATCGCTTCGAGCAGGATCAGGAATTCCTTGATCGAGACGGGAATCTTCGCGTCTTTCAGGGTGAAGAAGAAATCGATGAGCATCTTGTCTCCTCAGCGCCCCAGCTTGAAGGCGAGATGGCGCTTGATGGCCGGCCACTCCGATTCGATGATCGAGAACACGACCGTATCGCGCAGGCTGCCGTCGGGCATTCGCATGTGGTTGCGCAGGATGCCGTCCTGCCTGGCGCCGAGGCGGGCAATGGCGGCGCGCGACTGCTGGTTCATCCAGTGCGTGCGGAATTCCACCGCGATGCATCGCAGCGACTCGAAGGCGTGGGTGAGCAGCATCAGCTTGGCTTCGGTATTGATCGCGGTGCGCTGCGCGCTTTTCGCATACCACGTCGAGCCGATCTCCAGGCGCCGGTTCGTCGCGTCGATATGCATGTAGGTCGTCATGCCGCACAGCGCCTGCGTGTCGTTGCGCCGGATCGCGAACGGCAGCATGCTGCCCGCCGCCTGCAGGCCGAGCCGGCGCTCGATCTCCGCCTTCATGCCGTCCGGGTGCGGCACCGTGGTGTACCAGAGCTTCCACAATTCGCCGTCCCTGGCTGCCTCGGCCAATTCCTCCGCGTGCGACATGGCAAGCGGTTCCAGGGTGACGTGCTCGCCCTTGAGCGTGAGCGGCGTAATGAAGGGGGCGGAGGGCATCGCAGGTCAGCGGTTGGTGCGCGACATAAACACCAGGCGCTCGAACAGGTGGACGTCCTGCTCGTTCTTCAGCAGCGCGCCGTGCAGCGGCGGCACGATGGTCTTCGTATCCTTGCTGCGCAGCGCCTCGGCCGGAATGTCTTCCGCCAGCAGCAGCTTCAGCCAGTCGAGCAGTTCCGAGGTGGACGGCTTCTTCTTCAGGCCGGCGACTTCGCGCACTTCATAAAAGGTCTGCAGCGCCTGCGCCAGCAATTCCTTTTTCAGTTCCGGGAAGTGGACGTCGACGATCTGCTCCATCGTGTCCCGGTCCGGGAACTTGATGTAGTGGAAGAAGCAGCGGCGCAGGAAGGCGTCCGGCAGTTCCTTCTCGTTGTTGGAAGTAATGATCACCAGCGGGCGCGTTTTCGCCTTCACCAGCTCGCGCGTCTCGTACACGTAGAACTCCATGCGGTCGAGCTCGCGCAGCAGGTCGTTGGGGAATTCGATGTCTGCCTTGTCGATCTCGTCGATCAGCAGCACGACCTGCTGTTCCGAGGTGAAGGCCTGCCACAGCACGCCCTTGACGATGTAGTTGTGGATATCCTTGACCCGCTCGTCGCCGAGCTGCGAGTCGCGCAGGCGGGACACCGCGTCGTATTCGTACAGGCCCTGTTGCGCCTTGGTGGTGGACTTGATGTGCCACTGCAGCAGCGGCATGCCCAGGGCGGCGGCGACTTCCTCGGCCAGCATCGTCTTGCCCGTGCCCGGCTCGCCCTTGATCAGGAGGGGGCGCTGCAGCGTCAGCGCGGCGTTGACGGCGAGTTTCAGGTCGTTGGTGGCGACGTAATTCTGTGAACCTTCGAAGCGATTATCTGGGCGCATGGTACCGGGTCGTCAGGAAGAAAAAGAAAAATCAAGTATAAGCGAGATGGAATTTCCGGGTTGGAGCACGCTTTCCGGCCGGTGTTCGCCCCGTTTTCCGGTGCATGGACTGCTTGTCAGTCTTCATGTAGAATCAGGTGGTTTTGGTGCGTCGGAGTAACACCTACAGCCGGATCGGCGTAGTCCGTCAGCATTCCAGGAACTTATCCGTAAATGATTCGCTGCCAGAGAACAAGAACAGCCGGCGGAAGCGGGTTCTGCCAGGAGACGACAACACGTTCGTGCATGCAGCGGATCCTTTCCGGATGTGTTTTGAAATTTCGACTCATTTATCCCGAGCTATCATGAAAAAACTATTTGCGTTTCTCGCGCTCGCGGGTGTCGCCGGTTTCGCTGCAGCGGCGGACGGCAATGCCAAGGCGGCTGACAACAAGGTAGCGATGTGCATCGGCTGCCACGGCATCCCCGGCTACAAAGCGACCTTCCCGGAGGTGTACCAGGTGCCGATGCTCGGCGGCCAATCCGCCAAGTACATCGAGGCCGCGCTGAACGCCTACAAGAAGGGCGAGCGCAAGAACCCCAGCATGCGCGGCATCGCTGCCGGCCTGTCCGACCAGGACATCGCCGACGTCGCGGCCTACTACGCACAGCAGAAATAAGAGGGGATACGCAATGAAGAAAATTCTCGCAGCCGCGGCCGTGCTGGTCTCATTCAACGCCTTCGCCGCCGGCAACATCGAAGCGGGCAAGGCAGCCGCCGAAAAGTACAACTGCTTCTCCTGCCACGGCAAGGACTACAACACTCCGATCGACCCGAGCTATCCGAAGCTGGCCGGCCAGCACGAGGATTACCTCGTGCTCGCGATGACCGCCTACAAGCGCGGCGGCGACGGCGCCAATGGTCGCGGCAACGCGATCATGGCCGCGCAGGTCAAGCCGCTGTCCAGCAAGGACATCAAGGACATTGCCGCCTACCTGCACAGCCTGCCCGGCTCGCTGGTGCTGCGCAAATAAGCGGGCTTTGCCAGCTACGAAAAGCCACGGCTTCCCGTGGCTTTTTTTTCGTCCTTGGTATTCACCATGGGGCCGAAACAGCCGCAATTCAAGGTATTGAAATTCTTTTTCGTGTTCCTATTTTGGGGGTGTAAGCAAGCCGCCGGCATCGCCACGACGGCTGTTCAACCTACCTGAAGGAGGACAACATGATGTACAGAACGCTGTTTCCGCGCGACGTCTTTGCCGAACTCGATCGCCTGCAGCGCGAGATGCAGGAAGTCTTTGAAACCGGGCCGAGCATCCGCGGCGTTGGCCGCGGCGGTTTTCCCGCGGTGAACATCGGTTCGACGCCGCAATCGCTGGAGCTGTATG
>Ga0196970_1001295_pt1 | contig 17887 bp, 11 predicted proteins | sample S1v_513CmetaG_FD_148672 | JGI IMG/M metagenome (GOLD analysis project Ga0196970, IMG submission 148672) | Soil microbial communities from Anza Borrego desert, Southern California, United States - S1+v_5-13C | ecosystem: Environmental > Terrestrial > Soil > Desert | place: USA: California...
GGATCCGCTCACGTCAGCGCTCGCCGTCGGGGCAATGGCCGCTGACGACCGTGCCGCCGGGCTCGCTGGACTCGGAGACGACCAGCGCGCCGCGCTTCGCCCGCCGCGACCGGGCGCGACGGACCCAGAAGAAGAGCCGGAAAACGCCGCAAAAATCGAGCCTTAGCGCCCGGATTTAACTACGGATTGAACTGATAACTATGCCTATTGGAGTAAACGAGATGACGCCGTCTGCATAAGTGAGATCGCTGTTGTCAGGTTGATGCGCCGATTTCGTGTGACCTAGAGGATCTTAGGCTCACTGACAAGGCGCACCGATTTCCGATCTCGGCTACCATAGAGTCTTCCGCAAATGCAAAGAGCCCAACGCGGTCATGCCGTGATGGGCTCTTTGTTGCGGCTCCGATCGACCTGTTTGCGAGACGGGGCGATGATCGGACGACGACTGATGATGTGACAGATTATTGGATAACGCGCGGACGTATACAACGTTATTTAGTCCGACATCGCCGAACTCCGCCTCCATCTTCACAGCCGTCTCCGAACGTCGTCCCCGCAAGGGGAGCGTAGACGTGCCACTCGACGATACAGTATGGACCGACACCGCCGCCGCCACGGCACTGCGGCGCTGCAGGCGTCGCGATGACGACCAGCGCCTAGCCGCCCTGCTGGTCGAGGGCGGCATACCGGCTGATGCTGTTTACGCCGTGCCCGACGACGAGGTTGAGGACTGCGTCCTGTCGGACGACGGCCAGTGGGCGGAAGAGTGGGGCCGCCCGCTCCGCCGCTGGTCCGGCTACCAGTCGCAGGCTCACGCCGCCCAGACGCGTCGCGCCCTGTTTTACGCGGCTTTTGCCGCACAGCAGGGCATCAATCGCGTGCGCCAAATCCGCATCTCCGCCCCCGTCTGCTCGGTCCCGCTCACTACGCTCCGCAGCGTCCATGCCGAGACCAGCCGCCGGGTCGCCGAGCGCCTGCGCTACGGTATCGCGCGGTATGCGCCTGGCATCGCCGTCGATCAGGTCACCGCCGAGGTGAAGCGCGACGGCGCATGGCGTGCGTATCTCCACTTCCACATCGTCACACGGGGCGGAACGCCCGCCGAAGTGGCGGCGCTCCTCCGTTACTGGACCATGACTCGCGGTGGCCTGCAAAACGGCTGGGGCTGGTGGGACTCTGAGACGGCTGTCGCCGAAGAGGGGGAGGACGACCGAACGGAGCGGCACCCTGCGGCCCTAATAAATTACGTGTCTAAAGGGCTCGCCGCCGCGATCTCCGACGACGATTGGACTCCGGAGGAACTGGCGGAGTTGTACCGCCAGACTCGCGGCGTAGCGTTGATCCGTGCCAAAGGCGATTTTGCTCGCTGGCTCGGCGATCTCGACCGTGCCGGACTGACCGTTCGTCGAGGAGACTACGGTGTCGCCGAGATCATTCCCAAGCGGCCCCAGCGGCTCGGCGTCCGCCGCCACCGTGAACGGCTCTTCCTGTCCGCCGGTTTTTCGATTTTGCGCCGTCTCGAAGAATATGATTTCGGCGACGGCATCCGTCGTCGGGCATGGCTCGTTCGCGGTCATGCCCGATTGACGATTGGCGACATCAACGCCGTTTACCTACTCGGCGAAGCACCTCTTACGGAAGACGCGCCTATCCCGGAATCGCCGCCGCTTGCCCCGCCCGGCCACCCTCAGAGTCTCGCCCTGCTCCGACCGCCGGACCAGACGCCAGGGGCAGACTGACTCTCAGTCCACCCGGACCCGCTATCCCCGATTATCAATCGCCTGCCACCGCGCCGCTTCGTAGAGCCGACCTGCACCAGCATGCCAACACACCGCTTCTGGTGTCTGGCAAACGGTCGTTTTACCGGACGCCAGACGCTCGCCGACTGATGCCGCCCAGCCTGACCGCAACGCCTGCGCTCCTTGTCAGGAAATGCCGTATGGAAAACAAATTGTAAGGTTCGCTGCGGTATAATGGGATTACCAGACAAGACAGGCAGAACCCATGGCATCGCTCATTGGCTACGGGCGCGTATCCACCGACGAACAGACCACCGCGCTCCAGGAAGATGCGCTCGCCAAGGCCGGATGCGCCCGTCTGTTCCTAGAGAAGGTCAGCGGCGCCAAGGCGCCGAAGGAACGCCCCGAACTCGCGCGGGCGCTCGACTATCTGCGCTCCGGGGATACCCTCGTGGTCTGGCGCTTGGATCGGCTGGCGCGCTCTCTGCCAGACCTCATCGCAACGGTCGCTGATCTGGAACGGCGCGGCGTCGGCTTCTGCTCATTGAGCGAATCCATCGACACCACAACGGCGGCTGGCCGGCTGACCTTTCACATTTTCGGCGCCCTGGCGGAGTTCGAGCGGAATCTCATCCGGGAGCGCACCCGCGCCGGCCTGACGGCTGCGGCAGCGCGTGGTCGGCATGGTGGACGGAGGCAGTCGGTGACGACGGAACACCTGGACGATGCGGCTATGCTGCTGCGCGCCGGGCGGTCGGCAGATGCGGTCGCGAAGCGTTTGGGCATCACCCGCGCCACTTTGTATTCCTACCTCCCCGATGGTGGCGTTTCGGCGGTCCTGGTCGGGGCGCCCCTGCTCGCGACTCCTCGGAAGAGGGACCGGCAGGTAAGAGCCAATATCGCGCCCAAGGGAAGCGGCCCCGGATAGGCCCTCGCCGTTTGGTCGAGGCCGAGCGACGGGAAAGAAACTTTCAAAAAGGGGAATCCTCGTTCCTCCGGAAACGCGGGGGACGGTGACGGCTGCCCGACATCAGCGGCCACGTCTCGGATGGCCCTACACCTCCGGCAACCGATGCCTCAGCCCGCGCGGGAAAGCCATCCGAGACACCGAAATCACTGGCTCGGCTGTCTCGCTGCATTGTCTCGCCGGGGCATACCCAAACGGCTCGTCCAGAGAAAGGTCGCGCCATACACGAAGGCTGCGCGAGCAGCCTTCGTGTATGGCGGAACCGGAGAGGCGCGAAGATTGGGCATCAAATATCCAACTTCGGCAGGCTCTTCACAATGTTCACCGTTTCAAGGCTGACGGCGATGATGCGGCGAAGGAGATCGTAGGGGTAACGCGGATTGCCGATGGTTTCGATGGCGTAGCGGTTCGCGTCATTGACGATACCGCTACCCTTCTTGGTATCCGGGTTGTAGCGATCCACCGAGACGCCCTGACGCTCCATTACCCACTCAATAGCCGACTTGCCATTGATTACATAGCCGTAGGCTTCGAGCGGGATGTTGGTCAGGGTGATATTGGCGTTGTAGATGATGGTAGAGCGATCCTTGTCCTTGCCCCTCTTGCCGAATGTCATCTTCTCGACGCGGAAGAATTTTTCCGGGTCGGGAATGTGGGCAAGGGCCAAGTCCCCTTGCTTCACCGTGGCGGGATAGGGTTCGACGCTTTCATAGCCGACATGAAGGTCGCCCAACTTCCGGCCTGCCGCGACGAAGCGCGCAAAATCTTCGCGCTTCTTGACCGGCGGAACGCGGGGCAGTTCCTTCAAGAGGCTGTCCGCAAAGCGAGCGCGATAGTCGGGCGAATGGAGCAGGCCGTAGATGTAGTAGAAAAGGTCTTCTTTTGTAATCGTATGGTCGGAATAGAACTCTTGGAAGTGCTTCAAGCCTGCGTCGGTTATGCCGTCCTTGACTCGATAGCCGTCCGTGATACGGGCGGATGCCTCACCAAATCCGAGAGTTAGGTTTTCTCCTTCGCTCGGTTCGTTCCTCTCATAAATGTGCATCGGAAAGCACTGGCATCCGCCATCGCTTTGCAGGTCGATAATGCAATCAGTCATCAGGGCAAAGTTGCCCAAGCCATCAGCGCGCTGCTTGATAGCGATCAGCCTATTCGGGGTTTTGCCTGTCGGAAAAATATCAGGCATTCGATAAACACGTTCATTCAACTTTCGAGAGTAGAATAGCCATTCCTTGAAATATGGCCGGTAAATGCACTGGACATACTCTCCGTCCGAAGTATCAAGAGGTCGGCGCTTAGAAAATTCATCAATAAGTTTGGCGCTCCAACTGATTTCCGTGGGTGAGGTTGCGGTGAAATTGCTAATCGAGGCAGATGGATCCTGAGACCTTGCCATCTCAAAATCATTCAGCCGCTTGTTAAAGTTCACCTCAAGAAGAGCAATGTTGCTTCGCAGATTACTGGGAGACGCATTGTAGCACCAAGCGTCGCGAGCAGTTTTCAAACCAGCAGAATAGCCCTCAAAGACAGCGATTTCACCAGGAGCCTTCTTGTCACCAATGCTGATATAATTACCGAAACTCTGATCGCGCTGCTTGAGCCAATCACCATGTTCATCCGGTGCGATCTCGGCCCAACCATCCGCCTCGGCGATGCCTCGAATGCTGCGGAATCCAGCGATGATCTTTAGTTTGTCCTCACGCGAATGGTAGTCACCGATGTCATGATAGAAAATACGCCCCTGCTGGGTGGCGTCGGGGTTCTTGACGAGGAAGGTGATGACAATGGGCGCCCGGCTTCCCGCCCCGAAAATTTTGCCGCCCTCGCGGCGTGAGGTTTCGCCGCTGGTGCGCTGATTGCCACGAAGATGAAAAACGTAGATTGAAGAGAACTCATCCACCAAGGTCTTTCGCATACCATCGGCGGTGTTGGCATCGACCCAACCGCCGTTGGTGATGAAGCCGATGATGCCGCGCCCGCTGTCTTTCAAGCGGTCGCTGGCCCAGCGGATCGCACGGATATAACTGTCATACAGCGCGTTCTTGTTGGTGGCTGTCGAGCGGGCAGCGTAGGTGCTGGCGATCTGGCCGTCCAGTTCGGGATAGTCGATGTGATGAGCCACCGAATAGGGCGGGTTGCCGATGATGACCCGAATATCAAGCGCACGCTGGCGGTGGCGGCGTTCCGAGTTGTCGGGCATGAGTTGGGCAACGAGATCGCCTTTTTCCCACATCTGAAAGGTGTCAGTGAGGCAGATGCCCTCGAACGGCAGGTAAGCCCCGTCAGCGAGGCTGGAGTAGACGGCCTCGATGTTGATAGCCGCGATGTAATAGGCCAGCAAAATGATTTCGTTGGCGTGGATTTCGTGGCGGAACTTGTGTTCCAGCCGGTCGGGCGCAATCAGGCCCGACTGGAGCAGACGAGTGATGAAGGTGCCGGTGCCAGTGAAGGGGTCGATGATATGGACGCCTTCGGATCCAAGGCTTTCGCCGAACTCGTCTTGAAGCAGGACATCGGCTGAGCGGATGATAAAATCCACGATCTCGGTCGGGGTGTAGACGATCCCCAGTCGGTCGCGGGTTTCCTTGAACGCCACGCCGAAGAAGTTGTCGTAGAGTTGGCGAATGAGGTCTTGCTTAGCGGCTGGGTTGGTTAGGCCGGAAATCTTGTTGCGGACGCTGGCGTAGAAGTCTTCAAGGTCGCGGTTTTCCTTTTCAAGATGCGAATCTTCGAGTTTTTCGAGAATACCTTGAATGGCGCGAGAAACCGGATTTTCTTTGGTGAAGGCATGGCCTTCGAACAGGACATCGAACACCGGTTGCGTGATGAGATGCTGAGCCAGCATTTCGATCGCGTCAGTTTCGGTGATCGTGTCGTTCAGGTCGTCCCGCAACTCGGCAAGGAACACGTCGAACGCTTTGCGGGGTTCGCCCTCGGGGTCTTCGAGAAGGGCCTTGAGGCGGGTGATGTGGGCCAGGGCGATGGTGCGCAGGCTGCCCGCCCAGCGATCCCAATATTCGCGGTCCCCGCATTTCTTGACAATCTTCGCTATGATGGCGCGAGAAAAGTCGTCAATGATGAGAGGCAGTTCGGGCTCGCTGTCGTCTTCAATGACGAAGTGATCATCGCTGCTGTCACCAGCGCGCCCGCCGACGCCAGAACGCTTGGCGGCGGTCTTGGATGGCAGATTCTCGACCGTGGCGGTAATGGCTTCGAGTTCCTTGGAGCCGAAGCCGATGATCTCGATCCGATCAGAAATATCCTGCCCCAGCGAGGCTTGGTTGATCGTGCCCTCAAACCGTTCGTCATGCGCCCGAAGGGCGTTCAAGATTTGCCAGACCACACGGTATTTATCGTTGTCGGCAAGTGCCTCTTCCGGCGTCTTGTCGGCGGGGACCCCCACGGGAAGAATGACATAGCCCATGCGCTTGCCAGGGGAGCGGCGCATGACGCGGCCCACCGACTGGACCACATCAATCTGGGACTTGCGCGGGTGGAGGAACATGATCGCGTCCAGCGCGGGCACGTCGACGCCTTCGGAGAGGCAGCGCGCGTTGGTCAGGATGCGGCAGGTGTTTTCCTCGCTCTCGGCTTTCAGCCAATCGAGCAGTTTGCCACGGGTTTTGGCGTTGAAGGTGCCATCGACATGCTCGATTTCGCATGCCAGTTGGTGCTTGACAATATCCGCGTCAGTTTCAATCACGTCGTCATTGGACAGGTAATCGGCCACAACGGCAGCGAATTCGCGCTGTACCAGTTTCGAACTGTCGATATCGCGGCAGAAAGCCAGAGCGCGGCGCATTGGCTGCGTGTCGGCCCCGAGATCGGACGCGATATCAACCTTGGTCAGTGCCTTGTAGCAGCCCAAGATGCGGGTAGCGTCGTCGAGGATGAGTCCAGAAGTGGGATCTTCGATGCGCTTCTGAACGGACTTGGCGACAAGTTTCTCGTCCATGGCGAGGACGATGACCTTATAGTCCGTCAGCAAGCCCTCTTGGACTGCCCAGCCAAAGCCCCGGTAGTAGAGGGTCGGACCAAAGAGGCTCTCGTCATCCATCGTCGCAAGCGTGATGCCGAGATCATCGGCTTTGCTCTTGGCGGAATCGCCGAAGATGCGCGGCGTGGCCGTCATGTAGAGGCGCTTTTTGCCGCTGATGACCTCGTTTCGATGGACACGGACGAAGTTGCTTTCCTTGCCATCGAACGTGGCACCGGTCGTGCGATGGGCCTCGTCGCAGATGATGAGATCGAAGGCCGGTAGGCCGTGAGTGATCTGGGCATCCGAGACAACTTGGATGGACTGATAGGTTGCGAAGACCACGGTCATGCGGCCTGACGCTTTGTCGGCGACCCCATCGGCAAGTTTCGCCGCGTTAGTCGTGGCCGGAAAGGCAAGGTCGAGGACGTCGATTTCGGCGATATCGTCTTTAAACTGGGGGTGTTTGCCAACCTGCGTATCCGAGCAGACGGCGAAAGAGCGGAGGGGCGTAATCGAATCCGTGCTCCATTCCCTGACGGTTTGCGCCATCAGCGCCAATGAGGGCACGAGGAAGAGGACCATCCCGTCAGCCCCGACGAGGTCTTCGGCAATCTTGAGGCTTGTGAAGGTCTTGCCCGTCCCGCAGGCCATGATGATTTTGCCGCGATCATGCGTAGCAAGGCCCTTTCGAACCGCTTCCAATGCTTCGGATTGGTGTTTCCGCAATTCCTTCTTGGCTTCGAGGACAATCTTTCCCTGAGCGGCAAATTGCAGCCAATCAATGGGGCTATTACGCAAGTCGTTCAGACCAATCCTGATGACAGGAATACTCTGCCCGTAAAGCATTTCAGCGGCATTAGACGACCACTCAACTTCGGTCGCGTCGATTACAATCCTAAGCGCAAATGGAGACTTGGACGAAGCCGCAAGAAAGGAATCGATATCGGCCTTTGCAATCCGATGCTTTGGGTCGTAAAATTTACACTGTATAGCCGCAAACCCCTCATGCCCACGAAGTTTGGCGACTAGATCAATACCAACATCTTTCCCGTCCCAGCCATTCTGCTTGGCCCACTCAGCCCAAGGCAATACTGTCTCGTAATGCTCGGTCTGCATCGGGTCGTTTGAAAGATAAGCGACACATAGCCGCTCGAAGTATGTGCCCTTTTCCCGCTCTGTGCGGGCTGCATCGCGGAAGGAGGAGAGAATAGTGTCAAGCGAATGGATGCGTTCCAGAACGTCCACTCGCTCATCCTTTGAATAGGTCATTCCCCTCTCCATCCGTTCGGTATCCTGCGCCTACAATAGCGCGCCACGGTGTAGCCGTCAGCGGTTATGTCTGGCTCAAGGTTCCCGCCACTCGCTCGGCATCCGTTGCACACGGCCTTTCGGCGCAAGATCGCCATCCCGACCTATGGGGGCACGTTGGCCTTATGGGCCGTATACTCAGCATTCCGTGTTCGTCGTCATAGTAATGACGCGAACAGACGGCAGAAGATCGGGAGCATGCAAATCGACAACAATGCCCAAGAGATCAGTCGATGACGCGGCGCGGCGCATGGGCACTAAGCAAATTGCATTAGATGCGTCAGATCAACCGGCGATTTGACCTTCTCAATCACAAGACGGGCCTGTTCAGGGGAAAGGTCCCGCCCGTATCGCGCTCCAACTGATTTGCCTTCGTGGCCAAATATTTTGTCTATCACGTTCTGATTTAGATCGGTAGCATCAAGTTGCTGTCTGAAGTTGTGCCGGAGGCTGTACGCGACGATTGTCTTGTCATCGAGACCTATGTCGTCCATGTACCTATTGAGCCACTTGCTCCAATCATCCGACCCGTTTGGCCCCTGGACCATTCCGCGTCCGCGCCGCGCTTGCTCGGCAGCCCACCGTTCTATGCCAAGCCGCCGCAGATCAGGCAGGACCGGCACCAGTCGCGGCCCCGCTGACGTTTTGGTTGCATGGGTAAAATCTAGGCACGCCACTCCGCCAACGTCGACGAACGTTGACGGCAGCGCGGCGATTTCCTCGGTGCGGGCGCCACTCAGGAGTGCGAGTAGCCAGAACCAATATGGTTCGTCACGGTAGACGTTTCTGCCGGGGGTGGACCGCCGGGACCGGGACACGCAGCCGGTGAAAAGTGGGCTGTCAAACAGCCGCGTCAATTCGTCTGGTCTCAGCGCCCGACGTGGCGAGCCGGCCCGTTCCGCGCGCGTTGCCGTCCGGGGCAGCACCCCCTCCGCTGGACTCGCGAGGATCAGCCCCGAACCCGCCGCCCAACCGAACAATCCCTTGATGTGGCTCAACTTTTTGATAATCGTCTCTCGCGACATGTGCTTGCGACCCGCCCGGTTGATGGGCCGATCACGAAGCCAGTCTGCGTAGACCTTAACGTCCGGCTTTGTTACCTCCGCCAGCGGCTTGGCACCAATCAGCGACTCAAACTCACGGAACGCCTGCTTATGGCTTTCCTGCGCTTTCGCACCGATTGACGGTCTATCTTCAAAAAACTGCTCGAAGAATGACGTCCAAGGCTTCACCGACTCCGGCGGCAGCGTGGGGGCTGCCGGGCCGGCTGATGCCACAGGCACCGCAGCCGAGAGCCGCTCTACCGTCTCGAACAGCCGCTGATAGCGCGCCTTATCCACCGCGATTCGTGCCGCCTCTGCGTCTGCGGCGCTGATTGCCATAACCGCCGCAGACAGCCGCGCCCGGTCGGACTCGACGGCCATCGCCTCTACCTGTGTCGCTGCTATCTCCGCTCGAGTCTCCGCATTAAGCGTCTTAATTCGACGCTGGAGAGCCGCCCGAACAGCGGGCGGCATTAGCGCAACGGCTTCGGGCGAAATGTCCACGCTCCATACCTGCTCATCCAGCAGCGCATTCAGATCATCCAGCGTCTCGATCCGCAACCGTCCCGTCACCGCCCGAATCTCCGCAAATGCCCGCTGTATCGCAGACAGCCGCTCACCAGCCATCACGCGCGCGTCAGCCGCCCGGCTGGTGCCGAGCGTACGCGAGACGTGAGTCTTGCGAATTACAGGAACAAGATCAACGGGAACACGCACACGCACAAAGAATGCATTTCTGCGCTTAATGACGAAAGAAGGTAACACGTCCGCCGCTCCCGGTGTGTGTCACATGCGTGCATCACACGGCTCGGAGCGATTTGGAATTTCCCTGCAAAGTCAACGACTTGCGGAAAAATGGCGTCCCCAAGGGGATTCGAACCCCTGTCGCCGCCGTGAAAGGGCGGTGTCCTAGGCCTCTAGACGATGGGGACCGCGTGGACGGGCAGAGAACTAACGGCCGTCGGCCCGGAAATCAAGGAGAGAATTCACCTCCGCCGTCACGACGCCGACCCGCCTGGCCGCGCCGCGTCGTCGATCATCAGCTGCACGCCCTCCGCGCCGTTCCAGCGGTCCACCCGCAGCACGCCGGCCAAGTGCAGCGGCGCCCCCTGCGCGGTCAGCAGCGCCTTGCCCAGCTCGCTCTCCAGGCAGCGGAAGGCGATCGCCTTCAGCCGCGCGCCGTCGCTTCCCGACAGGATGCAGCGCACGTGCGCCCCGCCCACCACGTCGGCGCGCACGATCCGCGCATCGGCCAGCGCAAAGCGCGGCTCGGCGTTCCCCGTACCGAAGGGGCCGAGCTTGCACAGCGTCTCCACCAGTTGCGGTGTCGCCGCCCCCACCGCCAGCGCGCCGTCCAGCTCCAGCGTCGGCACCAGTGGGGCGGCCTGCACCTGCGCGGCGATTCGCGCGGTCAGGAACACGCGCAGCTCCGACAGCCTGTCGCCCGCCACCGTGAAGCCCGCTGCCATGCGGTGGCCGCCGCCGGCGATCAGCAGCCCCTCCTGCCGCGCCGCGATCACCGCCGCGCCCAAATCCACCCCGCGCACCGAGCGGCCCGACGCCTTGCCGATCACCGTGCCGTCGGCGCGCGTCTCCAGCGCCACCACACACGCCGGGCGGCTGTAGCGCTCCTTCAGGCGCGAGGCGACGATGCCGACCACGCCGGGGTGCCAGCCCTCGCCGGCCACGAAGACCAGCTCGGCTTCCAGGTCGGCCAGCGCCTCGACGCGCTCGATGGCGTCCTGCAGCACCGCGGCCTCGATGGCGCGTCGCTCGCCGTTGTGCGAATCGAGGCGCTGGGCCAGTTGCATCGCCTCGACGGGATCGTCGGTGGACAGCAGCCGCGCCCCCAGGTCGGCCATCCCCACGCGCCCCCCCGCGTTCACCCGCGGGCCCAGCACGTAGCCGGCGTGGTAGGCGTCCGGCCGCTCCTTCACCCCGGCGACGTCGGCCAGCGCCGCCAGCCCGGTGTTGGTGCGCCGCGCCATCACCTTCAGCCCCTGCGCTACCAGCGCGCGGTTCAGCCCGGTCAGGGGCACCACGTCGCACACCGTGCCCAGCGCCACGAGGTCCAGCCAGCCCATCAGGTCCGGCGGGTGGCGCCCCTCGTAGAAGCCGGCCTCGCGCAACGCGCGGTTCACCGCCACCACCGCCAGGAACGTCACCCCCGCCGCGCACAGCGTGCGGTACGCCCCGTCCTCGTCCAGCCGGTTGGGGTTGACCACGGCGACCGCCGGCGGCAGCCGCGGCTCGGCCGCGTGGTGGTCGAGCACCACGACGTCCAGCCCCGCCGCCGCCGCCGCCTCCAGCGGCGCGAAGGAGGCGACGCCGCAGTCCACCGTGACCACCAGCCGCACCCCCTCGGCGTGCAGGCGCAGCAGCGCCGGGGCGTTGGGGCCGTAGCCCTCGGCGATGCGGTCGGGAACGTAGATGCGCGCCTCCACGCCCAGCGCGCGCAGAAAGCGCACCAGCAGCGCCGCCGAGGTGGCACCGTCGACGTCGTAGTCGCCGAACACCGCGATGCTCTCGCCCTGCATCACCGCGCGGGCGATGCGCGCGGCCGCCGCGTCCATGTCGCGGAAACGCGACGGGTCCGGCATCAGCGCCTTCAGCGTCGGGTTGAGGAAGCCGTCGCAGGTCTCCTCCGTCACGCCGCGCGCCGCCAGCACCCGCCCGACGATCTCCGGCAAGCCGCGGCCCTGCGCCAGCGCCCAGGCCAGCCGCTCGTCGCAGGCGCGCGCCTGCCAGCGCTTGCCGGTGATCGAGGCGCGGACGTCGAGGAAGCAGGGGGTGTCGGTCATCGCGTTATGCTGCCATGGCGGGGGCGCAAGCCATAGCAGACGGGAGAGGTACCGGGCCAGTGGGATGGAACCGGGCGGGATGGCTCGGCAAAAAATGCCGGGTCGGAGCGCAGGAGTCGCCCGCCGCCCCCGTCTAACGGTGCGCAATCGATGGCGATGGCCCGTGTAGGATGCGGCGAACATGAGGGTTGGACACGGTTGGCGGCGGTGAGCAACGGCGAGCATGGGGAGGAGCCCAGCGACGAGGCCCTGATGGCTGACGTCGCTGCGGGCGACCGCGCGGCCTTCGCCACCCTGACCCGGCGGCACCTGAAGCGCAGCCTGGCGCTGGCGCAGCGCATCGTCGGCAACGCCCAGGACGCCGAGGAGGTGGTGCAGGACGCCTTCCTGGGCGTCTGGCGGCACGCCGAGGGCTGGCGTGGCGGCGAGGCGAGCTTCGGCACCTGGCTGTACCGCATCGTCGTCAACCGCTGCCTCGACTACCGCCGGCGCCGCGGCTTCGCCCCGCTGGAGGAGGCCGACGACCTGCCCGCCCCCGCGCCCGACGCCTACGCGGCGGTGGCGGAACGGCAGCTCGCCGCCTCGGTGGACACGGCCATCGCCGCCCTGCCCGACCGGCAGCGGGCGGCGCTCAGCCTCTGCTATTATCAGGAACTGACCTGCGCCGAGGCGGCGGAGGTCATGCAGGTGTCGGTATCGGCCATGGAAAGTCTCTTGGTGAGGGCGCGCCGCGTGCTGCGCGCGAAACTGCAACCGCTGATCGGACCGTCCGGGGAGGAGTCGTGATGAACATCGACCGGTTCCGCCAGCTGGCCGAGGCCTGCGGCGCGGAGATCGAACGCTGGCCCGCCGCCGAACGCGCCGCCGCCCGCGCGCTGCTCGCCGCGTCCGAAGAGGCGCAGCGCACGCTCGGCCAGGCCCGCGTGCTCGACGCCTGGCTGGACCTCGCCGCCCCCGCGGTGGACGACGCCCGGGCCGCCCGCGTGCTGGCCGCCATCGAGCGCCGGCTCGACCCGCCGCCGACCACCGCCTGGATCCCCGGCGCGGCCGGCAGCACCCGCGGGTCGGTCTGGTCGGCCGCCGGCTTCCTGGCGCTGATGGGGGTGTGCGGCTTCGTGCTCGGCCACCTCGAACTCGTCACCCTGTGGCGCAGCACGGCGCCCCAGGAGTCCGGCTTCACCGCCCTCGTCGCCTCGTCCACCCCTTCCCTCGCGTGGGACCAATGACCCGAACCTTCCTGCGGCGCTGGATGCCGGTCGCGCTGATGCTCTCGCTGGCGGTGAACTTCTTCTTCGCCGGCTTGGCCGTCTCGCACGTCGGCCGCCCGCCGCCGCCGCCGCACGGCCCGCCGGGACCGGAGGGCTTCCTGCAGCGCCTCGCCGAGACGCTGCCGCCCGACGACGCCGCCATCCTGCGCCGGGCGCTGGACGCCAACCGCGCCACCCTGCAGGCGGAGCGCGAGGTCCGCGAGTCCTTCCCGCAGCGCCTGCGCGCCGCCCTGCTGGCCGAACCGTTCGATCCCAAGGCGCTGACGGCCGTGTTCGAAACCACCGACCAGCAGGAGCGCGCCCTGCGCCAGCGCGTGCAGGCCTCGCTGGCCGAGGCCGCCGCCGCCATGTCGCCGGAGGGCCGCCGCCGCATGGCCGAGTTCCGCCCGCCGCGCCCGCCCGGCCCGCCGCCCGGTCCCGGCTTTGGGCGGTGATCCGCCTTCGCTAAAATTTTAGAGATATTTTCGAATTCGCCGCGCAGGAGGCGTGGGGCCGGCGCGTATCACCGGATGAGCGCCGCCCCAGGACGGACGGCGCACCGTCCGCGCAGAACGCAGGAGTTCGCCATGTCCATATCCGACGTACCCTCGTCCAGCGTATCGCAACTCTACCAGTACCAGAACCGCCGCCCGCCGGGACCGGGCAAGGAGATCCGCGAGGGCATCGACACGCTGAAGAAGGCGCTCGAGTCCAACGACCTGGAGGCGGCGCAGAAGGCCTACGATTCGCTGTCCGAGGCGGCCGGCAAGCGCCAGGGCGGCGGCAGCTCGACCAGCGGCACGTCCGGCACCGGCAAGGACCCGCTGTCCACCATGCTGTCCGAGGTCGGCACGGCGCTGAAGACCGGCGACATCAGCCAGGTGCAGCAGGCCTTCGCCGAGTTCGGCCCGCCGCAGGGCGGCGCCAGCGGCCGCGGGGGTCCGCCTCCGGGACCACCGCCGGGCGGCCAGGGCCCGTCCGACGAGGTGAAGGACGCCATGGGGCAACTCGCCCAGTCGCTCAGCTCCGGCGACCTGTCGAGCGCGCAGTCGGCCTTCGAGACCCTCAGCGCGCTGTTCGAGGAGGAGAGCGACGACAGCGCCGGCACGTCCTCCTCCTCCGGCACGAGTTCCACCACGTCCGCGACGTCGGCGTCGTCCACCGCCTCCACCTCGGCCGCCGACCGCTTCAAGGAGCTGCTGGGCGACCTCGGCTCCGCGTTGCAGACCGGCCATCTGGCCAGCGCGCAAAGCCTGTTCGCGGCCATGGCGCCGCGCGGATCGCAGGGCATCGACATCATGGCGTGATGCCCCGGCGACGGCGGACCCTTCGTGTGAGGCCCCGAAGGGCCCGCCGCCTTTTCCTCCCCGACCACGCAAGCCTTGGGGGTGTGCGCGTGCTGCGTTCCGACACTCATCTGTTCGTCGCCACGCCCTGCTTCGGCGGCATGGTGACGACGCGCTACATGCAGTGCCTGATGGCGCTGTTCAACCACGGCCGCGACCACGGATTCCCGGTGTCCGCCGAGTTCCTGAACCACGAATCGCTGATCACCCGCGGCCGCAACACGCTGCTGACGCGCTTCCTCGACACGCCGACGGCGACGCACCTGCTGTTCATCGACGCGGACATCGGCTTCAGCCCGGTGCAGGTGTGGCGGATGCTGGCCTTCGACCGCGACGTGGTGGCCGGCATGTACCCGCTGAAGATCATCGAGTGGGACCGTCACGCGCTGGAGCACGTGCGCGCCGGCGAGGCGGCGCTGACCGCGCCGCAGCGCTACGTCGGCACCCCGTGCAGCGGGGCGGCGCTGAAGCGCGACGGCGCCTTCGTGACGGCGGAGTACGCCGGCACCGGCTTCATGATGATCCGGCGCGACGCGGTGCTGCGCATGGCCGCGGCGTACCCGCAGACGCGCTACCGCGCCGTGCACACCAGCGCCCGCCCCTCCGCCAGCCCGAACCAGTTCGCGCTGTTCGACTGCATGATCGACCCGGAGACCGGCGACTATCTCAGCGAGGACTACACCTTCTGCCACCGCTGGCGGGCGCTGGGCGGCGAGATCTGGCTCGACACCGAGGGGGAACTGCTGCACATCGGCCCCTACGAATTCTACGGCAACCCGGCCGCGCGCTACGGCGAATCCAGCGCCGCGGCATAGCCGCCACGCCCATCCGCAATTGCGACGCATTCGCAGATAATTGTTGCCTCGCCCTGCCCCGACCCGCTATGGGTCGCGCCGGCTATGCGAATTATTATCACTCGCATAGCCGAACGACGACACGGCGAGAGGCAGGACATGACGGGAAGGATCGGCGGTTTCGGGGCTGTGGGTGCCGGCGGGCACACCCGGCGCGGCGGGCTGTTGCGGACGACGGCGCTGGCCGTGGTCTGCATGTCCGGGGCGGCGATGGCGGCGGAGGAGACGGCGCAGGCGCCGGTCGTCCTCGATCCGGTGAAGGTGGAGGACAGCACCCGCAGGGGACCCGCGTCCGAGGGCTACGTCGCCAAGCGCACGACGACCGCGACCAAGACCGACACGCCGTTGCGCGACGTGCCGCAGTCGGTCAGCGTCATCACCGCGCCGGCGATCAAGGACCAGGCGATGCAGAGCCTGTCCGACGTGGTGCGCTACATCCCCGGCATCTCCGCCGGCCAGGGCGAGGGCAACCGCGACCAGCTGGTGATCCGCGGCCAGAACACCACGGCGGACTTCTTCACCGACGGCGTGCGCGACGACGCGCAGTATTTCCGCGACCTCTACAACGTCGAGCGGGTCGAGGCGCTGAAGGGCCCGAACGCCATGATCTTCGGCCGCGGCGGCGGTGGCGGCGTGATCAACCGCGTGCTGAAGGAGGCCGACGGCCGCACGGTGCGCGAGATCGGCCTGCAGGGCGGCTCCTTCGGCAACAAGCGCGCCACGGCCGATGTCGGGCAGGCGCTGACCGACAGCTTCGCCGCGCGGCTCAACGCGGTGATCGAGAAGTCCGGCACCTACCGCGACTACACGGACATCGACCGCTGGGGCATCAACCCGACGGTGACCTTCACGCCGACCGACCGCACCCGGCTGAAGCTGGGCTACGAGTACGTGCACGACGAGCGCACGGCGGACCGCGGCGTGCCGTCCTACCGCGGCGTGCCGCTGAACACCGGCGTGAAGACCTTCTTCGGCAACCCGGAGCTGAGCCGGTCCGAGACCGACGTGCACACGGTGGACGCGCTGATCGAGCACGAGATCACCGACGCGCTGACCATCCGCAACCGCAGCCGCTTCGCCGACTACGACAAGTTCTACCAGAACGTCTTCCCCGGCGCGGTGAACGCGGCGCGCACCCAGGTGTCGCTGGCCGCCTACAACCACGCCATCCAGCGGCAGAACCTGTTCAACCAGACCGACCTGGTGTTCGACCTGACCACCGGCCCGGTGAAGCACAAGCTGCTGGCCGGCGTCGAGTTGGGCCGGCAGCGCACCGACCAGTTCCGCAACACCGGCTATTTCCCCGGCAACGTCACCTCGTTCTCCACCCCGCTGCGCACGCCGACGGTGTTCACGCCGGTGGTCTGGCGCCAGTCGGCCACCGACGCCAACAGCCGCACCATCGCCACCGTGGCGTCGGGCTACGTGCAGGACCAGATCGAGCTGACCGAGCAGATCCAGGTGATCGCCGGCCTGCGCTACGACCGCTTCAACGTGGACTACCACAACAACCGCAACGGCCAGGACCTGGAGCGCACCGACGGCCTGTGGTCGCCGCGCGTGGGCGTGGTGTTCAAGCCGATCGAGCCGGTGTCGCTGTACGCCAGCTACAGCGTGTCGTACCTGCCGGGCTCGGGCGACCAGTTCACGACGCTGACCGGCGTGACGGCGGGCCTGGAGCCGGAGAAGTTCCGCAACCTGGAGGTCGGCGGCAAGTGGGACATCCGCCCGAACCTGTCCCTGACGGCGGCATTGTTCCAGCTGGACCGCGACAACACCAGCGCGCCCGACCCGAACAACCCGGCGCTGACCGTGCAGACCGGCAGCCAGCGCTCGCGCGGATTCGAGCTGGGGGTGACCGGGAACATCACCGAGGCGTGGAGCGTAATGGGCGGCTACGCCCTGCAGAAGGCGGAGATCACCAGCCGCACGGCGAGCGCCTTCGCCGGCGCGCAAGTGGCGCTGGTGCCCCGGCACACCGTGTCGCTGTGGAACAAGTATCAGTTCACCAAGGTGTGGGGCGCCGGGCTCGGCGTGATCCACCAGAGCGGCATGTACGCCGGCGCCGACAACGCGGTGCGGCTGCCGGGCTTCACCCGCTTCGACGCCGCGGCCTACGCGCAGGTGACCGAGGGGGTGAAGCTGCAGCTCAACGTGCAGAACCTGTTCGACCGCAAGTACTACGCCACGGCGCACAGCAACAACAACATAACGCCCGGCGCGCCGCGGACCTTCCTGGTGTCGGTGACGAGCAGCTTCTGAGGGGGTGCAAGAGGGTGAGGCGGAGGGGGGCCGCGCGGGGGCGCGGCACTTTTCGTGTCTACGACGCGGACGCCCGCGCGGCGCCGAGAACCGGCGCCAGATGCCCGGCGACATGGGCCGACATCGCCGCGCGGTCGGCCTCCGGCAGGCTGCCCCGAGGATTCACACCGAAGTGCGACGATGAGGGAATAGGGTAGGGTGAGGTCGTCCCGGTAGTCCACAGGCTTGATCCGACGGCCTCCCACAGCCAAGGCGGGTCAAGCCTGTGGACCCACCGGGGCGACCGGTCCGGCGAGGGCGGCCACGTTGGCGGCGAACACCTCGGCCGGCGTGCGGTAGCC
>Ga0196970_1001296_pt1 | contig 17873 bp, 18 predicted proteins | sample S1v_513CmetaG_FD_148672 | JGI IMG/M metagenome (GOLD analysis project Ga0196970, IMG submission 148672) | Soil microbial communities from Anza Borrego desert, Southern California, United States - S1+v_5-13C | ecosystem: Environmental > Terrestrial > Soil > Desert | place: USA: California...
CACCCGGTAGACAAAGCCGGAGCAGTCAATGCCCACGTGCATGTCGTCGGGGTTCTCACCCTTCATCCAGTTCTGGATCTGCCACTTGCCCCGATGAGGGCAGTTGCCTTCGGTATAGGCGATGATCTGGTTTCGGGTGCCCTTGGCGACGGCAAAATGATACCGGCCGTATTGCGGCTCATTGGTGTCCCAGGGGATCTGAAGCCGGATGCCATGGATGGAAGGGTATGACCAGCGCAAGGCCGCCAGTTTCAGCGGGTTGGACAAGGCACATCACCTCGTCCTCAGTGTAGCAAGCGTTGTCAGGTATTTCCATTATCTAACAGATGATTGTAAAAGAGCCCTGCATCGCTGCAGGGCTCGGTCTATGTCTGCTTCCGGGGCCCGCGCTTGCGCAGCTCGTAGAGCTGCTCCTCATCCTCCCGGTCCAGGTCCGACTCGCCGGCCCGGTCTTCCAGGTGGTGCCTGAGCTCGTGGCGGATCGTCTCCCAGAGCTCCTCCTCCCAGACCGAATCCGGCTCGCCCTCCAGCAGCGCCCGGAAGGACCCATAGTAGATCACCACATAGCAACCCATCACCGGGTCGGTCACATACTCGCCCATGATGTACACGTCTTTAGGGTCGGCCTTGTCCCGCATGGCGTTGCGCCGGATGGCAACGCCCCCGTTCAGCCCTTCCAGAACGGGTTCTGGCACCCGCTCCATCAGTCGATCGGCCAGTTCGGTGAAACGCTCAATATCCATAGAGATGATCCCCCCTCATCAGGAGGTCAGCACTTCGATCACTCTGTCCAAAGTAGCGCCGGTCGGAATCACGAAAGTGCCGGCCTTCAGGCTGGTATCCAGCCCCTTGGCGCTCAGTGCGTTCAGGAACGCGGCGGTGTCGGTGATCAACCCCTGGGCCTTCAGGTTGTCTGCGATAACGCCAGCCGAGGAGCCCGGATCCACCACAAAGGTGACGGTGACCGGTGCCGTCTGGGCAGGCGCCTGCGGCTGGGTGGGCGCCGGGGTCTGCGGCTGCGTTGCCGTCGGAGACGGGGTCTGGGTCTGGGTCGGCGCCGCCGGCTTGCCGCCGCCCGGCCCATCCAGGGCCACCTGGCCCGGTGTCTGCCCCCTGGGCATAAAGGTAACGGTCAGCGCCGAGACCAACAGCCCGGCGCCCAGGCCGAGCATCAGGCCGCGCTGGAACCGCTTGTCCCCGCCCGGAGCGTACCAGGGGCGGTGCTCGGGAATCTTGATCAACTCATCTTGCAGGGGCGTGCCCAGCACGTCCCAAGCCTCCGAAATCGTGGGGTTCTTGCGCAACACAGTATCTGTTTCGCGGCGCTTCGCCCGCGGCGCCGGCCCGCCCCATAGCCCGAGCAGCGCCAGCACCAATCCCAAGAATCCTAGGAACCAGATCATCCGCTTCGTCCCCCTGTCTGGGCCATGATGCCTGTCATGTAGGATGCGCGTCGCAGGAAAAGGATACGAGGGGTGCAGGAGACCGACGTCCATCAATGGAAGAATACCCGAAAGTGCTGCCGATGGAAAGTTAGGAGGGTGCAGTTTTGGAGGGCTTCCGTTCAACGTATGAGCATCGGGTGATCTTCCGGGACCTTGACGTGTTGGGGCACGTCAACAACGCCGTCTATGCCACCTATTTCGAGACAGGCCGTCTCGAATACCTCGTAGCAGTGGGGGCCGAAAATCTGGGGCTGATTCTGGCGGAGCTGACCATCTCATACAAATCGCCCGCGTACATCCGGGAGAGACTGGTGATTGGGACCCGCGTCAGCGAAATCAAGAACAGCAGCTTCATCGTAGAGGGAAGGATCGAAGAGAAGGAGACGGGGCGACTGGTGGCCACCAGCCGGGCAGCCATCGTCCACTTCGATTACAGTGAAAACCGGCCCAAGCCGCTGCCGACTGAGTGGCGTGCCAAGTTCGCCGAGTTCGACGGCCTGAGCCTCTAGCGACGAAGGGGGCAGAAACCATATGCCGTTCGCCGGACGTCTCTACTATGAAGAACTGGGAACCGGGTTTCCGCTGGTGTTGCTGCACGGCCATACCCTCGACCGCCGGGTCTGGGCTCCGGTCGCCGAGCCCCTGGCTAACGCCGGGTATCGCGTGATTCTGCCTGACATGGCGGGCCACGGCCTGAGCGCCCCGCCGCCTCCGGGCTCCACCCCGGCGGAAGACCTTGCCGACCTGCTACGCAGCCTTGGCGTTGGCCGAGCCGCCGTCGCCGGCCTCTCCCTGGGCGGCGCGGTGGCGATCAACTTCGCCCTGCGCTTCCCGGACATGTGCGCCGCCCTGGTGCCCATCGACAGCGCCCTCTTCGGCTATCGCTTTTCGGAGTGGACTTCCACCAAGCCGTACATCGCCATCGCCCGGAGCGAGGGGCTGGGCCGGGGCCTGGAGGCCTGGCTCAAGGACCCGCTCTTCGCACACGCCATGGCCGACCCGGCGGTGGCTGCCGCCGTGGCAGAGATGGTCCGGGACTTCCCGGGCCACGACTGGCTGGGCAAGGGGGTTTCCCCGGTGCCGCCCGGCATGTTGGATGCCGAACACCTGGATGACGTCATCGCTCCCACCCTCGTCCTGACGGGCAAACTGGACCTGCCCGACTTCCAGCGCATCGCCGAGAAGCTTGCCGCCGAGATCCCAGGCGCCCGCCGTCAGGCGGTTCCCGGCGCCGGACATCTGCTGCCCGTGGAGGCGCCTGTCGCCTTTACCGAAGCACTCCTCCCATTCCTAGACGAAGTGACAAGTAGGTGAGTTGCTCTATGAAACGGCTTGCCGCCCTGACGCTGATGCTTTTTCTTGCGGGATGCAGCATCGGCGGGGCCAAAACGCCACCTCCACCCCCTCCGCAAGCCGACACAACCCCACCGGCCCCGCAGCAGCCGCCACAGGCCACGCCGCCGGTGCCGCAGCCTGTGGAGCCGGCCCCGCCCCGGGAGCCGAAGGTCTCTGTCGACCAACCCCAGGTGCTCCAGGGCGACACGGGCGTCGTCCGGTTCGACCTGCCGGTCGAAGGCGACGTGACGGTCAAGGTGCAGGGGCTGGACCAACAGCCCTGGGTCTTCCGCCTCGATGGGCGCCCTATAGCATTCGTCGGATTCCCGGCAAATGCCCGGGTCGGACGGTATCCAATTACTGTGACGTGGCCCGGCGGCCAGGCCGAAACCGCCCTGGAGGTCGTGCAGAAGAAGTTCACCGAAGACAGGCTGGTGGTGACGGCGGAGCAGGAAGCGACCTACTACGACCCCCGCCAGGCCGAAGAGTGGGCCCGGGTCTTCGCACTCCGCTCCAAGAGCTGGTCGGCGCCCCTCTGGGACGGACCCTTCCGTAAGCCGCTTGAGGGTGACCTGAAAATCACAACTTACTTCGGCGAGATCCGTTTCGTCAACGGCACGGAGACGGGTCGCCATAGCGGCATGGACTTCGGCGCCGATGAAGGCACGCCGGTCGTCGCCTCCGCCCGGGGCCGCGTGCTGATGACGGAGCAGTTGATCGTCAGCGGCAACACGATCATCCTCGATCACGGGATGAGCCTGTACACCACCTACTACCACCTGAGCGGCTACGACGTGAAGGCCGGCGACTGGGTGGAGCCTGGTCAGGTCATCGGCCGTGTGGGCAACACCGGGTTCTCCCTGGGGTCGCATCTGCACTGGACGGCGACGATCGGCAACGTGCCGGTCGACCCGTGGCCGCTCACGGAGGCAGCGCCTCTGGGGTTTGTGAGACCTTCCCCGGCAACGGCGCAGTAAAGGACCGGTGGTCGGCATTCATCATGAAGAGAGGTGGCTGGCATTCGTGCCAGCCACCTCTCACTGCCATGTTCGTTCGGGTGCCATCCCACCATCGTTGATAAAGTAATGCGCCGCGTCCAGGACCAGCCGAAAATCCACGCACCAGTGGGCAGGGTATTCGGCCGTCTGCCCCCCGCAACACAGTTCGACAGTGGTTCCCACTGCGGTAGGATCGGTCAGCACGTAGCTCTCCTGAGTCTCAGTGGCTGCCAGGAAGTTGACGAGGTATCGCCCATCGTTCCCTCCGCCAATCATGAGCGCCGTGCCGTCCGGCGCCCCCAGGCAGGCCAGCGTCCTTTCCTGCCCGTCCATGGCCAGAAGGGCGTGCAGCACTGCGCCCCGCGTCGGCGAAAGAGCGCCCGGGGTGTTGTCTATAGCGAGCCTTAAGGAGAGCCGGTCATCGACTCGCCCCAGCCACTCGGCAACGCTGACACCGGTACTGATCAAGCCGATCAACTGGTCATAATCGGTGGACCGGGCGAACCAGGGTTCCATCCAATCGTAATCGAGAACTACCTTCACCCCAAACTGGCCATCCGGCGACAGTTCTGGGTGCCATCCAACATCCAGGATGACGCAGCTCTCGTATTCTACCTGCAGGAGATCCTCTGTGAGGTTCTCCGTCTGATGTGCCAGTGGAACGGATGGATCGATGTTCCAAGAGTCATAGGTGACGCGGCCTGACCCCAAGATTCTGTAGTCGAGCATCTTGATCCCCTCGAGCCTATGCTTCCACCTGTACAGGCAGTTCCCCTGCGGCAAATGGCGAACGACAGCATCGACTGCGCGCATACCTGCACGGCCACGCTGCTCATCTGCAATTACCTTCCTTGGATCCATGCCGTGAGTGCTCCTGAGGCGAGGGTAGCCGCCGCCGGCGGTCTGCGTCACAACAGATGAGACATCATGCGATGAGCCCGGCAAACTTGCCGGGCTCATCCTATGCGGGAAGTCACCTAATGCGACGCCACTGCCGACAGACGGGTCGACAACCAGACCAGCATCAGAATCGCCACGTTCACATATGCCCCCCGGAAGGCCGGAGCCCAGTCCATGGCGATGATCGCTGTCGAAACCAGCGAGGTTCCCACCAGCAACGGCCGCCACCAGCTCTGGCCAAAGAAGAACCCGCCCACCGCCGCCACAAAGCCCAGGGCGACGATCAGCCAGAGCACCCCGAACACCTTCATGCCCAGGGCGCCCACATCCCAGGCGCCGCCGGCCACGGTGGTCTTGTAGGGCAGCTCAGCGACCACACCCAACGGCCAGTAGGCCACAAATCCCATCAAATGAATCAGCCCATGCACGCCGATGATACCAGCCACCACGTACAGCAAAACCTTCGTCATCACCAATCACTCCGTTCGCCAAATCAGCCCCGGCAGTGCCGGAACAGCCAGGTCAACATCGTCAGGCTGCTGACCGTCAGGAATACCCAGACCCCGCTCAGGAACGGGTCGAAATCCTGCTCCGCCAGCCACTGGAACAGCGTCATCGAAAGCAGGGCCAGGCCCATGGTCAGGCCCTTGGTCAGCACGTAGCCCGCCGCGGCATAGCCCCAGGGCTGCCGCCGCCAGAGCCAGACGCCGCCCAGCAGAGCCAGGGGCACCACGATGCCCAGGTCGAGCACGTAGACAAAGTTGGTCGGCGTGTTGGCCCGTACAATCAGCTCAGGCAGCGTGCCATTTAAGAAGAAGGGCACCATCTGTCCGATCCAGAGTGCGCAGAGCATCAGCCCCAGGAAGGCAAGGAAACCCACCACGGCCCGCCGGGGCGTGCCGGCATCAAACGCACGGGCGATCGCTGCAAAGTCCAGCGATGCCATGGCCGCGGCCAGGGCGAAGACGGTGAGCGAGAACAGGGCGATATAGATCAGGACAAACTCGTTGAACCGATAGGCGAACGCGGCGCCGGCGTAGGTGTAGAAGATGTAGCCCAGCAGGCCGATCCAGGCCAGGGCGCCCCGGGCGGAGCCCCGCCGGGCCGCATTGCCGGTCCAGACCAGGAAAGGCAGGGAGAGCAGGGTGACCAGATCCTGGCCCCGCATCTGCGGCGAGGTCCAGGCCGTCTCGGCCCGGTAGAGCCCGTCCCAGAGGAGCCCGCCCGCCGCGGCCACAGCCGCCAGCACAGCGATCACCAGGGTCAGGGTATACGCCGCCCCCAGGCCCGACCGGGCCGCAGGAGCGGAAGCAACAGGAGCCTGGGCCCTTGCGGCTGCACTCATCTTGCGAAATGCCTCCTCTATAGGTCCACGGTTGTTCGATAGCCCCAGCCACGCCCCTCATCGGCCGACTCGATCCGCTTCGGGACGATGCGCAGAAGCTGATATAGGTCTCCGGTACTGACACCGCCGCCCGCGGCTGTATGCAGCCCCTCCCAGTCCGGCTCCGCGACCAGCGCCGCCGAACCCCGGATGAACATCCACCGCAGGTGCGGCTCACTTTCATCGACCGCCACCAGGGTGACTTCGGGCGGTTCGGCGCCGGGCAGGTCCAGCAGATCGCCCACGCCGCTCCAGGTCGGCACCTGGCACTCCACGGTCCAGTCCCGTATGCGGAACCGCACGGGCAGGGCGTACCTGCCCAGGCTCAGAACGGCAACCCGGGTCTTCAGCTCGGCGAGGGCCTGTGTGCTCAGAACGTGCTTCATGTGAATGCCCCCCTGACTCACCCCGATGGTAGCAGGCACGGATCAGACCGTGCGTCCCCCGGACGGGGGATAGGGCGAGGGATGAGCCCTTATCCCTCCTCCGGGTGACGCATCGCCCGCCCGCCCTCTGTTATGATGTGGGAGAAGAAATCAAGGGAGGATCCACATATGACTGTCGCTGCGAACCCGGTCCGAAACGTCTCGCTCTGGCTGACCGGATTGATCATCGTGCTGGGCGCCGTGGCCAGCTGGGGCGGCATCTTTCTGCCGGGCCTCTACCGTGACTCGCAGTACATGGTGGCCCAGGCCGTCGGGCAGGACGTGGTCACGCTCTTCATCGTCGTGCCCGCCCTCGCAGTGACGCTCTTCTACGTACGGCGAGGCTCGTCCCGGGCGACGCTCGCCTGGATCGGCCTGCTTGGCTACATGCTTTACACCTACACCACGTTCCCCTTCGGCGCCGCCTTCAACCCCTTCTTCCTGATCTACGTGGCGCTCTTCTCCCTCTCCATCGCGGCGATGATCACGGCCCTGAGCAGCCTTGACATTGCGGTTTGGCGAGCGCGGTTCGACAGCACCACCCCCATCCGGTCGGTGGCCATCTTCCTTTTCTTTATCAGTCTGATGGTCACGGCACTCTGGCTGCCTGAAGTGATCCGTTACCTGATGACGGGCAACCTGCCGGCCTCCATGGTGCAGGCCGATATCCCGACCAACTTTGTCTATGTGATGGACCTTGGCGTCGTAGTGCCCCTCGCTGTGGTGACGGGCGTCCTGCTTTGGCGGAAGCAGCCCTGGGGCTTCGTGCTGAGCGGTCTGGTGCTGGTCAAAGCGCTCACCATGGGCCTGGCGCTGCTGATGATGATCTGGTACACCGTCCGCGTCGGCCTGCCCCTGGAGGTTCCGCCGCTGGTCATGTCGGTCCTGGTCACCGCAGGCAGCCTGTGCTTCTCCATCTGGTTCCTGCGGCACTGTCGGCAGTAGGGGGCGAGCCGAATGGACTGGACGATTCTGGACGGGTTTGATCACGACCACATCATCGGGACGTACGTGGGCACCCTGCTCCGGCACCGGCTCGATCAGGCCGGCAAGCGCCATGCCTACTTCAAGCTGAACGCCATGGAGCTGACCGCGTGCCGCTCCTGCGGCGCCTGCGGATACAAGTCGCCAGGCAAGTGCGTCGTGGCCGACGATCACCATGAGATCATGCGGGCCGCCGCAGCGAGCAGCGTGCTCGTCTACCTGTCGCCGATTCGCTTCGGCGGATACACCTCGCCGCTGAAGATGACGACTGAGAAGTTCATGAACCTCGGGCTGCCCTACTACATGGTGCGGAAGGGCCAGCTGCTGCACCGCATGCGCTACGGCGAGAAGTCGCTGATGACCATCGGCGTACCAGAGGCCGATGTGGCGGGGCAGGAAGATACGTTCCGGTTGCTGGGGCGGCGCAACGCCAAAAACCTGGCGTGCCGGCATCACTTGGCGATGGTAGTACGGCCCTCTGCTGCGCTGGCTGAGGCCGAAGCGGCGCTGGATGCCACCCTGAAGGAGGCGCTGGCATGGTAAGTGGGACAAGGTTTCTGCTCCTGGTGGGCAGCCCAAGAAAGCGCGGGACGTCATGCAGCTTTGCCCGTACGTTCGGCACGCTGGCTGCCGCCGCCGGCTGCACCGCCGCCGTGGAGCATGTGTACGACTACTACGACGGCAGGCGCCCGCTGGCGGCGCTCCAAGAGCGGATTGCCGAGAGCGACATCATCGGCATCATCGCGCCGCTCTACTACGACTCGTTGCCGGGCGCCGTGGTCTGGCTGCTGGAGCAGCTGGCCGGGGACACAGCGGCAGTGGCGGCGTTGCGGGGCAAGGGCCTCTTTGCCATTGGGCAGTGCGCCTATCCGTTTGCAGCGCTCAACGAGCCGCTAATCGCCACCTGCCGGTGCTTCGCCGGTGCCATGGCGATGCGCTGGCAGGGCGGCCTCGGGTACGGCGGCGGTGTAATGATCGACGGGGCGCCCTTGGAAGCGCTGGGCGCCAAGGGCGAAAAGATCCGGTCCGCCCTGCAGCTGGCCCTGGCCGATCTCTTGCTGGGCCAGGAGATTTCGGACAAGTCCCAGGCGTTGCTGACCATGCGGTTCCCGGTGGCGGTCAAGTGGCTGCTTGCCGGCCTGATGAACCTGAAGATCTGGTGGACGGCACGGCGGATGGGTGTTCCGCATCTGAGCCGCAAGGTGTACCTGCAATAGCAGAAGGCCGCTGCACCAAGCTGGTACAGCGGCCTTTGGATTTCTAGTAGCCCAGTTCCCGGCCCCGGACGGCGGCCTGGGTGCGGGAGGTAACGTCGAGTTTACGCAGGATGCGCACGACGTGGGTCTTGACGGTCTCTTCGGTGATGTAGAGTTCCTCGCCAATCTGGCGGTTGGTGCGGCCGGCCACAAGGAGTTTGAGCACGTCCGCTTCCCGTGGCGTGAGGGGCTCAGCGGGCGGCGCAGCCTGTGCCGGGGCCTGCACCGGGACCGGAACCTGGCCCTGCGCCCCCGGTCCCGCCGCGACCAACTGCAGCACCGGCTGCGCCACCGGACCATCGAGCAGGGCGCGGCCAGGTGTCCCCGCCTGCTCCCACTCTTTCAGGACCTGCCCTGCGGCTGCCACGGCCTCCGCAGGCCGCCCCTCGTCCAGCAGCCACTTCGCCAGGAGCATCCGGGCGCTTCCGGCCACCGCGGCGATGGGCAGCCCGGCCTCTGCCGCAGCCGCCCGCTCCAGGGCCGAAGCCGCATCCGCACGGCGCCCTTCGGCCAGTGCGAGCAATCCCGCCAGGTGATCGCAGAAATACTGCTTGAACGGCAGATGATCAGGCACTTCCGTAAGCCGCTGCAGCATCCCGCGCGCCTCTGCGTACCGCCCCACCCAGGTCAGCCCCCGGCCCGCTGCATGCAAGTGCATCATCCGGTCGTTGCGGGGGGCGGTCCAGAACCGGCGCAGCAGCTTCTCCATGGCCTGCTCGGCGCCGGCCATATCGCCCCGGGCCGCGTACAGCATGTAGAGCTGCGTGGGCAGGTCGTTGCCGGCGAAGGGGTATCCACCAAGCCGTTGGCGCAGCTCTTCGGCCGCCTCGGCCCGGGCCAGGGCCTCCTCGGCCCGCCCCTGCCACAGCAGCACCCAGATGCCCAGTTCCTCGGCAGCAAGGCGCCAGGCGGTATTGGGCAGTGCCAGGGCGCCGGCCTCCGCACAGTAGTGCTCCGTCAGCTCCATGCACCCCGGCACGGCGGCCAGGGGCGCCCGCATGTACGTAATGCCAATCAGGTCGGCCTGCCGGTTGCCGGAGGTGCGCGGAATCGACAGCGCCTCGGCCACGTCGGCCCGGACTGCCGCCCAGTCGCCCGCGGCATAGGAGAGCCAGGCCCGCCCCAGCAGGGCCGCAACCCGGGCCAGAGGGCCCAGGGGAAGTTGCACCGCCCGCTCCACCAACGCCGCGCGGGCCTCCGGGTCACCACTTTGCATGGTCAGGGTGATCAGCGACGCCAGCGCCTCGCCTTCCCCTGCCTCATCCCCGGCGGCTACGAATGCCGCCCGGGCCTGCTCCAGCAGCACACCGGCAGCAGCGTAGTCGCCCCGGTGGATTTCGCACCGCCCGATGACGGTGGTCAGGCGGGGATGTGATGCCTGTACCTCGGCGGGCAACGCCCCGTACCAGGACCGGACCGTCTCCGCCATGCCGCGGTGCAGCAGGGCCATGCCGGAAGAGGCCATCAGCTGGGCCGCCTCTTCCCAGAGGCCGGCTGCCAGGCAGTGTGCGATGGCACGGCCCGGAGTCCGCTGCGCCCCGGCAGCCCGGCGGTGCAGCTCGACCACTTCACCGGGCAGCTCCCGCTCCAACTGGCGCAGCAAGAGCCGGGCAAAGAGGGCATGGTGCCGGTAGACCGGCTCCCCCTCCACCTCGGTGGTAATCGATGCGATAGTCAGGTTCTGCCGGTAAAGCCCTTCCAGCACGTCGCCGGCATCCTCCCGCCCCGTCACGACTCGACAGAGCGAAGGCGTCATCTCCGACAATATGGCCGTGCGCATCAGAAAGAGGCGCAGGTCATCAGGAAGGTTGCGCAGCACCTCTTCGGCCAGAAAGTCCAGGGCGTACCGCTCCGTATGGACAATGGCGGCCATGAACTGGGTCCGGTCAGCCCGTGTTCCCATGCGCCCCAGGGGACCGGCCAGCAGGCAGAGGCCCGCGGGCCAGCCCTCGGTCCGTTCCTGCAGGGCCGTCACTTCGCCCTCGGTCAGGCTGAGGCCCAGGGTCTCGTTCAGCAGCAGATTCGCCTCCGCCTGGCTGAAGCCCAGGTCGGGGCGCCGCAGTTCGGCCAGCTGCCGCCGGGCGGCCATGCGGGCCAGCCGCAGGGGCGGGTCGTGCCGGGTGCCCACCGCCAGATGCATCTGCGGGGGCTGGTGATCGAGCAGGAACTCCAGGGCAACGTAGACCGCCGGCTCCGTCACAAAGTGCAGGTCATCGAGCACCAGCACGAACGGATCGGGCAAGCAGGTCATGATATCGCCCATGAGCGCACCCACGGCGCGCCTCAGCGCCGCACTGTCAACGCTGCCGCCCTGAAGGAACGGCCAGGCAGACCGGCCGCACTCGGGATGCAGCCGCTGCAGCGCCGTGGCGAGCAGCCCGACAAATCGGACGGAGTCGTTATCTTCGGCGTCCAGCGTAATCCAGGCCAGGGGAAGCTCTGGCAGCAGGTGGGGCAGCGTGGCCAGCATGGTCGTCTTGCCGTACCCGGCCGGTGCGGAAAGCAGCGTGAAGGGCAGGGTGGCTACCGACCGCCGCAGCTCTTCTTCCAGATGAGGACGCCGAATGGTATCGCTGCGCACCAGAGGCGGATGGAGTTTGGTCTGAACGAGCCAGGCTGACGTGTCAATTGCAGTGAAGGGCATGGCGTACACCACCTTGGCGGCCTGCGGAGAATCCCGTGTTGCCACCCCCTTTTCGACATCGCCATGCCATCTCCTGCCGGGGTTGTGGCAGACGGAACGAATACTTATGCATCCGGATGAATCAGGATACATCAGGATAGACCAGGATAGATCCGGATGGACCCCGGACGAATCTGGTATGTGTCTGGTATGGAAACCAAACGGAGTCGAAATCGGCCAGTGTCAAGGCGTGTAGGTTCGGATAGAACAGAGTGGCTCATGATGGGACCCCAAAAGGGCACTGCATAGACTGCATACGGAAAGGGCCGCGGCGTCCGTACGCCGCGGCCCCGTTTGCCAGTTACGCGTGCACCATATTCCGCACCGGCTGCGCAAAGCGCTTGGCAACCTCCCGGGCGTGGTCCGTGGCCTTCGCCCGGATCAGATCAGCATGGGCCGGGTCCGCGTTATGCCCCTCCACGAAGACCCCTTCAAACGACGGCACCCCAAAAAACTGCATGATCGCCGTCAGATAACGGTGCCCCATCTCCATCGCCGCGGCCGGCCCTTCGGAGTAGACCCCGCCACGGGCCTGAATGTGCACCGCCGCCTTGGTGGTCAGCTGGCCGACCGGCCCCTGCTCGGTGTATCGGAACGTCTTGCCTGCCACGCAGATGGCGTCGACATAAGCCTTCATGACCGGTGGGAAGCTGAAGTTCCAGAGCGGCGTCACGAAGATGTACTTGTCCGCTGCAACAAACTGGTCGACCAGTTCGCCCAGCCGCTTCACCTTGTGCTGCTCTTCGGTGGTCAGCCCCGCCATGTCGGTGCCCTGGCGCAACTTGCCCCACCCGGAGAAGATATCCGCATCGATCTGCGGGATCTCCATCTTGTACAGATCGAGGTGGACGATCTCGTCGTCCGGGGCGGCCTGCCGGTAGGAATCGAGGAACGCCCGACCCAAAGCCAATGAGTACGACTCTGTCTCGGTCAGCGGATGCGCTGTGATGTACAGAACCTTCGCCATGGCCCATCATCCTTCCGGTGAAGTTTGCCGGAACGATGATAGACTGCCCCGATTATGACAACCTGATGCCAGCCGAATTCCGGTCATTGACCGCGATGACCAGCAATGCAATCCAGAAGATCTGCATCAGCGTCATGCCGACCAGCCACCACCACCAGAAATCCGTAAAAACACCGGCCAGCGTGAGGCCGGTGCCTGTCCCGGCCATGAACGCCAGGACCGCCAGGCGCAACGGCTGCGCCGACAGCCTCCTGCCAATCAGAGCCCGTCGCCGTACGATAGCCGCGAGCAAAATCGCAAAGCCCCCCAGCAACGCGACAATGCCAAGCCCGTCAACCAACCCTGGACCATGTTCGCCGCTGAACGCAAACAGCCTGGGCCCCGTGTCGGGCAGCGCGATCAGCACGGCTCCGATTCCTGTCAACACCACCCACACCAAAAGCACGATACGCACTGAACGCCGCCTCCTTTGCCGAATACCACAATTCGTATTTGCGCTCGTGCGACAAATCACCTTCACGGTCAAAGAAGCGAGCCGGGCCATCACCATGGCCCGGCTCGCTTTGCTGTTAGCCCAGCATCTCCTTCAGGTCGGCCTCCGGCGTCGACGTCAGCCGCAGGTCGAAGTTGGACTGCAGCACACCAAAGACCGCCGGCGTGATCCAGTCGGGCGGGGTCGGGCCGAGGTAGATGCCCTGCATGCCCAGCGAGAAGAGGCCCATCAGAATGGCGACCGCCTTCTGCTCCATCCACATCAGCACCAGCGTCAGGGGCAGATCGTTGATGCCGCAGCCCAGGGCGCCGGCCAGAGCCCCGGCGATGTTGATCGCCGCGATGGCATCGTTGCACTGGCCCAGGTCGAGCAGGCGGGGAATCCCGTCGATATCGCCGAGGTCGAGGTCGTTAAAGCGGAACTTGCCGCAGGCCAGCGTCAGGATGATGGTGTCCTTCGGGGCGTTGGCGACAAACTCGCGGTAGTAGTTACGGTCCTTGCCCGGGGCGTCGCAGCCGCCCACCAGGAAGAAGTGCTTGATCTTGCCGGCCTTGACCGCCGCCAGAATCCTGTCCGCCATCGGCAGGATGTTGGTGTCGGCGAAGCCGGTGGTCAGCGTCACGTCGCCGGGCTTCTCCTCCAGGTCAGGCAGGGAGAGCGCCTTCTCGATGGCAGCGCTGAAGTCCCAGTTCTCGATGTGCGGCACGCCGGGCAGGCGGTCGGCGCCCACGGTGAACATCCGCTCGCCGTAGCCGTTCCGGGGGATGACGACGCAGTTGGACGTGCCGATGATGACGCCGGGGAAGTCGTGGAAGAGCTTGGACTGGTCGCACCAGGCGGCGCCCAGGTTCCCCTTCAGGTGGGGGAAGGCCTTCAGCACGGGATAGCCGTGGGCGGGCAGCATCTCGGAGTGGGTGTAGATGTTGATCCCCTTGCCCTCGGTCTGCTTGAGCAGTTCATAGAGCGCCTTCATGTTGTGGCCGGTCACCAGAATCCCCTTGCCGGCAAAGGTGCCGGTGGGCACCTGGACGGGAACCATCTCGCCGAAGTTCTCGGTGTGGGCCTTCTTCAGCATCGCCATCGCCCGGATGGTCATCTGACCGGCCTTCATGTTCAGGCCGATGAAGTGGTTCAGGTCGAAGCTGACGTTGGTCAGGGTGGAGTAGAGGCCTTCGGCGAAGAAGGCGTCGACTTCGGCGTCGGTGTAGCCCAGTTCCCGGGCGTGGTAGGCGTAAGCGGCGATGCCCTTCATCGCGTAGATCAGGTTGTTTTGCAGGCTCTGGACGTCCTCGTTCTTGCCGCAGACGCCGGCGATGGTGCAGCCGCCCGTCACGGTCATTTCGCACTGGTTGCAGAACATCGACATGTTGTTTTGCTCCTTCGTGTTGGCGTTGTTTACATGTCGGATTCTACCTGCCACGCCCGGGGTGGTACTGGTGATGAAAATCACAAGCTGGCAGATGGAGCCTTTCGGCCCAATGGGGAGACCCCCCGCCCGAATGGGGCAGGGGGCCTAAGGTAGTAGCGAGAAACCATCCCTTTTCGCGCACGAAAGGGACCATCTGGCGCATGATCAGGTGGTGGCTGCCAGGCCCAATGGCGCCCAGGTCAATCCTGCGACCTGTGATCCCGCATCCAGCGCAGGCATCCATAGGCGATCAGCGGGAAGATGGCACCGACCAGCAGCCCGGCCCGCAGCCCCACCTGCTCACCCTGCAAGCCGGTCGCAGCGACCAGGCTGGCGACGCCCGGCAGGGTCGGAGCGTAGTCCGTCACCGCCCCGACCAGCCAGGGCCCCACGGAGGCGCCCACATCACCGCCGGCCGCCATGATGGCAAACATGCCCGCACCGGCCAGCGGAAACCGCTCGGCCGTCAGCACCAGAGCGCCTGGCCAGAGCAGGCTCGTCGCCATCCCACAAAGGACGCAGGCCAGCAGTGCGACCGCATTCACAGGAATCAACGCCGCTGCAACGTAGAGAAACGACGCCGCAATGGCACCGGTCATCATCACCCGGTTGAGGTTGATGCGCTGGCCGAAGATGCCATACAGCATCCGCCCGATACCGAGCATCGCCGCGAAGAGCGCAACACCGGCCGCATCACCTACCACCTTCGGCAGACTCAGGGCCCGCTCGGCAAAGGCGGATGTCCACTGTGCCATGCCCTGCTCTGCCGCCCCGCCAAAGAGAATCGCCAGCACCGCCACGACAAAGTAGCGAGTACGGATCAGGGCGCCCAGGCCCATGCGCGACGCCTCCGCAATCGGCGGTGCCAGTGGCACTTTACTGAACAGAAACAGGTTGATAAACGGCAGAATCGCCCAGGCGACGACGATCCACTGCCACTGCGTGCGCCCCAACCAGAAGAGCGCGAAGGTGGTCAGGAGCACCACCGTCACCTGACCCCAGGCGTAGAAGGAATGGAGCACGGCCATCGCCGCGGCCTTTTCATCCGTCGGAACCGAGTTGACGATGGGGCTGAGCAGCAGTTCCAGCAGACCGCCACCGGCTGAAAAGACGACGGTGGCCAGTGCGAGCCCTGTGTAGGGCGCCATGGGGAAGAGTCGGGGCGCAAAGGCGAAGAGCAGCAGGCCGGCGAGCGCAAATCCGTGAGCTGCGACGATAAAGGGACGGAAGCCATAGCGATCCACGAGACCGCTGAACGCCACGTCCACCAGCACTTGCGTGGTGAAGTTGATCACAATGAGCAACCCGAGTTGCTCGTAAGAGAAGCCAAACTGCTCCCGCAGTGGGATGAAGAGGATCGGCGTCAGGTTGATCAAAATGGCCTGAACGAAGTTGCCAAGATAGCATGCGAGAATTGTAGATCGGTATGAGGTGGTTTCTGAGCCATATCGCATTGTAGTCGATTACCCCTTCTTCAAAGCCCGGGCGATGGAAACCCAGGCCCGGCGGGCAAAGGAGACCTTCTCCCCTTCGATGGGCAGATCGCTGTACCGGGCCTCCTGGTAAGCCTGGGTCAGCTCCGCAATCTCCCCGGCCCGCTCAGGTGCGGCATCGGCCAGGCGCCGGCCAAACTCCGCTGCCGTGGTGCCCCGGGCCCGCTTCAGCCCCTTTCGCCCCGCCTCCACCTGGAGCCTGGCGAAGTAGAAGCGCAGCGCCGCCCGGGGGTCGCCCGGCGCCCGCCTTGTGACCGGCAGGAACCGGCCCACAGCCCCGGCCTCGCTGAACAGGGCGCCCAGCGCCTCCGCGGGCGTTGCCACCGCCTGCCGGAGCACGCCGCCCAAGGTCGAGCCCAGCGCCCTGACGATCGCAACGTACCAACCGGCAAGCGCCGCCAGAATCGCCCAGATCCCCTTCAACTGCCCCGAGCGCTCCACCAGCTGCCTGGCCGCCAGGTACAGCACGAAGAGCAGACCAGCCACGCCCAACCCCCACCAGAACCAGGTGGGAATCTCGAAGCTCCAGCGAATCCAGGGCTTCTCCCCGGGATCGATCAGCGGCGGCTGCATCTCGGGCATCTGCGGGGTGGGCGGTGGTGTGATTTCAAATGGCTCACCGGGCATGGCCCGGTTCAGCAACGGGGCCAGCCGCTCCAGCGGCACCCTGGGTCCGGCAGGCAGCAGCAGCGCCAGCAACATCGGCGCCAGCATCAGGGAGAGCCCGATGGGCGCCCACCGGGCAAAGACCCGGGGCTCAGCCGCAATCCGCTCCTGCGCCCAGGTAATCCGGGACTTGAGCTGCGCCGCCACCATCAGGGCGCCGGCGGCAAGCACGGTCTGGAGCAGCAGGCCAAAACCCAGCCAGCTCCAGCCCCAGAGCCGCACATCGCCCCGAATCCAGGACCCGATGCCCAAAATCATCCCGGCGGCCGCGATCTGGCCAAAGAGCTGCGTCTGCAGGGCGATAAAGGCCCGGCCATGATCATCGCGGGCCAGCTGATCCTGCTGCACCTGCGCCGCCACCAGCCCCGGGTGCAGGTACTGAATCTGGCGGGCCGAGTGGGCGCCCTGCAGCCAGCCATAGGCCATCAGGATGAAGCCGAGCCAGGTGGCGTACTCATTCCATCCGCCCGTCACCGCCTCCACCAGCCCGGTCGTCACAGGCAGGGCGGCCAGGGTTTTCGCTGCCGCCGCCATCACGGCCATCTCCACCCAGCGGAGCGCATCCGGCACATCCGCCTCACGCACCGCAAATACTGTCGTGAAGAGATACGACTCAAAGGCGAACAGGAACGCAAAGAAGGTGACGCCATCGACCAGTTCCACCCGCAGCCACGACTCGATGGCCACGGCCACCAGCAGCACGGTCGACGTAATGCCCAGGTTGAGCAGCAACGGCAGGGCGAGGTCCGCCTGCGGGTCCAGTTCCAGCCCGCCAATCCGAGGCAGTTGCGGCTTCATCCCACCACCACCTCCCCGCGCTGGTCCTGAATCTGGTAGACCTGATACCCGGCCCGGCGACCGGGCGCCCCGTCGGTCACCAGCAGCATCACCTGCTGGCCGCTTCGGGCGATGCGGGCGCAGGCCGCGGCAACCTCCGGCGTCTCCCGGGGCGTGATGATGCAGAGCAGCGTGCCCCAGGGCAGATGCTGCGCCTCCTCCACCACCGTGCGGGCAAAGGGAATCGGCTCGACGGCCGCCTGGACCCGGGCCAGCACTTCGAGCATCTCCACCACGGCGCCCCGCCCCTGGCGCAGAGGCAGCTTGATCAGCCGGGCCTGCTCGTCCACATCCGGGTCGACGCCCGTCACCACCAGGCCCATCTGCTGCTTCTGTTCCACGAGATGATGCCCCAGGGAGGCTGCGGCCGAAATGGCCAGTTCGCTCTCGCCCCAGAAGCCGCGCCCATCGTAGTCTGAGCGGTTCAGGTTGAGCAGGATGCAGCTGGGCAGCAGCATGGCGTGCCGGAACTGCTTGACCATCAGCTCGCCCGTGCGGGCAGTGGCGTTCCAGTGAATCCGCTTCAGCGAATCGCCCGGCACGTATTCCCGGGTACCGGTCAGCCAGGCCGGGTCCTCAAAGAGGCGCCGCCGGGTCGC